>Ga0335082_10001533_pt1 | contig 24631 bp, 25 predicted proteins | sample Lox_Sample_41_FD_206718 | JGI IMG/M metagenome (GOLD analysis project Ga0335082, IMG submission 206718) | Soil microbial communities from Loxahatchee National Wildlife Refuge, Florida, United States - Lox_Sample_4.1 | ecosystem: Environmental > Terrestrial > Soil > Wetlands | place: USA... | reverse complement strand
CGACCTCATCAGGGATACAGACTCAATGGCCGTACTCCAGCCAATATCTTCCTCGGTGCGATACAGTGAAAAAGACCTCTCTCGGACCAGAAAAGTGTCAACACCCTTCCGAAGCCGGACAGTCTAGAGCTCGAACAACCCGCCCGGCGGGTCGAGAACGACGCGTCGCCGTTGCTCATCCACGTCGAGAACGATCGCGGCGACGAACGGCACGAGGACCGGCTTGCCCTCCGACGTGAGGACCGTCAAGAGCGGCCCGGCCGGTGCTTGCTCGAGCCCGGAGACAATACCGAGAATCCGACCGTCGCGGTCCTCGCAGCGGTAGCCGGCGATTCGGTGGCTGTAGTAGAAGCCCTCCGGCGCGGCGTAGGCCTCTTGTTCCGGCACGCCGAGCTCGCCGCCCGCCAGTTCCCGGGCGCTCTCCGTCCCGTCGACGCCCTCGAACCGGAGAAGCCAGCGATTCCCGTGGGGTCGCGCGGCGGTCAGCTTCAGCGCCCGGGTCATGCCGGCCCGACTCCAGAGCAAGCGCAAGCCCGGTTGAAATCTTTGTGGAAATGCGGTTGCGATCTCGACCGACACCTCGCCCGACAGCCCGTGGGGCCGGCGGACCGTGCCAACGACAAGCATCTTGGGATGGGCGGCCACGAGTGGACCGGGCGGAAGGTCTCTCGTCGTCGGACTCGGGCCTCTCCGAACGCGACCTCTGCGCCGGCCCTCAGTCCTTCACGCGCACGACGGCCCGCTTGCCCCTCGCGGCGGCCGCGGCGCTGACGAAGCCTCGCAGCGCACGCACCGTTCTCCCCTCGCGTCCGATCACGCGCCCTCGGTCTGCCTCGGGAACGGCCACTTCATAAACAGCGGTCGAACCCTCGAAGGACTCCGTGACCCGGACGTCCTCGGGGTGATCCGACAGCCGCTTCACGACGGTCTCGACGAGGCGCCGCATCAGGACGCGGCAGGCTCGACCGGTTCGGGACGGAGCAGAAGCGACTGCACCGTCGGCGAGACCAGGGCCCCCCGGCCCACCCAGTAGCGGGCCCGATCACGGTCGAAGGTGAGCCGGGCCGGGTTGACGACGGGATCGTAGGAGCCGAGCTCTTCCAGCACCTCAGCGCGGGCCGTGCGCCGCGAATCCGAAACGACGATCCGATAGTAGGGACGATTTCGAGCGCCCATGCGCCGCAAGCGAATCTTGACCATTCGGCAGAATCCTTTCCTCGGCGAAGCCGCGCATTCTACACCAGCGCGGCGCCCGGCCTCAGCCCTTCGGGGCCGGCAGGGGCAGCTTCGAGAAGTCCATCCCCCGGGCGCCCTTTCGGGCCATTTTCATCAGTTTTCGCATCTGCTGGTACTGCTTGAGGAGCCGATTGACCTCGGCCACCGAGGTTCCCGATCCCGCCGCGACCCGCTTCTTGCGGGAGCCGTTGAAGACCTGCGGGTAGCGCCGCTCCTCGAGGGTCATCGAATCGATGATGGCCGACACGCGGGTGAGCGCCTGGTCGTCCACACTCTCGCCTCCCTGAAGGCCCCGGAACGCCCCGCCCTTCGGGAGCATCTCGAGCAGGGAGGAGAGGGGGCCCATCTTCCTCATCGAGGCGAGCTGATCGCGCAGGTCCTCCAGGGTGAACTCGCCGGAAACCGACCGTTCCGCGAGTCGGCGGGCGGAGTCCTCCCCCACCTGCGCCTCCACCTTCTCGATCAGGCCGAGCACGTCGCCGAGTCCCAGAATCCGGGAGGCCATGCGATCCGGATGGAACGGCTCGAAGTCCTCCGGCTTCTCTCCGACGCCGACGAACTTGATCGGCTTCTCGACGGTCGTGACGACGGTCAGTGCCGCGCCGCCCCGGGCGTCGCCGTCCGTCTTGGTCAGGATGATGCCCGTCAACGGAAGCGCGGCCGCGAATCCCCCGGCGGACCGGACGGCATCCTGCCCCGTCATCGCGTCCGCCACGAAGAGGATCTCCTTCGGCTCGACGGCGTCGACGACCGCGCGGACTTTCCGCATCAGCTCCTCGTCGAGGTGCAACCGGCCGGCCGTGTCCACGATCACGGTGTCCCGTCCGGTCAGGCGTGCTTCGGCGAGCGCCGCCTTCGCGACGGCGACGGGATCCGTGCGGCCGCCCGGATCGAAGACCGGAACGCCGGTTTGCTTCCCGAGCGTCTGGAGCTGCGAGACCGCGGCCGGCCGAGCGAGGTCGGCGGCGACGAGCAATGGATACCGGCCTCGCGATTTCAGGTGAAGGGCGAGCTTCGCCGCGGAGGTCGTCTTTCCCGAGCCCTGAAGTCCCACCAGCGCCATGACAGCCGGGCGCCCGGACAGGTCCAACTCCGCGCGACGCCCCCCGAGCAGCGTGATGAGCTCGTCGCGCACGATGCGCGTCACCTCCTGCGCCGGCGACAGATGCTGAAGGACCTTGGCCCCGACGGCCTTCTCGCGGACCCTCGCCGTGAAGGCGCGCACGACGGGGAGAGCCACGTCCGCCTCGAGCAGCGAGAGGCGAATCTGCTTGAGCGCCGTGTCGAGATGGTATTCGGTGAGGTGGCCTTCGCCCTTGAGCTCCTTGAAGACCCCCTGGATCCGCTCGCCAAGCCCCTCGAACATATTCCGACCTCCCCGTGCCCGGAACCCCTTGCCGCGGGCTGAAAGCCCAGAATAGTCGGCATTTCCGGCGGAGTCGAGGCCATGCCTTTCCGGTTGACAGAGGGTGCCGATGGGATATCATTCCCGATCGATTTTTCTGTGTGGAATCTTTTTTTGCGCGGAAAGTGAGAGACAAGAGAAGGAGATGAGGTTTATGAAGAAGTTTCTGACCCTGGGCCTCGTGGCCGTGCTCGGAACGGCACTCGTGACGGGCTGCAAGAAGAAGGAAGAGGCCGCCCCGGCGGAGGCCACCAAGGAGGCCCCGGCGGTTGTTGAAGAGACCGCCACGACCGGCACCGCCACGACTTCGACGGGCACCATGGGCACGATGGGAACCGAGACCGGCACGGCGACGACCGGTACCGCCACCACGGGCACGGCGACCACCAGCACGGCGACGACGACAACCAAGACCAACTGACCTCGCCGTAAGACACCAGATCGGGCCCCCGCGAGGGGGCCTTTTCTTTTCCGCGACAGTACACTCATGGCTCGGTGCTCCCCTTCTGGACGAACTTGCTTCTGGCGGCCCTCGCCGTCGCGGCGCTCGCCGACGCGCTGCGGATGCGGACGCGCGTCGCTCGGCTGCGTGAGCGCCTGGAGTCCCGGGAGCGCGAGACGCACCGCCTCGCCGAGTCCCCGGATCCCGACACGATCCTCCACCGGGCCTACGAAGCGGCCGCCCGCCTGCTGACGATCTCGCGTTTCGATCTCTACACGATCGACGACGGCGGCTGTGTCGAGGAGGCCTGGACGCTCGCGGGGGAAGAGGGCCGACGCTTTCCCAAACGCGACCTGGTCAACCCTTACCGCGGCCAGCCGATCGACTCGCCGCGCTTGAGAGACCTGACCGCCACCGAGACCGAGCTGTCGTTTGCGCCGCGAGACCTCTTGGCCGGGGGCCCCGCCACGCGACGTCTGCGCCTGCCCCTCTTCTCCGGCGACCGCCTCGTGGCGCACTTGGACCTGGCGAGCACCGCTCCGATCGACGACCACGTCAAGATGGAGGTCCGCGCCCTGCTCGCCCCGCTGACCGCGGCGCTGCACGCCTCGCGCAATTGGAGGATCGCCGTCACCGACGAGCTCTCGGGCCTGGCCTCCCGCCGCTACTTCGAGAGCCGCCTCGCGGAAGAGTGGGCGCGGCACGAGCGGTACGGTACCCCGCTCTCGGTGGCGATCTTCGACCTCGACCGCTTCAAGAGCGTCAACGACAGCATGGGCCACGCGGCCGGCGATCATGTCTTGCGCGGTTTCGGAGAAGTCGTTCGGCGCGAGATTCGGACGAGCGACGTGGCCTGCCGCTACGGCGGTGAAGAGTTCGCCGTCCTGTTTGCCGAATCCTCCGCCGCCGCGGCCAGCGGCGTTGCCGAACGCATCCGACGCGCGCTCCGGCGGCGCGATTTCCAATGGGAAGGCGAGTCGTTTCGCTGCACCGTCTCGGCCGGGGTGGCCGGATCGGAACAGACCCGTGAGCGGTCCCAACTCCTGTTCCAGGCCGACAAGGCGCTCTATTCCGCCAAGGAGCGGGGCCGAAACCGGGTCGTCGTTTGGCCGAACACCCGAGGGCGGCGGGCCGCCTCAAAAAGGGACACGCCGTAGGAGGCCGGTCAGACGCGTCCTCCCTCGGGCCGCCGACGCTTGGCTATAGTGACCCGCGATGACGCCGGAGCTCGAGCGCCTCTTGGACGAAATGATCGACGCTCAGCGGCTTCGGCTGCTCGAGATCGCGCGGCGGATCGAGCCGGGCCTCTCGCCGGAGGACCTCCTGCAGCCGCACGACCATCCGAAGATCTCCGCCCATCCGGACTTCAACTTCGAGGACGGAATCCTGGCCGGCTACCTGGCGATCCGCGCCGCCCTGCGGGCCAGCCCGTAGACACGCCGCTTCAGGCTGCCCCGCGCGGGGGACGTGCGGCCGAGACTCGTCACCGACTCGGCGTGTTTCTCGATCCAGCTCCGGTCCTCCGGACGCACCCCGAGCTCTGCCAGGCGCGCGCCGGTCTCCCTCGCCAGCCGCGCCAGGATCTCTCGATCGATCATCGAAGTCGAATCCCCGCGGCCGAGAGGAGCAGGTCGACGGTGCGGTCCCAGTCGAGTGTCGCGACGAGGCGTCGGCCGGCCTCTCCGAGACGGGCGAGAGCCTCGGACCGAGGCCACACAACCTCGAGAGCCGCCCCGATCGCCTCCGGCCGCGCCGGCACGACGAACCCTGTTTCGCCGTCGCGAACGAACTCGAGCGGCCCTCCCGCATCCTCCGTCGTCAGGACCGGCTTGCCCGAAAGAAACGCCTCGAGCGCAACGTAACCGAGGTCCTCGCCGGAAGGCGCCACGGCCACGAGCCGCGCGCCGGCATACAGTGCGAGGAGCTCTTCGTCGGTGGCCTCGGGGATCCAGCGGATTCGCGCCTCGACGGAGAGCCGTGCGGCCAGCCGCTTGAGCCGCTCTTCCTCCGGGCCCTGACCCACCAGCGTCAACCGCACGCTCGGCGCGGAGGCGAGGGCGGCAACGAGAAGATCCGTCCGTTTCCACGCGTCGAAGCGCCCGACCGAGAGGACGTAGTCTCCAAACGGGCCCTGGCGATAGCGCCCCACCAGGGGAGGCGGGTGGTAGAGGGGCTCGCTCTCGATCCCGTTGAACTGCCGCAGCCGAGCGGCCACGGTCCGGGAGTTCGCGAAGATTCGGCGCGCCTCGGAGAGCCCCACCCGGTCGATCTCCGCGATCGCCTCCCGCGTCCGGCGGTCCTCCGGCGACACGCCGAGGTCGCTGTAGGGCGTTCCGAACTGGTCGTAGGCCTGACGGTACTGATGAATGAGCCAGACGAGCTTGTTGTGGTGGCGCGCGGCGTAGCTCGGAAAGCGGGTGGCCAGAACGGCGTCGACCGGACGGGCGCCGACCTCCGTCAGATCGAGCATCCGCCAGGCGAGCGCGCTGCGAACCAGATCGAAGCGCTCGCGCTCGATCAGCGGCAGCGTCACCAGATCGGCCTCGACGCCGCGCCGGCAGAGCTCCTGCGTCAGCCGCTCGACGTGCTTCTCCGCTCCGCCATGCGAGAAGGGGCTCTGCACGGCCAACACCAGAACGCGGGGTCGGCTCACGCGCGGCAGGCGGCGGCGCAAGTGCGCCGGAGGAGAGTCGCCGGCCTCGCACGGACGAGGATCCTCACGCCTCCCGCCTCCCGACTCCCGTTTCCCCTCGCCCCTCGCCCCTCACCCCTCATCCCTCACGCGCCCGGCACCCGCGCGATGAGCGCATAGTCTTGCGGGCCGAAGAGCAGCCGGTTCAACTTCACGTCGTTCGGCGTTTCCTCGGCCAGGCGTTCGCCGGGGGGCAGCGGCGCCCGATACTCGATGCGGGCCTCGGCGAATCCGGCCGCCTCGGCGAGGAAGCCGAGCGCCGCCGGCGGCACGGGCCGGACGTGCGTCGGGTCCAGGAAGAAGGCGCGCAACGACGCGAGCGAGTCGGTGTTGATCGTCTCGGCGATGAGCACGCCATCGGGACGCAGGACCCGGCGCGCCTCCACGAGAAAGGAAAAGATCGCCGGCCACGGCCAGTGCTCGACGACCTGAAAGGCGACGACCGCGCCCAGGCTCTGCTTCGCTCTTCCGGCCAGGATGGCGAGCGCGTCCCCCGACTCGACCTCCAGTCCCGCCTCTCGGCACAGTCGTGCGGAAACGGGATTCGACTCGACGCCGGCGGCCGAGATGCCCTCCTGCCGGAGCAGCCGGAGGAACTCGCCCCGTCCGCAACCCACGTCGAGGACCGGACCCGGGCATCCCCGCAGGAAGGAGACGTAGAAATGCTGATTCTGTGAGATCGCCGACGGATCGCCCCGAAAGCGCTCCTCGAAGAGACTGTAGACCGCCGGGGGAAGCTCCAGGGGCGGAGCGGGAGCGGGGGGGCCGCCCGGCGCCTCGGCGTGCCGCACGGGCGCCTCGAGCAGCGCGAACCGCGCGTCTTGGATGGCGGCCCGGCGACGCGACTCGGAGACCTCCCGGGCGATTGCCTCCAGGCGCTCTCGCAGGCTGCGGAATTCCCGCTCCGACTCGCTGCGTCCGCGCCGGAAGGCTTCCAGGGAAAGCGCGTTGAACGCGGCCTGGTTGCGCCAGAGGAACCGAAAACCTCGCAGGAGGACTCTCTTGAACGCGGCGAGCGGCGCCCCGTCGGGAATCGACGGCGCCAGGTACACCTCCGCGCGGCGCACGGGATCCGGCGCTGTCTCTTCCCCCTTGGGCTCGGGCAAAGGCGAGGGAACGGCCTTCGCGATGGCCGCGCGGACCTCCTCCACGATCTCGAGCTCGAGGCCCTTTTCCGTTTCCACGAATCTCTCCGGCGGCGCCGGAGCGCCGCCGCCGCGAGAATACGGCCCCCCCAGAACCGATGCAAGAAACGCGTTTCGTCGCCCGCGGCGAGAATCGCCAGATCCGGCGACCGTCGAGGGGCCGAGGCCCTCAGCCCGTCCGGTCGAGTCGGGCCGCCTGCGCGGCGCGGTCCTCCTCGGCGAAGCGAAGCAGCGCCAGGGCCAACGCGATCACGACCGGGCCGAGGAACATGCCGATCATGCCGAAAGCCGACAGGCCTCCGATCACGCCAAAGAAGACGGGAAGGGTCGTGATCTGGGCGCGCTCGGAGATCAGGAACGGCTTCAAGAAGTTGTCGGCGGAGCCGACGACGAGCGCGCCCCAGATGCCGAGCCCGATCGCCCAGGCCCAGCGCCCTTGGGCCAGAAGCACCAGAGCGCCCGGCACCCACACGAGCGCCGTGCCGCCCACCGGCAGAAGGGCGCAGACGGCGGCGAGTACTCCGAAGACGACCGGCGAGGGCAGACCCGAGATCCAGAAGCCGAGGCCGATCATGGCTCCCTGGGCGAGCGCCGTCAGGACGGAGCCGAGCACCACGGCGCGGGTCACGGAGGCGAGGTAGTCCATCAGCCGCTTCTTCCTCTGCTCCTCGACGGGAATCAGGCGCACGATCCGCTCGGCGAACTGGTCGCCGTCCCGGAAAAAGAAGTACAGAAGAAACAGCATCAGGCCGAGAGCCACGACCATTCCAAGCGCGCCGAAGAAGAACGCCCGGCTGCGACCCAGGAGAAACTGAACGGTCCCGCGCAAGGAGCCCACGAGCCACTCTTGAACTTGGTCGGCCGTGACCGGGGTGCTGTCCTGGACGAAGCGCAGCACCCTGTCGACCAGCGGGACTCGCAACAAATCGCTCGGCCTCGCGATCTTGTACTGGGAGGCCATCGCCGAGAGCCGGGTGACCAGATCGGATCCCTGGCTCACGAAGGCGCTCGCGAGTACCGCGGCCGGCACCACGATTCCGAGGATGACGGCGAGCGTCAAGACCGAAGCCGCCAGGCCCGCGCGCCCCCGGAACCGGGCTCGGAGGAAACGATTGACGGGAAAGAGAAGGAAGCTCAAGAGCAAGGCCCACACGATCGGGCCGGCGAACGGCCGGAGGATGAGAACGAGCGCGTAGGCCAGCGCCGCGGCGACGACGAGCCCGAAGACGCGCGGGTAGATCCCCTTCTGCTCTGCCATGGGTCCTGACCGGATGCTAGCATCGCACGAGTGAGTGTCCCGGAGACTCCGGCCCTCCGGTACGATCGCCGGCTGGCGGCCGACGTCTTTCGCGAAGAGGCCCGACGGAGCGGATTTTCCCGCGCGGCCATCGCCCGCGCGGGCGAGCCCCCGGAGTTCTCGCGCTTCGCCCGATGGCTGGCGGCCGGCCGGCACGCCGGAATGCGCTACCTCGCCGACACGCGCGATGCCCGCGCCGATCCCTCCCGGATCCTCCCCGGCGCCCGTTCCATCGTCTGTCTTTCCGCCACCTACTCTTCCGAGCCCTACCGGGCGGCCGACGGCGCCGAGATCGCGCGGTACGCGCGGGGCGCGGACTATCACGGGGCGCTCCGTGCGCGCGCCGAGCATGTAGCGCGTCGCGCGGCCGACCGAATCTCGACCCCGTTCCGCCACCGCGTCTGCGTCGACTCGACACCCCTGCTCGAGCGGTCTTTCGCCGCCGCGGCGGGGCTCGGCTGGATCGGCAAGAACGGGTGCCTCATCGACCCGAATCTCGGGTCGTACGTTCTGCTGGCAGAGATCCTGACCGACCTCGACCTGCCTCCCGACGACCCGATCGCCGAGCAATGCGGCGCGTGCGTGGCCTGCCTGCAGGCGTGCCCGACCGGCGCGCTTCTCTCCCCCGGCGTCCTCGACGCCGGCCGTTGCCTGGCTTTTTGGACGATCGAGCACCGCGGGCCGCTGCCCGACTCGGTCAAGGAGGCTCTCGGCCCGCACGTCTTCGGCTGCGACATTTGCCAGGAGGTCTGCCCCTGGAACGACGGAGCGCCCCGCCCCGGCTGTCGCGACGTCGCGACGGAGGAAGCGCCCCCGACTCGTCGGGAGTGGCTGGCGATGGGGCCCGGAGAGTGGCGCCGTCGTTATGGTCGCTCCGCGCTCAACCGCGCGGGCCGACGCGGCCTGCAACGCAACGCCGCCGCTTCGGGCGGATCGGTCGGGGACCGAAGGCTCCTGCCGGCGCTCGAGGGCGCCGCCCGCGTCCGCGAGGCGGGCCTGTCGGAGGCCGCAGGCTGGGCGGCGAGTCGCCTCGGTCGCGGGTAGACTACGGATCTCCTCCGCGAAAGGACTTCTCCATGGACGTGCAATCGATTCTCTTTCTCGCGCTGCTTCTCTTTTCGCTGGCGCTCTCCGCCTTCTTTGCGGGAGCCGAGACCGCGCTCGTCTCGCTCGGGCGGATCGATCTGCAGCGGATGCGCGAGAGCGGGGACCCCAAGGGCCGGCTGATCCGCGACTTGAGGGCCCAGACGCCGCGGCTTCTCGCCACCATCCTGATCGGACAGAATCTCTTCGTCAGCTCGGCGTCGGCACTTGCCACCGCATTGGCCACCAACTGGATCGGCGACAAGTACGGCGTTCCCCTGGCCATCGCCTTCTCCACCATCGCGCTCTTCGTCTTCGCGGAGATGACACCGAAGGCGATCGGCGCCGCCTCGCCCGTCGCGATCTCGCGGGCCGTGGCGGCCCCGGTGACCGCGATCATGAAGATCCTCTCCCCGATCGCCACCCTCTGCGTGCGCCTGACCACGCGGGCGCTCCGATTGTTCGGCGTGCCCGAGCGCGTCCCGTCGCTGACCGAGGAGGAGATGAAGAGCGTGATCAACCTCGGCGCCTCCGAGGGCGCGATTCACCCGGAGGAGCGCAAGCTCCTCCACAAGGTTCTCGAATTCGGCGACAAGACCGTCCGCGATCTGATGGTCCCGCGCACGAAGGTCGTCGCGCTGCCCGACACCGCTCGCTTCGAGGACGTGCGGATCCTGCTGCGCGAGCACAAGCTTTCGCGGCTGCCGGTCTACCGGGGCACGCTCGACAACGTCGTCGGCATCCTGCATGCCAAGGATCTCTACGACCTGTCCGACGAGCAGGAGCGCACCTTCCGGCTCCCCGATTACCTGCATCCGCCGTTCCTCGTCCCCGAATTCCAGCGCGCCGAGGAGCTGTTCCGGGAGATGCGCCGCCGCCGAACGCACATGGCGGTCGTCGTCGACGAACACGGCGGGACGGCCGGGATCGTGACGATCGAGAACGCCATCGAGGCCCTGCTCGGACCCATCCAGGACGAGTTCGACGAGGAGGAAGGGCCGGGATTCGTGTCGGCCGGCGAGCGGACGTATCTTCTGGAGGGGACATTTCGCCTGCAGAACCTCGAAGAGCAGTTTGGCCTTCGACTCCCGAGGGACGAGGCCGAGACGATCGCGGGCCATCTCATGCTGCGGTTCGGGAGGATTCCGCGGAAGGGAGAACGCTGGAGGGGGCGCTTTGCGGACTTCATCATCGAGGACGCCACGCCCACCACGATCCGCCAGGTCCGAATGATCCTGAAGGAGAAGAAGAGTTGAGCGCGCCTCGCACGATCGTCCTGATTCGCGGCGACGGTGTGGGACCCGAGGTGGCCGACGCGGTGGTCTCGATTCTGGAAAAGGCGGGCGCCCCCCTGCGCTTCGAGGAAGCGATCGTCGGCCAGGAGGCCGAGAAAACGGAAGGCGATCCGCTGCCGCCGCGCGTGCTCGACGCGATCCGGAGGCACCGGGTCGCCTTGAAGGGTCCGGTCGGAACGCCCATCGGCAAGGGCTTCGCCTCGGTCAACGTTCGCCTGCGCAAGGCCCTCGACCTCTACGCCAACCTGCGCCCCGTGCACAACCTGCCGGAGATCGAGTCGCGATTCCGGAACGTCGACCTCGTGGTCATCCGCGAGAACACCGAGGACCTCTACGCCGGCCTCGAGCACGTGGTCGTTCCGGGCGTGGTCGAATCGCTCAAGATCATCACCGAGGCCGCCTCGACCCGCATCGCGCGCTACGCGTTCGAGTATGCGCGGCGGCACGGACGGCGCCGCGTCACCGCCGTCCACAAGGCCAACATCATGAAGCTCTCCGATGGTCTCTTCCTCGATTGCTTCCGCCGCGTCGCCGAGGACTACCCCGACATCCACGCCGACGACCGGATCGTGGACGCCGCCTGCATGCGGTTGGTCATGAATCCCGAGCTCTTCGACGTCCTCCTCTCGGAAAATCTGTACGGAGACATCGTCTCGGACCTGGCCGCGGGATTGGTCGGCGGGCTCGGCGTGGTCCCCGGCGCCAACCTCGGACCCGACGTCGCAATCTTCGAGGCGGTGCACGGAACGGCTCCGGACATCGCCGGAAGCGACCGCGCAAACCCCATGGCGCTGCTGCTCTCGGCCATCCTGATGCTCCGGCACCTGGAGCTGCCGGAGCTCGCCGACCGGATCGAGGCGGCCCTTGCCTCCACACTCCAGCAGGGAATCCGAACGGCCGACGTCGGAGGCCGGACGGGCACGCGCGCGTTCGCCCGCGCCATCGCCGACCGGCTCGGGTAGGTGCCGCTTTCCGGATGGAGGAAGGGCCCTTCTCCGCGCGGGTGCCGAGAACGGGCGACGAGGTGCTCTGGCCGGACGGACCCTTCGACCCGGTCCGCCTCTTCGGGCGGCGGGCACCGCTCGAGGTCGAGATCGGGAGCGGCAAGGCGCGATTCCTGATCGAGTCCGCGCGCCGCAACCCGGCACACGACTTCTTGGGCCTCGAGCTCTCGCTCGCCTACTACCGGATCTGCCGCGACCGTCTGGCTCGGGCCGATCTCAGGAACGCCCGGATCATTCGGGCCGACGCCCGCCGATTCGCCCAGATGGCTCTGGCACCGTCCTCCGTTCGGGCGTTCCACGTCTACTTTCCCGATCCCTGGCCGAAGAAGAGACAGCGCAAGCGGCGCCTGCTCGATGGCGTCGGGTTGGAGATCCTCGCCTCCCGGCTCGAGCCGGGAGGCTGGCTGCGCATCGCGACCGATCACGCCGGCTATGCGCGGGTGATCGAGCCGACCCTGGCCACGGTTCCCACGCTGGAGCGGCACGCCTGGGACGAGCTTCCCGCCCCGGCCGAGACGCACTACGAGACCAAGTACCGGGAGGAGGGGAGGCCGATCTGGCGCTTTCTCCTGCGCCGCCGGGGTTAGCCGCCGTCTTGCCTCGCCCCTCACCCCTCGCCCCTCGCACCTTCCTCAAGGTTCCGGCGGTACGGGGCCGGCGAAGGAGGTGACGCGCTGCAGGAAACGGATGAAGTACTGCGTGCCCGAGATCAGGGCCACGGCGACCACGATCCAGAGAGCCGCCTTGCCGGGGACGGCGAAGACCTCGTGACGCAGGGCGAGGATCAGCAGTGACGCGGCGAAGATCTCCGAGAGCATCTTCGCCTTCCCCCACGCCGAGGCCGGGATCACGATGCCCTGCCCCGAGGCGATCGAGCGCAGCCCCGACACCGCGAATTCCCGTCCGACAATGACTGCGACCATCCAGGCGGGGGCGAGGCCGAGCTCCACGAGCGAGATGAAGACCGCCGAGATGAGCAGCTTGTCGGCGATGGGATCGAGCAGGATGCCGAGCGTGGTGATCTGACCGCGGCGGCGCGCGAGCCAGCCGTCGAGAAAGTCCGTGGCGGTCGCCGTCAGGAAGATCAACAAGCCGATCGTCTCCCGACCGTCGAACTTGGTCAGGAGCACCACCACGAGAAACGGCACCAGAAAGATCCGGGAGAGCGTGAGGGCGTTTGGAAGGTTGAGCTTCATCGGGTCGACATCGGCAGTCTACAGTCGACAGGACGGTCGGACCGGTCTTCCCGGCTCTTGACTGTCGACTGTCGGCCGTCGACTGCTCATAATATCCCCATGGATCTCCCGTGCCCGGTCCACGCCGGCCGGCGGGCACATCGTGGCTGTCACACCTGCCGTCGCCCGATCTGTCGCCTCTGCGAGGTTCGGATGCGCGGCCATCTCTACTGCTCGCCCCGCTGCGCCCGCGAGGACGGGCGCCTGGCTCTCTGGAGGCCCGTCCAGAAGCGGCTCGCCCGACCGGTGCCCCCGCGGCTGGCTCTCGCTGCGGTGGCGCTCGCGGTGATCGCCCCGATGCTCCTGGCGCTCAAGACGGTAGGAGAGCTCGATCGCCTGAGCACGGCGGCTTTCTCCCCGGTGCCCGTGCGGCGGCCTCCCGCCGCCCGCATCGAGACGGTGACCGAAGGTCCCGAAGGCGCCCGGATCGAGGGCGTCGCCTCACCGGGCGGAGCCGTATTTCTGTTCGGCTCCGCGGGGTTCGTGGCCTCGACGCCGGTCGCCGACGGCCGCTTCCGATTCGAGAAGATTCGCCAGATGGGACCGTACCGGGTCGGGGTGCTGCCTCTTTCCTCCGAGGTCGGGTCGACCATCGGGTCCTCCCCCCCGGAGAGAGCCGCCGAAGAACCGGAACCGGTCACCCGAGGCGTGTCCGGCGCCCCGGCGCGCCCGCCCGCGGCCGCCTCCCATAGCGCGGCCGGGGAGAGGCCCTCGATCCCGGACTTGACCCGCGGCCCTCGGGATCGTCCGGAGCTCGTTCTCTCATTCGACGCGGGCTCCTCGGACCGAGGGGCGCGGCAGATCCTCGACGCGCTGCGCGCGCGCGGCATTCAGACCACGGTATTCCTGACGGGAGACTTCATTCGCCGGTATCCGGATGTCGCTCGGCGAGTCGCCAAGGACGGCCATGAGGTCGGCAACCACACCGACTCGCACCCGCATCTGACCACCTACGCGCAAGACGGAAGGCAGGCGACTCGTCCCGGCGTGGATCGCGCCTTCGTGGCGAGGGAACTGCGCGCGACCGCCGAGGCCTGGCTCGCCGCCACCGGACGCCCGTTGGCACCCCTCTGGCGGGCCCCCTATGGCGAGCAGAACGCCGAAATCCGCTACTGGGCGGCGCAGGAGGGCTACTGGCACGTGGGGTGGACCGGCGGGCGCGCCGGCTTGGACGGGCTCGATTGGGTGAGCGACCCCTCGTCGCGCGCGTATCGAAGCGCCGGAAAGGTCGTCGATCGCCTCGTGTCCCACGCCGAGAGCGGCGGGATCATCCTCCTGCATCTGGGCAGCGACCGCGAGGACCCCGTCGCGCCGCTGGTTCCCCAGCTTCTCGACGCGCTCTCGCGACGCGGTTTCCGCCTCGCCCGGGCGTCCGAGTTTCTGACCCGCCTGGGAATGACCGAGGAGCGCCTCGCCGGGCTCACACTCGCCGGCCGCACTCCCTCGCCTTGAGTCTCCACCTCGGCACGGACGGGTGGCGCGGCCTTCTCGCGGAAGACTGCACCTTCGCAGAGATTCGCGGACTCGCGAAGGCCACGGCGCGCTGGCTTCTCGCCTCCGCTCCCGGACCGGCTCCCCGGGCCGCGGTCGGCTACGACACCCGTTTCCTCTCCCCCGAGTTCGCCGCGGCGGTGTCCGAGGCGCTGGCGCAGGGCGGCATCGACGTCCTGCTCTCCGACCGCGCCCTTCCGACTCCGGCCGTCTCTTACCACGTGCGACGCCTCAGCCTGTCGGCCGGTGTCGTCATCACGGCCTCGCACAACCCGGCCCTCTACAACGGCTACAAGATCAAGGCCGCCTTCGGAGGGAGCGCGCCGCCCGAAATGTACGAGGCGGTGGCGCGAGAGGTCGGCAGGAGCGCCCCCGAGTCCGCGCGGCGGGGCCGGATCGAGACCCTCGATCTCTACACCCCGTATCGCGTGCGTCTCGCCGCGCTCGCCGACCTCCCCGCCATCCGCTCCGCTGGCCTCCGCGTCCTCGCCGATGCGATGCACGGCGCCGCCGGACTCCTGATCGCGGAGGTCGCCGGCGGCGGCTCGACTCGGGTCATCCCGCTCCACGCGAACCGGGATCCGCTCTTTGGGGGCGTCCACCCGGAGCCGATCGGCCCGAATCTGGCCGAGGCCGCAGAGCGAGTGCGCGCCGAAGGCCTGGATCTCGCCGTCGCCACCGACGGAGACGCCGATCGGCTGGGCGTGCTCGATCGCCGCGGCGAATTCGTTTCCCCGCACCGCGTTCTGGCGCTCTTGCTGCTGCACGCCTTCCGGCGCCGCGGCCTCTCGGGAGGCATCGCCCGGACCTTCTCGACCTCGCTCTTGATCGACCGGGTCGCGGCGGCTCTCGGTTCGCCCGTCTTCGAGACGCCCATCGGCTTCAAGCACGTGGCGGAGCGAATGAATCGGGGCGAGGTCGTCGCCGGCGGCGAAGAGAGCGGCGGCTACGCCTTCGCCTTTCACCTGCCCGAGCGGGACGGCGTCGTGGCGGCGCTCCTGCTGCTGGAGAGCCTGGCCCAGTCGGGGCGCGATCTGGAAGGCGCCTTGGACGAGCTCGAACGAGAATTCGGCTCCTTTGCCTACGGACGCCGCGACGTCTACCTGCCGGTTCCGGTCATCCGGGCCTTCGTCGAGGAAGCCCGGAGCGCGCCGCCCGACCGCGTCGCGGGCGAGGCGGTCACGGATGTTCGGGACTTAGACGGCGTCAAGTACGTCTTCGGCGACCGGGGCTGGCTGCTGCATCGGCTCTCGGGAACCGAGCCCATGATTCGGATCTATTGCGAGCACGAGCACGAGGAGACCCTGCGGCGCGCCCTGGACTTCGCCGAAAAGCGCCTGGCGTCGTTCGCGGCCGAGCGCGGGGTCGAGCCGCGCCGGCACCTTTCGCCTTAGCTGCGCCGCCGGTCGGCGGGCCCGGTCGAGCGGTCGGTCGAGCGCCGGCGCGGGCGCGGAGGCTCGGTCAGGACGGTGCCCTCACCCTCGAAGCGGATCTTGGGCGCGCTCGCGGAGTCGGGCTGCATGACCTCTTCGAGGAAACGGTCTTCGACGACCGCGGGCAATAGACTGCCGCTCCAGGCGACGAGGTCGTGCGCCGAGACGATCAGCGGAAAGTCGGGCGTCACCTCGTGGGCGAGAAGGGGCCCCGTCACGGAAAGGATGACGCTGCCGCGCCCCTGGATCCGCAGGATGTCCACCCGCCGGTTCAGCCGGAAGTCGTGGATCGGCTCCAGACGGAAGGAGAGGCCGTGGTCGAGGGCCAGCAGGCGGCTGCCCTCAAGCGACAGGGACTGCTCCGAGAGATCGCGCCGGAAGGCGTGCCGTCCCGGGTCGTTCACGAAGAGATAGCCTCGGCCGTCGGCCCTCAGGATGCTCTCGAGGCGCGTGCCGCGGAACGCGGATTCGGAGGTGAAGCGGACGTTGCCGCTGTACCAGACGACCGAGCCCTTTCGGACGTAGACGACACCGGGCGAGGCGATCTCGAGGGCCCCGTCGGACCGCACGACGAATAGCGGGTGCGCCTCGACCGGGCGCTCGGCGGCGATCTCGTCGGTCCACCGGTCCACATCGGGCGCGGCGGGTGCTTCCGTCTCCGGGGCCGGCTCCGGGGGGGGCGCCTCGCTCGGCGCGGTATCCCGCGAAGCGTCGAATGCCTCGGCAGCCGAGGGCTCCGGCGGCGCCTCGGGCGGGGCGTCCTCCGGGGGCGCCAGACGCAAGAGCGGCCTCGCGATGGGTTCGGGCTCTTCGGGCGCTGCCGGCGGCGGCTCGCTCTCGGTTAACGGGAGAAACGGCGGATACTCGGGGGACCGAAGCGCTTCGGTGCCGGCGGTCGACCGCTCTCCTCCCGCCCGTGCACCGTGGCGCAACGCCTGCTCCAGTTCCGACACGGCTTTCTTGGCCCCGGCAAACTTCAGGTGCTCCAGGGCGAGGCCGAGCTTTCCGCGGCTGCGGTAGAGGAGGCCCAGGTAGAGGTGACTGCGTGCGTGGTCCGGCTTGATCTCGACGGCGCGCCGCAACTCCTGCTCCGCCTCCTCGAGCACTCCGGCCTTGAACAGGATCAGTCCGAGGTTCGCGTGCAGGATGGCCGAATCCGGATTCTTCTTGAGCAGGACCCGGGCGACCTGTCCGGCCTGGAGAAAGTTGCCGCGTTTGAACTCCAGGATCGACAGCAGGTTGAGCACGTCCTCGTCCTCGGGCCGCAGCATTTGCGCGTGCTCGATCTCCTGGCCTGCCGCGTCGAGCCGGCCTTCGCGCAGGCTCTTGCGGGCGCGGATCAAATGGACGAGAAAAACGCCCTGATCAATCGAAGGAGTTTCGGGGGCACGGGCCACCATCGCCTCCCTCGTTCAGAGCGCCTGGCGCCCGGCGGACTGCCGGACCGGCTCGGTCGTCAACACCACTCGGTTGTTCTCGTCCCGGCGGACGTGAACCGGCCGACCCTTCACCGCCCCGTACATCGTCCCCGAGGGCAGGCCGAAACCGCCCGAGAGCGCCGACTTGCCGAGGTACGCGGTCAGGGCCTTCTGAACGTAGAGTCTCGTCTCGTCGTAGGGCGGAACGCCACCGTAGCGCAGCACGGCGGCTTCGCCGGCGTTGTAGGCCGCGAGCGACTTGGTCAGGTCGTTGCCGAAGACGCCCATCAGGTAGGCCAGATGACGGCTGCCCCCGCGAATGTTGTCGGCGGGGTCGAAGATGTCGACGACACCGTGTTGCTTGGCCGTCTCCGGCATCAGCTGCATGAGGCCGCTCGCTCCCTTGCGAGAGACGGCGGCGGGGTTGAAGGCCGACTCGACCAGCATGACGGACTTGACGAGCTTCGGGTCGAGCGAATTCACGCGCGCCGCGTCCTCGATCAGTCCATCGAACAACGAAGGTGTCGCGACCCTCGCTCTCAACCAGTCGTCGCTCTCCGCCAGCGCCACGTGAACCGACTCGCCGATGCCGTCGTTGTAGACGATCCGGCGGCCGTCCTTCCACGCAACGCGCATCCGCGCCTCAGCCGGAAGGCAGCAAGAGAAAAGGATCCCCAGGCCGACGAGGCCCTTCCAATTCATGACGATTTACGGTTCCAACCGGTGGCTCAAGACATTATAGCTTAAGGGGAAAGCGCCGTCCCGAGGCCGTCGGGAGGCTCCGGCGGCGCCCTAGGCGACTTCGCCCAGGAGATCCCGAAGAGCCGCCTCGGCTTCCTTCAGGGCTGCCGGAAGAAGCGCCTCGTTCTTGCCGCCGGCTTGCGCCAGATCGGCCTTGCCGCCGCCGCTTCCGCCGAGGGCTTTCCCGATCCTCGCGGCGATCCGCGAGGCGGGCACGCGACCGGAGAGGTCGGGCGTCACCGCGGCCACGACCGAAGTCTTTCCCTCGTGCGACGTGCCGACCACGACGACGCCGCTCTTGATCCGCGAGCGAAGGGCGTCGGAGAGGTTTCGCAGTTCCGGGATCGAGAGTCCGGGTGCAATCCGGCGCACGAGCGGGACGCCCTGGACTTCCACCGTCTCTCCGGAAGCCCCTCCCTCGCCCGCGGCGAGCTTCAACCGCAAGGACTGCACTTCCCGTTCGAGAGTCTTGACGCGCTCTTCGCGCTCCTGCCAGCGGGCCGCGAGGTCCTCGCGGGCCGACTGCGAAACCGCTGCAATCGCGTTGAGGACTTGTTCGTCGCGCGTCAGCAGCTCCACGGCGCCCAACGAGGTCACCGCCTCCAGCCGCCGCACCCCGGCCGCGAGGCCCTTGTCCGAGACGATCTTGAACGCCCCGATTTCCCCGGTGCGCGCGACGTGGCATCCGCCACACAGCTCCGTCGAGAAGCCCGGAACCTCGACGACGCGAACGCGATCTCCGTACTTCTCGCCGAAGAACATGTCGGCGCCTCGGGCGCGAGCCGCGTCCAGGGGCAGAATCTCCTTGGAGACGGGCTGGTCCCGCAGGATCTCCTCGTTGACGAGCCGCTCGATCTCGGCCAACTGCTCCGCGCCGGGCGGGCTCGCGGCCGCATAGTCGAACCGCAGCCGGTCGGGGGCAACGAGCGAGCCCATTTGCCGCGCGGCCGGGCCGAGCACGCGGCGCAGCGCCGCATGGAGCAGGTGCGTCCCCGTGTGGTTGGCCTGTGTGCGCCGCCGCGTCCATTCGGGCACCGACATGGACACGGACGCTCCCAGATCCAGCCGGCCCTTCGCGACGCGGATGCCGTGGGCGATCACACCGGGCAACGGGCGCTGCACGTCCACGACCTCCGCCTCGCCGCCGGACCAGGTCCAGGTCCCGGTGTCGGCCACCTGACCGCCGCCTTCGGGGTAGAAGACGGTGCGGTCGGTCACGGCGTCCCCCTCCTGTCCGGCCTCGAGGCTCGAAACGGGCTGCCCGTCGCGCACGAGGCCCACGACCCGCGCCCCGGAAAGCGACACGAAGTCCTGCTCCGGGTATCCGCGGAAGACCGAGTGCGGATCGGGAAGCTCGAGCCTCTCGAAAGCCGAGGCATCGGCCGCGCCGAATTTCGCCGAAGACCTCGACCGCTCCCGCTGTCTCTCCATCGCCGACTCGAATCCCGAGCGGTCGATCGAGACCCCCTCGTCCTGGGCGATCTCCCCGATCACGTCCACGGGAATGCCGTGGGTGTCGTAGAGCCGAAAGAGCGTCTCGCCCGAAAGCTCCCGAGACCCGGAGCGGCGCACCCGCTCGATCTCCTCTCCGACCAAGTCGATGCCGGAGGAGAGCGTCTGCAGAAAGCGCTCCTCCTCGGCCCTCAGGGTCCGGTCGAACACTATATCAACGTTGATATAGTTCCCCGTTCCCTCCGCCGCGTATCCCTCTCCCGAGCGCCGGAAGTGGATGCCGTCGAAGAGCCCGAGGACGACGGGTGCCAGCCGGCAGAGCACCGGATCCTCGATCCCGAGGTGCCGCGCGTAGCGGAGCGCCCGGCGGATGATGCGCCGCAGGACGTAGCCGCGCCCCTCGTTGGAGGGAAGGGCGCCGTCTCCCATCAGCATCGTCACGGCGCGGGCGTGGTCGGCGATCACGCGGAACGGGGCATCCTCGACCGCCATGTTGCCCCGATAGGTGCGGCCGGAGAGGGCCTCGATCTCTCGCAGGATCGGCCGGAACAGATCCGTGTCGAAGTTGTTGGTGGAGCCCTGAAGAATCGCGCTCACCCGCTCGAGACCCGCTCCCGTGTCCACCGAGGGCTTGGGCAGCGGCGTCATCGTTCCCGAGGCGTCGCGCTCGAACTGCATGAAGACGAGGTTCCAGATCTCGAGGGTGTCGTCGCCCGGGGCGTTGACCAACTCCGCGCGGTTGCCCGCAGGGTCCCGGCCCTGGTAGTAGTGCAGCTCCGAGCAGGGGCCGCAGGGGCCGGTCTCCCCCATCGCCCAGAAGTTGTCCTTCTCCCCGAAGCGGAGGATGCGCTCCTTCGGCAGGTGCCTTTCCCAGAGCCGCGCGGCTTCGTCGTCGTCGGTGTAGACCGTCGCCCAGAGCCGGGAGGGATCGAGACCGTATCCACGCTTCGGGTCGCCGACGAGCTCCCAGGCGAACCGAATGGCCTCGTCCTTGAAATAGTCGCCGAAGGAGAAATTCCCGAGCATTTCGAAGAACGTGTGGTGACGCCCGGTGTACCCCACGTTGTCGAGGTCGTTGTGCTTGCCGCCGGCGCGGACGCACTTCTGGGAACTGGTCGCGCGGCGGTAGTCCCGGACCTCGCGGCCCGTGAAGACGTCCTTGAACTGATTCATCCCGGCGTTGGCGAAAAGAAGTGTCGGGTCCCCGGCCGGGATCAAGGAGGACGACGGAACGCGGCGGTGCCCGCGCTCCTCGAAATACCTAAGGAATCTCTCCCGAACCTCCGTCGACTTCATGGGAATTTCGGATCATCGCAGAAATCGACTCCGACGCGAAGCCCCGCCGCACGAGCGCCGCGTACACGCGCCGCCGGCGCTCTGCCGCCGATAAACTCGCGGAGGACTTCCAGAGGCGCCGAAACACCCGGCCGAGCGCCCCGGCCTCGGCGGCCGGTTCCTCCGCGAGCACGCGCCGCGCGGTCTCCTCCGAGAATCCCTTGACCGAGAGCTCCCGGGCGATCCGAAGTCGCCCGTAGCGCGGCGCCTTGGCGCGCACCAGCGCGCGCGCCGCCGCCAGGTCGTCCAGCCACCGCTCCGCCTCGAGCCTTTCCACGGCGGCGCGGGCCGCCTCGGCGGCAAAGCCCCGCTGCTCCAGGTTTCGCCGCAGCTCCTCGCGGCCACGAGCACGGATCTCGAGCAGCTTCAAACCCCGCGCGTAGGCGGCCTGCGCGGAGCCCGGCTCGAGGGTCTTGCGAATCCGTCGCGGCATCGGCGCGTGGTACCCGCGGCAGTGCCGACCGCAGCCGCCCGCCGCCTAGCGCGTGGCGGGGGGCTGGTTGCTGAAGTCGAAAGGAGACTCCTCGCCGGCCACGTTGCTGTACTCGCCCGGCGCCTCGAGCTCCTGGTCCATCTCCTCCCGCGCAATGTCGGAAGTCGACTGGATTCCCTGCAGCTTCAGCTTGAACTCGTTCGGATTCGTGGCGCGCTTCAGGGCCTCGTCCAGCGTGATCAGGCCCCCCTTGTAGAGCATGTACAGCGATTGGTCGAAGGTCTGCATGCCGTACTGGGACGTCCCCGCCGCGATGGCGTCCTTCAAGAACTTCGTCTTCTCCTTGTTCTCGATGCACTCGCGGATGTACTGGGTTCGAATCAGCACTTCCGCGGCCGGGACGCGCCCCAGCCCGTCGGCGCGCGGCATCAGGCGCAGCGAGATGACGGCCTTGAGCACCGCTCCGAGCTGCAGCCGGATCTGCTTCTGCTGGTGCGGGGGGAACACCGAGATGATCCGGTTGACGGTCTCGGTCGCGTCGAGGGTGTGCAGGGTCGAGAAGACGAGGTGTCCGGTCTCCGCGGCCATCAGGGCCGTCTCGATCGTCTCGTAGTCGCGCATCTCGCCGACCAGGATCACGTCGGGGTCCTGCCGCAAGGCGCTCCGCAGCGCCACGGAGAAGGCCTTCGTGTCCACTTCCACTTCACGCTGGTTGACGATCGACTTCTTGTCGCGGTGCAGGAACTCGATCGGATCCTCCACCGTGACGATGTGCTCGTTGCGAAGCGTGTTGATGTGGTCGATCATCGCCGCCAGGGTCGTCGACTTACCCGATCCCGTCGTCCCGGTGCAGAGCACGAGGCCCCGCTGCTCCATGCAGATCTTTTCCAACACCGGCGGCAGCAGCAGGTCTCGAATCGTCAGGATCCGCGCCGGGATGACGCGCAGGACGAGCCCCACGGTGCCCCGCTGCTGGAAGATGTTGCAGCGGAAACGGCCGAGGTTGGGCACCGAGTAGGCGATGTCGATCTCCAGGTCGTTCTTGAACTTCTCCTTCTGGCGGGCGGACATGATCGAGAACGCCATCGCGATCGTGTCCTCCTGCATCAGGCGGCGGGTGTCCGTGAGCGGAATGAGCTGGCCGTCGATCCGGATGACGGGAAAGGCGCTGACCTTCAAGTGCAGATCCGACGCCTTGCGCTCGACCGCCACCTTGAGCAGATCGTTGATGTGCATGAATTGAACCCCTTTTGGCCGTTAAGTTTACGCCGGACGCCTCGCGATGGGAAGGGAGTTCTCGCGAAAACTCGGTCCCGCCGGGCTTCGCCCCGCGCAAACGCCCTCTAACCCGTTGGGTCCGAACTCTTAGAGGCTAAAGGATAGAGGACCGGGCGGCTACCGGCCTGCCACGGCCGACAGGGCGGCCACCGGCAACGGCGTCAGCCAGCCATGGCGATCCTCGGCCTCGCCTTTGAGGAGCGCGAAGAAGTCCTTCTGGAGCCGATGCGTGACCGGCCCGCGCCGGCCGGCTCCCACCGGAATTCGATCCACCGACCGAATCGGCGTGATCTCGGCGGCGGTGCCCGTGAAGAAGACCTCGTCGGCGATGTACAGCATCTCGCGCGCGATCTGTTGCTCGGCCACCGTGAAGCCCGCATCGCGCGCAAGCGTGACGACCGAGTCGCGCGTGATCCCGGGCAGGATCGTGCCCGAGAGCGGCGGAGTCAGTATCTTTCCGCCGTAGACGAGGAAGATGTTCTCCCCGCTGCCCTCGGAGATTCGGCCGGCGTTGTCGAGCGCGATGCCCTCCGTGTAGCCGTTGGTGATCGCCTCCATCTTGATCAGCTGCGAGTTCAGGTAGTTTCCGGTCGCCTTGGCCATCGCCGGAAACGTGTTCGGGGCCATTCGGTTCCAGGAAGAGACGCAGACGTCCACGCCGTTCTCGACCGCATCCTCGCCCAGGTACTGACCCCAGCGCCAGACGGCAATCAGGACGTCGATCGAGCTCTTGAACGGGTTGACCCCGAGCGCCCCCATCCCGCGGTAGACCACCGGGCGGATGTAGCAGTCCTCGAAGCCGTTGGCGCGGACGGTCTCGAAGATGGCCGACTGAATCTCCTCGCGCGTGTAGGGAATCTCCATGCGGTAGACGCGGCAGGAGTCGTAGAGGCGCTTGATGTGCTCGTCCAGACGAAAGGCGGCGGGGCCTCGGCGCGTCTTGTAGACGCGCGCCCCCTCGAACATCGCCGACCCGTAGTGAAAGACGTGCGAGAACGCGTGAATCTTCGCGTCGGCGAAGTCCACGAGTCGACCGTTCATCCAGACTTTCTTGACGTCCTCGTAGGACATCGCGTCACCTCCGAAGGGAATCGGGGCGCGTGGTGGGCACGCGGCAGTATCCTCCGCGGCCAAAGGCGGTGTCAATCACACAAAGGTGGGCGCCGCGCTCGCGACGAGCGTGGGCCGTCTCGGTTCGGCGCCTCATCCGAGGCGCTCGCGCGCCGCCCGCGCCAGCACCAGACCCGCGACCGCGGCGGTCTCCGTGCGAAGCGGGCCAGCGGGAAGAGAGGTGGGCGTCCAGCCCGAGGCCTGCGCGGCGCGAATCTCGGCGGCCGTCCAGCCTCCTTCCGGCCCGACGGCCAAAGCCAATGCGCCGTCCGAGAGCGCCGGAGGAAACGGGCCGCCCTCGGGATCGAGCAGGAGCCGGTGCGCGGCCGTCTCCTGCGCGAGCACCTCGGAAGTCGAGAGCGGGCCGTCGATGGGAGGCCAGCGCGCCGCTCCGCATTGCTTGGCCGCGGCCCTCGCGACACGCTCGAGGCGATCCCGCAGATCCTCTCCCGCTCGAAAGGCTTGTGTCCGCTCCGTGCGCAGCAGCACGATGCGCGAGGCCGCGAGCTCGGTCGCCTTCTCGGCGATCCAGGCCAGCCGATCCGGGCGCACCCCGGCGACGTAGAGGGTCAAAGGCGGCGCGACGCGGCCCGTTTCGAGAGCCCGCAGGGCGACGACCTCGAATTGCCCGCGCGAGCGCACCGACACGCGGGCGAGCGCCTCCTGGCCGCTGCCGTCGAAGAGGACGACCGAATCTCCGGTACCCAGCCGGCGGGCCCGCGCGTGCGCGGATTCTTCGGCGGAGAGCCGGAGGCTCTCGCCCGTCTTCGGCAGGCGTTCTACGAAGAAGCGCGCGAAAGACAGAGACAGCTCCAGCCGCTTTCGCGGTAAAGCGCGGCCAGCAGGAGGCGCCGCGTCCGGGATCGCGCCAGGATCTCTCGCTCGCGATCCGACGGAATTCCCGACAGGATCAGGCGTCCTCCGGGCTCGAGGCGCGCGCTCAAGGCGGACAACAGCGGAAGCAACTCCCCGGGCAGCAAGTTGGCCACGACGATCGCAAACTTCGACGCCGTGGCCGCGGCCGGGCCTGCGAAAAAGGCGACCCGGGGCCCAAAGGAATGCCGCCGCGCATTCTCGCGAGCCACGAAGACCGCGTCCAGATCCGT
>Ga0335082_10001531_pt1 | contig 24637 bp, 21 predicted proteins | sample Lox_Sample_41_FD_206718 | JGI IMG/M metagenome (GOLD analysis project Ga0335082, IMG submission 206718) | Soil microbial communities from Loxahatchee National Wildlife Refuge, Florida, United States - Lox_Sample_4.1 | ecosystem: Environmental > Terrestrial > Soil > Wetlands | place: USA... | reverse complement strand
GGGATGAGGTCGCTGAGCATGGCGAGCAGTTCTTCCTTGGTGGAGTAGGTGCGGCTATTGCCGTAGGCATGGACTGCCCCGTAGTTCCAGGTGGGAACCGATTCGCGACTCGTGTAGTGCGTGGGAGAGATGTAGGCGTGCGGGCCATGGAAGATCATGAGGCACGCTGGGCGCTCTTGCAGATATCGCCAGTGCGGGTTGGCTTTGGCCACGTGGCCGCGGATGGTCAGGCTTTCGCCAGCCTCTCTCAGGATGACCGGGATGTGCGTGGCAAAAGGGCCGTCGTCGTTATTCGAAACCAGGACCGCAAACGGATTGGCGCGCATGAAGGCGAGTGCGGTGGCGCGGTCTTCGTTGCGAAAGTGTTCGGGGATATACACGCGCGTTTCTTTCGCCCCTCCCGGGGCTGTTCCTCATCTCTCGCGTTGTCCCACGGCTTCCGCCGTGGACTGCATTCTGTCGCCGCGTCGCGGCTCTTGCGGTGTTGCCTCTGGTTGCTTTTTTCGGATGTAAAGCAACTTTTCCACTTCAGCGGTTACGGTCCCCTGCTCATCTTTTACTTCTACCGTGAATGTTGGTTCGTACTTGATCAGCGTCTTTAGCTTCTCACGGATGTCGTCGAGTTGGGCATCCGTGAGGCGGAATTCGGCGCGAACCGTGCCTCTTCCCGGCTTGCGATAGCGGATGCTGGCGGCTTTGTCCCAGACGACATAGTCGCGTCCGAGATTCGCCATCAGCATGAGCATATAAAAAGCGTCGGTCATGGCAAAGAGCGATCCGCCAAAGTGGGTGCCGACATAGTTGGCGTTCCACCAGCGAAGCTTCATCTCGACGTCGACGGACTTCAGGTCGGGCGCGATATGTTTGATCCGGATACCGGCACCCAAAAACGGCGGCCAGAGGTTGATCCAGCGGTGGAGTGTGTGCGGGTTGGACCCGCCGAGAAATTTGAGAAGGGCTCTTGGGGTCATGCGTCGCAGTGCCTAAAGGCGCGGTTCGATAGACGATTGTACGGCACGCCTGAAGGCGTGCCCTGATACACAACTAGTCGCTGCGGGCTTATGGTCACGGCTGCGGCGGGATGGCGAGGCCGCGGCCGTAGACGGCTTCGAGGATCGCGTCGCCGCCACGCTTCAGCAGCGAAGCGCCCGCTTCGTTGCCTAGCTTCTCGGGATCGTCACCGTCGCGGGAGTCGCGAAGGAGTTTGGAGCCGTCGGGATCGGCGACGATGGAATCCAGATGCAGTTTGCCATTTTTCACCTCGGCGAAAGCGCCGATGGGGACCTGGCAGCCTCCGCCGAGGCTGTTCAGCAGGGCGCGCTCGCAGGTGGTGGCGGCGCGCGCCTTGGGGTCGTTGAGGAATGCCAGCAGTTCGCGCGTCTTTGTATCGCCTTCGCGAATTTCGATGCCAAGCGCTCCCTGCCCGGCGGCTGGGCACATGATTTCGGCGGGGATGATCTGCTTAATCAACTCGATTTTGCCGAGACGTTTCAGGCCGGCCGCGGCGAGGATGATGGCGTCGTATTGTCCTTCTTCGAGTTTGCGCAGGCGCGTGTCGACGTTACCGCGGAGCGGATGAATGTCGAGGTCGGGACGGATCGCTTTCAGCTGGGCCTGGCGTCGCAAGCTGGAAGTCCCGACGCGCGCGCCTTTTGGCAGGTCTTCGACTTTTGAGTAGTTCTTAGAGCAGAAGGCGTCGCGCGGGTCTTGGCGTTCTGTGATCGCGGCGATTTCGAATCCCTTGGGGAGTTCCGTCGGGAGATCTTTCAGCGAGTGGACGGCGAGGTCGACCTTGCCGGCGGCGAGGGCTTCCTCGATTTCCTTCGTGAACATACCCTTGGTGCCGACTTTGGCGAGTGCGACGTCGGTGATTTTGTCTCCGGTGGTGTGGATGATTTCGATCTCGACCTCATGTCCGCGGGCTCGGAGGAGCGCGGAGATGTGGTTGGCCTGCCAGAGGGCAAGCTGGGAGCCGCGGGAGCCGATGCGGAGATGAGTGGGTTTGCCGTTGGTCTTCATGTTTATGCGGCTGTGTTTTCTCTCGCCCCTCCGGGGCTGGTTCTCTTCTTCTGCTCTTCCCACGCCTTGTGCCGTGGGCTGCTTTCTTCCGCCGCTTCGCGGCTGTCAACAGGAATGCATTCTGCCTCTTGTTTCGAAGAGCGGATTTCGATACGGAAATTCCCAGACGTGCCGGTGGCGCTTTCGGCGGCCACGGGGTCCTTCGACTCCGTCTGACGGTTCGCTTTGCTCACCGCCAGACTGCGCTCAGGATGACAGATGGTTAGAGCTGGCGAGAGATCGGCGGCGCGTGTCATTGGCGCGTACCAACTTCTGATTTCTTTCCTGCTTCTTCTTTTTCGGTGAGCACTTCTTTGGGTTTCACCTGCAAGTTAAACAACCGCTTTACCACGTCGACTACCGTCGTGGCTTCGGATTCGCGAGCCGCTGTTTTCAGCGTGGTGATCGGGGTGTGCATCACTTTATTGATGATGCCTCGCGTCAGGGCTTCCATCGCGATTTCTTGTTCCGGAGTGAGCTGGCCCATTCTTCCGCGGACACGGTCGATTTCTGCCTGGCGGATGGTTTCCAGATGATCCTGCAAGCTCACGATGGTAGGCACGACGTCGAGCGTGCTGATGCGGGCTTCAAACTTTTCGACTTCACTGGCGATGATCGCTTCCGCGCGCTCGGCTTCCTTGCGGCGGTCAGCGACGTGGCTGGTTACAGCTTGCTGCAGGTCGTCGATGTCGTAAGCAAAGATGCCGTCGAGCTTAGCCATCTCGGGCGAAACGTCGCGCGGGACGGCGATATCGATGAAGAACATCGGCTTATTTTTGCGGCGAGAAAGGAATTGCTCTCCGTGCTCGCGGCGGAAAATGGCGTGGGGCGCGCCGGTGGAAGTGATGACGATGTCGGCGCGGTCGCACGTGGTATAGAGGTCTTCGAACTTGATGGCCTGTCCGTCGAACTTCTGTGCCAGGCCGATGGCGCGCTCGTAGGTACGGTTGGCGACGAAGATGGACGCGCAGCCGTGGGCCATCAAGTGGCGGGCCGCGAGTTCGCTCATCTTGCCGGCGCCGACGATGAACACGTTCTTGCCCTGCAGCGTGCCGAAAATCTTTTTTGCCAGTTCGACGGCGACACTGGCGATGGAGACTGAGGAGGATCCAACGGCGGTTTCGCTGCGCACGCGCTTGGCGACCGCAAAGGCGCGGCTGAAGAGCTGATCGAGTTGTCCGCGGACGGCGCCGACGGCCCGGGCCGTGGCATACGCTTCTTTTACCTGGCCGAGAATCTGGGCCTCGCCGACGACCATCGAGTCGAGACTGGCGGCAACGCGGAAGAGATGCCGGACGGCATCTTTCTCGCGGAATTCGTAGAGGTGTGCGTCAAGTTCTTCCGGCTTCAGATGGAAATGGTCATGAAGAAATGCGCGCAGATCCGCGTGGCCGTTCTGGGTGTGCGTGATGATCTCGACGCGGTTGCAGGTGGAGATCACCATGCCCTCTTCAATTCCCGGGTAGGCGGTAAGATCGCGGCAGGTATCGGGCAGGCGCGACTCGGGGATCGCCAGCTTCTCGCGAACCTCCAGCGGAGCGCTCTTGTGGTTCAGGCCGATGAGTTGGAATCTCATGAGGCGAACCTGTGCATGGCGGAGAAGTAGTTGGCGGCCCATGCGGCGAGCGCGGCCACGAAGGCCGAGGTGGCAAGATAGGCGGCGCGGCGTCCGCGCCACCCCGAGTTCCAGCGGGTGAAGACCATCACCATGTAGACGGCCCACATCAGGACCGACAACAGAATCTTGGGGTCGAGGAAATTCACGCGGCCGATCGCCGGAGCAGTGATCGCCACGACCGATCCTGTGATCAGGCCGAGCGTCATGAACGGAAAGCCAAGCAAGAGCGAGCGGTAGCCAATCTGATCGATGACTTCAAGCGCAGGCAGGAAGCCGATCAGGCTGGTGGGCTTCTTGGCTTTCAGGCGGCGCTCCTGGAGCAGGTACAAGATGCTGGCACCGAAGCTGACCAGCAGCGCGGCGTATCCGGTGAAGATCAGGATGATGTGGGCGATCAACCATCCCTGATGGGAAACGAACGCCGTCAGCAAGACCGGTTGCTGATCAAGCGCGGCCACGAACGTCAGGAAAAAGACGACCGGGAAGACGACGACCCCAGGCGATGTCGTTTTGTAGATCACGTAGATGACCATGAAGAAGGCCATCGACAGGAACGCAAGAAGCGATTCGCCGTTATGCACCGAGGCCCAGACCAGCTTGTCGGCGAGGAAAAGCTCTGTCAGGGAGACGAAATGGAACACCATGCCCATGCTGGCGGCGTGGAAGGCGATGCGGCTGAACAGGTCGCTGGTGCGGCTCAGTGCCACAAAGGCGTAGACCAGTCCGATGAAGTAGCACCCCAGTGCGAAACGCAGCCAAAGCAGTGACATGCAGTTCTCAGTTCTCAGTTCTCAGTTTCAAGTATCGGCTTTTGCAGCTTTCCCCAAAAAGCATAAGAATCAGAAGCTTTGCAGGTCCAGAGTGCCATGAGTTTACCCCAAACCACAGGCGCTTCTGAACCTTCTCTAGTACTACGATGCCATTGTCCGGGCGGATTGGTCTAACGCAAAGAAAGAGGGTCACTTAAGTCTGTGATTAGAATCACAGACTGCTGCTGTCTGCCAAGGACAGGCCATCCTCCAACTAGTCCTTCTTCGGCATGGCGTGGGGGTTGGGCATGCCGGGCGGAATGGCGGTGTGGCCGGCACCCATCGATCCCATATCGCCAGGGGCGAAGCAGGTGACGCGGCCGCTGGCAGCGACGCGCAGTTGCGAGGGGCACGGGCCGCTCGTGAGCGCTGCTGCTGCGCCTTCGCCTTGCGACTGTACGGAAAACAGTCCGCCGGCGGAGTCGCCTGCGACGCCGATGGCCATGCCGGGCATGTCGTAGGCAACGTAGAACGCGTGCTTGGCCTGGCTGGCCTGCATGGCGCAATCACTGGTCGCTTTGGACTGAGCTTCGGGCGCGTGGACCTCAAGGCGTCCGCAGTTCGTGGCGGCGGCTCCGGCGAAGTCCTGAAGTTTTTGCTGGACGGCGTCGGTTGGCTTGGAGGCAGGAGCGGCTGAAGTTGCCGTCGGGGCCGCGGGTTTGCTGCAGGCGGCGAGTGCAAGAAGCGGGACGAGAAGGACGAGCGGAGTTTTCATGATTGGGTGATTGTAACTGTTATGTCAGGTGAGGAGTATGGTGCAGGTGGTACACGTCGCATTGGGTTCCGATTTGAATGTTCAGGCGTACCGGGCGTTGGGAACGTCGGGCTGTTGTCGTGAGTCCCTCCGGGACTCAGCGGGATCCATTCGTCTATTTCTTCCCTGATAGTTGGCGGATCAGGTCGGCCTCTGCCTGACGGTACGGTGTGCCGTCCGGGCGCAGGACTTCATGAAACCACACCGGGGGTTGGGTCCTGGTGTAGGGATGATCCCAGGATTCCCACGGTAGGTAGGTCTGCGTTTTTCCGGCGACGAATCCCCAGTTGATGGCGCCGACCTTTTCTTCTTTTGCGATGGGCAGGACTCCGTCGAAGGTGCTACCAACCGAGCGTGCCATGAATTCCGTGCAAATGATGGGACGATGGAAATGTCGCAGCCACGTGACTTCGGCTTGGAACGATTCCGGCCAGCTGTAGTTATGGAAAGTGATGATGTCGGACTCGCGGAGCTGAATGCGATCAACTTCGTGCGCGGTGGACTCATCCTTGGTGAAGTCGATGTCCCAGAGGCCGCTGGTCAGCGGCTGGATGGGATGCACTTCCCTTGCCCACTCGAATACCTGAGGAAGTAGCGTTGCGACGCGGGACATCTTGTCTTCATATTTCAGTTCGGGGCTCTGGTAGCTGCCCCCACCGGCGTTGTCGGGTTCGTTCCAGAGGTCCCAGCCAAGGATGCGATCGTCTTGGGCGAAGGCTCCGACGACGCCCTGGACGTAGGTCTTGAGGCGCCGCACCTGGTTGGGATCGGCGAGAGCTTTCGCACCGGGGCTCTGGACCCATCCGGAGTTGTGAACGCCGGGGATGGGTGGGTGCTGCGGGCCGAGCTGCGGCGCCGGGTCCCAGCAGGAATCGAAGAGGACAAACAGCGGGCGGATGTGGTGGCGGGCGGCGATGGTGAGGAATTGGTCGATGCGCTTCTGGAAGCCCGCCGCGTCTTGTTGCCACAGCAGGTCGTGGAGGAAGACGCGCATGGTGTTCATGCCGAGCGACTCGGCCCATCCGAGTTCGGTCTCGATCTGAGTGGGGTCGAAGGTGTCGGCTTGCCACATCTCGAGCTCGTTGATCGCGGATTTCGGATAGTAGTTGCTGCCGACGAGCCACGGTTGGTGAGCGTACCAGTCGTTGGCCTTGTGCTCGGACCAGCGGGGAGTTTGCGCAGAACCAAAATACGAGAAGAACAGGAAGATGATTGCACCGGTGAGAATGACTCGCGAGTTGTTCACGATAGACTCCGCCAGAAGTTATACCACCGCCAAGGCAAGGGAGAGCAAGACACCCCCAAAACAGGGGAGCACTGAATTGCCGCGCGGAAGGACTTATGGGACCTATTTGAAGAAGATTGGAGAGAGGAGATGAATGGAGTGCCCGACGGGAAACGAGATGCGGTCAAGTAAAGCGCCGGGCACCCGCAGTTAGAATGACTGCAACTACAAGTTTGTACAAGCCGGGCCTGAGTGTCAGTGAGCGGAGTCACAGAGTACGCGAGAATCCGGCACGAAAGTCCGTCTCTCTTAGTTGCACTCAACTCCACATAGGCGTCTGCACTTTTGTCATGCAACCCAGCAAATGAGGCCTGGCCGATTCGTAGTCATGCGACGGGACGTGACTTAGCGCCATGTGATCCCGGTCACGCATTTAACAGGAATTGTTATCCAGGTGTCTAAATGTGCCAAGCGAGATAGCCCGCCCCGCGTGACGCACATCACTACGACATTCTGATCAACTGATAACATGACCCTTCTCCACTCGGCGATCGCGGGGCGCAACGGCAACTTACATGCTGCATATCTTGACGGTGGTCACGTAGTACAGACCAAGCACATTCAAGATTAAGGAGAACTAATAACGTGCGTAAACAGAAGGGCTTCTCACTTATCGAATTACTGATCGTAGTCGCTATCATCCTGATCATCGCAGCCATCGCGATTCCGAACCTGCTTCGGGCCCGCATGGCGGCGAATGAGTCGTCCGCAGTCGCCTCGGTCCGAACCATCAACACGGCCGAAATCACCTATAACTCCACCTATCCGACAACCGGCTTTGCGGCAAACCTGGGGGCTCTGGGCGGACCGATTGGCGCAGCATGCACTCCCGCCATAGCCACCGCGTGTTTGATCGACGCAGTTCTTTCGAACAACGGCAACCCGGCGGGCAGCGGCAAGAGCGGGTACCTGTTCAACGCGCCTGCAGGCACCAAGACCGGCACCGTCAATGTAGGCTACACGGTCCAGGCGGTTCCGATCACCATTAACCAGACGGGTATCCGTGCCTTCTGCGCTGAGGAAGACGCTGTGGTTCGTGTCGACCCGGCCGGAGTTTGCTCTAACACCGAAGCGGGCGTCCTGACGTTTAACCCGCTTAACCAGTAATTGTCCATTGCATCCACATGCCATATCAAGGAGCAGCGAATGCATAGTCTCTGCTCCGGCACCATTAAGGAGAACTAATAACGTGAATAAAGAGAAGGGCTTTTCACTTATCGAACTGTTGATCGTAGTCGCTATCATCCTGATCATCGCAGCCATCGCGATCCCGAACTTGCTTCGCGCCCGCATGGCGGCGAATGAGTCGTCCGCGGTGGCTTCGGTCCGTTCTGTCAACACAGCTGAAATTACCTACAACTCGACCTACCCGACCGTTGGCTTCTCTCCTGACCTGGTTTCCTTAGGCGGTCCGATCGGCGCGGCTTGTGTCCCGGCCCAGGCAACGGCGTGCTTGATCGACGCGGTTCTGTCGAACAACGGCAATCCGGCGGGCAGCGGCAAGAGCGGCTACCTTTTCAACGCGCCTGCAGGCACCAAGACCGGTACCGTCAGCGTCGGCTACACGGTTCAGGCTGTTCCCATCACCATCAACCAGACGGGTATCCGTGCATTTTGCGCTGAGGAAGACTCAGTGGTTCGCGTCGACCCGGCCGGAGTTTGCTCCAACACCGAAGCGGGCGTCCTGACCTTTAACCCGCTCAATCAGTAGTCGCATTGCCCTAACACGCCACCAAGGAGCAGCGAAACCAAGGTCGCTGCTCCTGCCCTCTTCAGGTCAAAACAACCAGCGCGGTGTCGTTTGAACCCTCTCAGGACTTTCACTCGACCCCCAAACTCGCCAACGCTTCTTCCAATAGTCGCGAATCGATCCGCAAGCGGCGTCCGAGGGCCTTCACGTCTTCGAGTTCGTCGAAGGCGCGGAAGAGGCGGAGTTTGACGGCGGCATATTGTTCGGCATCGTTGAGGGGGCGTCCGTGAGCGGTGCTCCAAGCCACGAGCGTGGACTGCGGCAGAAAGATGCTGACGGAATACGTGAGTTTACGGTCGGAGGTGACGTCGAAGATGAATTCGGTAGCGGGAGCTGCGGCATCGTCGGGCAGAGCGTCGCGCTTACCAACGAAGTAGTACTGGTAGACGTACCCGGTGGCGCCGGTGTACGTCTTCAGTCGACGGACGGTCATGGGGACAATTATGAACCCTGGGAACGAATCGTTGCGAGGATTGCCCCGGAATCGGGAAGAAATTCTTGAGTCTAGATTGTTGGTTGAAGCTGGCGGCGACCGAGGCCTCTAAACGTTTACCTCAACCTGCCGATATCTCTCCCAAGGAGAAGTCCGCATGCCGTTGCTTTGGGCCTGGATACCGATGGGGGGGCTGATGGTTCTGGTGATGTACCAGCAGTTGCGGATTTATCGGATCCACCGAGAGGCTAAGAAGAGAGAAGAGATCTTCCAGGTCGTGACTGAGAACGCCGCGGACATGATCGCCCTAGTCGATGTAAAGGGACGGCGGCTTTACAACAGCCCTGCCTATAAGAGGATTCTCGGATATTCCCCCGCGGAGTTGAGCGAAACGTCTGCGTTCGAGCAGATTCACCCCGATGATCGTTTCCGTGTGCTGGAAGCCGCGCGCGAAGCCCGGGAGAGCGGCGTCGGCAGGCAGCTCGAGTACCGCATCAAGCACAAGGACGGAAGCTGGCGGGTGCTCGAATCAGTCGCGAGCACAATCTGCGACGCCAAAGGCGAGGTGGCAAAGCTCGTGATCGTGAATCGCGACGTCACCGAGCGCAAGCGCGCCGAAGAAAAGCTGGAGCACAACCTGTTTCACGATCCCCTGACGGGGCTGCCGAACCGGCGATCATTTCTCGATCGTCTGCAGACGGCGTACGCGCGGGTGCGGCAGGATGCGCAGCGGTCTTACGCGCTACTACTCGCCAACGTGGATCACTTCAAGGTGTTTAACGACAGCATGGGGACGGGCGCGGGCGATCAGATTCTGATGGAAATCGGACGCCGGGTGGCGATGCAGCTCCGTCAAGATGGGGCGTCGGCAAAGCGAGATCGGTCGGCGGCAAGTGAAGTAACGCTGTTCCGGCTGGGCGGGGATGAATTCGCGATCCTACTCGAACCGGTTGGCGATCCGAGCGATGCGATGCGGGTGGCGAAGCGAATGCAGGCGGCTGCGGCTGCGCCCATGCAGATCGACGCTCGCGAACTGCGCACGGCGGTCAGCGTGGGCATCGCGCTAAGCACCGAGGCGCACACGCGTCCCGAGGATGTGTTGAAGGATGCGGACGTCGCCATGCGGCGCGCGAAGTCGCTGGGCGGATCGCGCTGCGAAGTCTTCGACGAGGCCATGCACACGCGCGCAGTCGGGCGGCTGAAGCTTGAGACTGACCTGCGCACGGCGCTGACCGAGCGGCAGTTCCGCATTCACTACCAGCCGGTCATCCATCTGGAAACGCGGCAGATTGCCAGCTTCGAGGCGCTGCTGCGTTGGCAGCATCCGTCGCAGGGACTGATTTCTCCCCACCGCTTCATCGATGCTGCCGAAGATACGGGAATCCTGGTCTCGATCGGCCATTGGCTGATCATGCAGGCCTGCCGGCAGTTGCGCGAATGGGAGGTCAACGACCGGTCGGGACAGCCGATGAACGTGACGGTGAACGTGTCCGCAAGGCAGTTTGCGGATGCGCGGCTGGTCAATGACATCCAGGATGCAATGCAGCAGACGGGAGTCGACCCGGCGCGGCTGCAATTGGAGATGACAGAGAGCGTCGCGGCTGCTGACCCACGCCTGACGATTACTGTGCTCTCCCACCTCAAGCATATGGGCATCGGGGTGGTGCTCGACGACTTCGGAACAGGATCGACATCCCTGCGTGGGCTGACTCAGTTCCCTCTCGACGCTTTGAAGATCGACCGGACACTGGTGCGAGATATGCTGAGCGATCGCGCCGCGGCCGACATTGTGGAATTGATCATCGCGCTGGCGCACAAGCTGAACTTCAAGGTGATTGCCGAGGGCATCGAGAGCGTGCGGCAGTTGGAGCGGTTGGCTGAACTGGGATGCGAATACGGGCAGGGATACTACTTTTCGCAGCCCATGGAAGCGCGAGCGGCGCTGCTGTATATGCGGCAGCAAGTGGCTGGCCGCGGAGCAGGTGCCGGATAGAGCTTCCCGCGCCGGGCGGTACGGGCCCCCGGGACAGCTGCCGTGAACCTTCGGCAACCTCAGGGCAGGCTGGCGGCGCTACCGGCTCCCGTTTCCTGACGACACTACCCTTCCATATTCCGTCGCACGGCTTAGGCGATCGAACATGCGCCAGGTTTCCAGCGACACTCTGCTGATGGCCTCTTCGCCTTCGCGCTCGTTGCGCAGATAGGCCGTCATCACGCATATCACGTAGGGACGCCCTTGCACGAATACAATCCCGGAATCATTACGGACCGCTTCGAGCGAGCCGGGCTTGTTGGCAATCTTCAGATCGGCAGGCAGGTCTTGGGGAATCCAGGAATCTTTGTTGGTGGCCAGGACTTTGAAGAAATCGTCGGTTGATTCTTTGTTCAGAACTTTCCCGTGATAGATGGCGTCGAGCAGGGTCATCATCTCACGTGGGGTCGAGATGTTCTCCCTGCCTTGTTTGGCTGCCTCAAGGTCCATCATCTTGCGGCGCAGGCGAGTGTGCGTCAGGCCGAGGGAATCGAGCATGGCGTTCACGTTCGGCATGCCGACGCGATCGATCAGAACATTGGTTGCGGCATTGTCGCTGACGGCGACCATCATGGTAGCGAGATCGCGCAGCGTCAGGCGCGTCACACCCGGCGTGAGTCCGTTCATGATGTCGCTGTCGGGGACCAGGTCGGGCGCTTGCACGGTGTAGAGATCCGTAAGTCTGAGCTTTCCCTGCTGCGCCTGTACGTAGAGACTCGCCAGCACCGTGATCTTGATGGAACTGGCCTGGGCAAAAACTTCATCTTCGCGAAGAAAGTAGTGATCGCCGCTGGCGAGGTCTTCGATGGCAACACCCATCACCCCGTCGAGGTGCTGGTCGATCTGCTCGATGTTCGATTCCAGTTTCTGCCAGAGGACTTTCTGTTTCGCGGACGGGGTGGCAGTCTGAGCGCCGCAAGTCGACAGAAGAAGTGCGATACAGAAAAGACGCTTCATGGTGGTGGGGTCTCCTGAATCGGGGATTGTAGCAAGAGACTCCGGCTGTGCCCCATGTTTTGCTGCGCGATTTCGCCCGATGGTTACTGCGTTCTCGATTGTGGATTTGGGAGTAAGCGTTAACCGTCAATCTTCGCTTCTCGCAAGTGCTTGACCGCCGTCTCCGAACTCACCGGAGAGTAGTACACCTCTTTGAAGGTGTACGACTTGGCCTTCGAGCCCACGACCGGAAGAATCTCGATGTGCCAGTGATAGTCATCGTCGATGGTCTTCCAGTAGCCGAGATTCTTCGATGGATGCAGGCTACTGGGCGAGGTATGCAGGACGAGATGGAAGTCTTCAGTGACAGAGCGCACGCGCTGTAGCGTGCGCCGTAGAAGGGCGGCGAGGTTGGTACGCAGGCCTGGTCTGTTCAGGCCAGTGCGCTCGAACGAGGCGTCATGGTTGCGGGGGAGAATCCACGCCTCGTAGGGAACGCGCGGAGCATAGGGACACAGAGCAAGGTAGTCCCCGCGGGCTTCGATGACGCGTTGGGCCTGGCGTTCTTCCTGCTGAATGATGTCGCAGAAGACGCAGCGCTCCTTGCTGACGAAGTACTCGCGTCCGGCGCGCAGTTCGTAGAGCACGCGGCGCGGAACGAACATGGTGGCTGTGATCTGCGACGTGGGATGGCTGAATTCCTGTCCGGCATTCTTGCCGTAATCCTTGAAGAGGCTGACGTATTTGATGCGGGGATCGCGCTTGAGGTCGAGGATGCGTTCGGCAGCGAGACGAAGGAAGTGACCGATCTCGTCGTCGCCGGCATTCCATAGATGGCGATCGTGGCTGTGGTTCTCGACGAGGACCTCATGGGCACCGACGGAGTGCATGCGGTCGTACAGGCCGTCGCCGCGGCGTCCGGGCTCGCCTTCGATGTGGTAGAGAGGCTTGGGGTGAACGACGGAACGCGCGGACCACGAACCGCCGGGAGTGTCGGGAGTGCGAGCGATCTCGTGCAGCGAGGCCGCGGAATCGCAGAAGCGGCAGGTTCCCTCAGAGCGCGGGGCTTCGCCCGGATCGTCTCCCGTGATGACCCAGGAACGCGTGATGGGATCTTTGCGCAGTTCCATAGACAGAAAAGTGGAACACCAGCGTGCGGCGGAGTCAACCGCGAAGTGCAGCGGTAGTTTCTCGACTGGGCATGCGAAATGACGCACAAGCAGAGCTGCGGCGCTTTGTTATAATCCGCCGAAGCCCCGCCCGATCGCGACGAGGAAGATGACCGAGCCGTCCACTCCGCTGATGCGGCAATATGCCGCCGTCAAGAAAGAACATCCCACAGCCCTTTTGTTCTTCCGCCTGGGCGACTTCTACGAATTGTTTTTCGACGACGCCGTCGTTGCCGCGAAAGAGCTGCAGATCACGTTGACCTCCCGCAACAAAGAAAAAGGTGTGGCCATCCCCATGTGTGGCGTGCCCTATCACGCGGCGGAAGGTTACATCGGGAAGTTGATTCGCCGCGGCTTCAAGGTGGCGATCTGCGAGCAGATGGAAGATCCGCGACTGGCGAAAAAGTTGGTGCGGCGCGAAGTGACTCGCGTGGTGACGCCAGGGACGGCAGCGGATTCTTCGCTGGGATCTGAGGAGAACAACTTTCTGGCGGCGCTGGCGCAGGTGGGGGATGCGGTTGGCTTCGCTGCTTTGGATTTATCGACCGGGGAATTTCGGGCGACCGAGTTTTCTGGGGAGAACGCGCTGAAGAGAGTGCAGGAGGAGTTGGAGCAACTGCGGCCCCGGGAATTGCTGTTTGGATCGGCGGCGCCTTTGTTTGAGCAAGCGGCCGCAAGACAGCCAAGTTTCGCCCGGCCGGATCCTTCGACTTCGTTCAGGACAGGCACACGCGGGGGGCTGTCGCCACAGGGATCTTCTTTGAAACCGGCGGGCGGAAGCTTCACCGAGACTCCGCTGGAGGATTGGATCTTCTCTCCCGATCATGCGCTGCCTTTGCTGGAAAATCATTTTGGCGTGCTCTCGCTGGAGGGATTTGGGCTGGCGGGGCGCACGGCGGCGGCTTCTGCAGCGGGAGCGATCCTTTATTACGTGCGCTCGACGCAGCGTGGGTCGCTCGATCACGTCGATCGCATTGGGTGGTACGAGCGGCAGCACTGCCTGGTGCTCGACGCGGTGACGGTGCGCAATCTGGAGTTGATCGAACCGCTATTTGCCGGAGCGGATGCGGGCGTGACTCTGTTCCGTTCGATCGATGCGGCCGTGACTCCCATGGGCAAGCGGTTGTTGCGGGCGTGGCTGCTGCGGCCTTCGCTGGAGTTGAGCGAGATCAATGCGCGGCTGGATGCGGTCGAGGCTGGCGTGAAGGATCTGGTGGCGCGCGAGGAACTAAAACGCGCACTTGATGGAGTCCTGGATCTGGAGCGCCTGCTGAGCCGGGTCACTTTGGAGACGGCGAATCCGCGGGATGTGCTGGCTCTGGCGGCGTCGCTCGGGAAGATTCCTGCCGTGAAGGGAGCGGTCGCACGGCTCGGTGCGGCGCGCTTGCAGACGCTGCACGGGCTGCTTGACGAACTCGGCGACCTGCGGGGACGGATCGAGAACACGATTGTGCCGGAGCCGCCGCTGAGCTTCGCCGATGGCGGCGTAATCACAGCTGGAGTCGAACGCGGGCTGGATGAACTGCGCGAACTTTCAAGGAACAGCAAGGCCTTACTGGCGCAGATCGAGCAGCGCGAGCGCGGACGGACGGGGATCTCTTCGCTGAAGGTGAAGTTCAATTCCATTTTCGGCTACTACATTGAGATCTCGAAGTCCAACCTGCATCTGGTGCCGCAGGACTACGACCGCAAGCAGACGCTGGTGGGGGCGGAGCGCTTCACGACTCCGGAGTTGAAGGAGTACGAGGCGAAGATTCTCGACGCGCAGGAGAAGATCGTCGAGATCGAGCGGCGGCTATTCATGGAGTTGCGGACCGCGATTGCAGCGGAAGCGAAACGCATCCGGCAGACGGCGCTGGCGCTGGCAGAAGTGGATGTGCTGGGCTCGCTGGCGCACATTGCGGCGCGGCGGAATTATTGCCGGCCGCAGTTCGCCGAAAATTCCGGGGAGATGGAGATTATTGAGGGTCGCCATCCGGTGATTGAACAGCAGGAGTTGGCCGGAAGCTGCGATCGGTTCGTCCCCAATGATCTTTACTTGAATGATACGACACACAACATTCTGCTGCTGACCGGGCCGAACATGGGCGGTAAGTCGACGTATCTGCGGCAGACGGCGCTGACCGCGATCCTGGCGCAGATGGGGTCGTTTGTGCCCGCGAAGTCGGCGAAACTGAGTGTGATAGATCGCGTGTTCACGCGCATTGGGGCGAGCGATAATCTGGCACGAGGGCGCTCGACGTTCATGGTGGAGATGACCGAAACGGCGGCGATTTTGCATACGGCGACGGCGCGGTCGCTCATATTGCTCGACGAAGTTGGCCGCGGGACGGCGACGTATGACGGACTGGCAATCGCGTGGGCGGCGGTGGAGTATCTGCATGCGCGGGTACGAGCCAAGACTCTGTTTGCAACGCACTACTTCGAGTTGACCGAATTGGCCCAACAACTGGCGGGCGTGAAGAATTATCACGTGTCAGTGAAGGAGACCGGCGGCGGGATTGTGTTCCTGCGAAAGGTCGAGCCCGGCGCGGCGGATCGTAGTTACGGAATTGAAGTGGCGAAGCTGGCTGGGCTGCCGAATGAAGTTGTGGAGCGGGCGCGCGAGGTGCTGGTGCAACATGAGTTCGCCGAGCAGCAGGCGACGGCGCATCTGTCCCCCGGGGCGATGCCGCCAGCGGCGCAGTTGACGATCTTTACTCCCCTGTCGCAGCCGGTGCTCGACAAGTTGCGTGATGTGGATTTGAATCGGTTAACGCCGCTGGAGGCGTTGAACCTGCTGGCGGAATTGAAGAAGGAAATCTGACCACAGGGGACACAGAGGGGCACAGAGGAACCTTTGCCGAACGAACTCGGGCAGTTGTTGATCATCGGATTTGATGGCACGGAGACGTCGCTACGTGTCGCTTCCCTGCTGAAGGGGGTGCAGCCGGCCGGCATTATCCTGTTCGCGCGAAATATCAAGACCCCCGAGCAGACCAGGCAACTGCTGCGTGAGTGCCAGAAGTGCGTCTCGACACCGTTGTTTACCGGCGTGGATCTTGAAGGCGGGACCGTCGACCGCTTTCGGGAAGTGCTTGGGGTTACGCCTTCGGCGGCGGACGTATTTGCTACCGATGACGCGCGACTGGCTCGCAAACATGGGCAGGTAATTGGCGAGAACTGCCGGGCGATTGGATTCAATGTTGACTTCGCTCCGGTGCTCGACCTGGCGTTTGAGGCCTCGCGCAGCGTAATGGGGACGCGGGCGGTGTCGGCCGATCCGCAGGAGACTGTCGCTTATGCGCGGGAATTTCTCGCGGGACTGAAGGCTGCGCGTGTATTCGGGTGCGGGAAACATTTTCCCGGGCTCGGCGAGGGCAAGCTCGACAGTCACCATGAATTGCCGGTGATTGAGAAGTCTTTGAAGAAAATGTGGGCGGAGGATCTGGTTCCCTATCGCATGCTTGCCCGGAAACTTCCGATGGCGATGATTTCGCACGCGGCGTATCCGCAAGTGACGAAAGCGAAGGTTCCGGCATCCCTTTCGAAAATTTGGGTGACCGACATTTTGCGCAAGAAGATTGGATATCGCGGACTTGTCGTCTCCGATGATTTGGAGATGGGCGCCGTGTTGTCGGCGGCGCCGGTCGGCGAAGCTGCTGTTGAGTTCGTGCGGGCGGGCGGGGACCTGTGCCTGGTGTGCCATCGAGAAGATTGCGTTCTGCAGGCACATGAAGCTCTTACCAAGGCGGCGGAACGCGACGCGAAGTTTGCGCGGCGTGTGGCGGAGTCGTCGCGCCGGGTGCTGACATTCAAGAAGAAGCATGCGACATGGTTACGTCCGGGGAAAGCTCCGTCTGCAGCGGTAGTCGAGAAACTGACTCGGCGGCTGTGGGAGTTTGAGGAACAGGTGCGCTTGGGGCCGCTTAGTCGGCGCGAAGATCGGCAGAGGAACGATCGGCGGCGCCCATGAGTAATCGATCGATGATCGTCGCCGGGGTTATGAGCGGGACATCGGCGGACGGAGTCGATGTCGCTCTGGTGCAGATTTCCAGCGGGAGCGAATTTGGCTTCCGCTCCGGGTCAAAGCGCGGCTCCGCCGCTGGCGGACATGAGTGTCCGCCCCACACGGTTCAACTTCTGGGGCACGCCAGCTATCCTTATCCTTCTAAGGTTCGAGCGGCAATTCTTGCTGCCATGAACGCTCGCTCAGCCCGCGTTGCCGATCTGGCACGGCTTAATTTCCTTCTGGGCGAACTCTATGCGGATGCGCTGCTCGCGACGCAGCGACGGTTGCGAATAAAGGCGGAACTGGTCGGCTGTCACGGGCAGACCCTCTACCATCAGGGAGCGCCGGAGCGGTTTCTCGGACGTAAGATCACGACAACCTGGCAGTCCGGAGAGGGCGCGGTGATCGCCGCGCGCGTTGGCGTTCCAGTCGTCTCAGATTTTCGGCCGGCGGATATGGCGGCCGGGGGGAAGGGCGCACCACTGGTTCCGTATCTTGACTATCTGTGGTTTCGCGATCCGCATGTGGGGCGAATTGTGCAGAACATTGGCGGAATCGCCAATCTGACTGCGATCCCTGCGGGCGCGCAGGCGGAAGATGTCATCGCGTTCGATACCGGACCGGGGAACATGGTCATCGATGCGGTGATGCAGGAGCTCTTCGGGAAGGCGTTTGACCGCGATGGAAAGATCGCGTCATCGGGTGAGGTTCTCGAACCAGTGATTGAGCCCTTGTTGCAGCGCGCATTCTTTCGCGCGAGACCTCCGAAGACGGCAGGGCGCGAGGAGTTTGGGCGGGAGTTTGTCCGGGATTTTCTGCGTGCCTGCGGCCGGGCACGGAAGCCGGATGTGGTGGCTACGGCTACGGCCCTGAGTGCGCGGTCGATCGCAGCCGCAGTTCAACGTTTTGTGGTTCGAAAGACCCCCACTTCTCCCCAACCCGCGGAGCAGTGGGGCGCCCGTCGTTTTACTGAGATCATTCTTTCTGGGGGCGGAGCTCGCAACCCCACTCTCGTCAGCATGCTGGCTGAACAGCTTGCGCCCCGCGGAATCGTTGTGCGGTTCTCTGATGAGTTCGGCTTGCCTTCTGACGCCAAGGAAGCCGTGGCGTTTGCCGTGCTTGCCTACGAGACGTGGCATCGACGCGCTTCGAATGTGCGGTCGGCTACCGGGGCCCGCAAGGCCGCTGTGTTGGGGAAGATTTCTCATGTGTAAGGTGGACGGCGGACATCGGACCTTCGACCTGCGGCTTCCGGCTCTCGGCTTCCGGCTTCCGCTCTTTCAAACGCTTACGCGTTTGTCACTTGCCTGTCTCTTGTTTTCACTGTTTTCCTGTTCTTCCAAGCCTGATCCCAACACTCTTGTGATGATCATCGAGTCGAGTCCGACGAATCTGGATCCAAGGGTGGGGATTGATGCGCAGTCGGAGAGGATCGACAACCTGATCTTTGATGATCTGCTTTCCCGAGGCGACGACCTCAATGTTGCGCCGGGGCTGGCTGAACGGTGGGAAGTCCCGGATCCGCTGACTTACGTTTTTCATTTGCATGCAGGCGCACGCTTCCATGATGGGCGCCCGCTGACTTCGCGCGATGTGAAGTGGACGTTCGACTCCCTGCTTGAGGGCAAGATTCGCAGCACCAAGGCCGCGGTCTACAAGTTCGTGGATCATGTTGATGCGACTGACGACTCAACCGTCACGTTTCACATGAAGGAACCGGATTCGACGCTGCTGTGGAATCTGTCTGACGGGGCGTTGGGAATTGTTCCTTACGGAAGTGGCGATGAGGTCACGCTGCATCCGATAGGGTCGGGGCCGTTCAAATTCGTGAGCGCCGAGACCGACCGCGAAGTGGTGCTGGAACGCAACGACGATTATTGGGGCGGGAAGCCTAAGTTGGCGCGTGTGCGCTTCGCCGTGGTGCCTGACGAGACCACTGAGGCTCTGGAACTTCGCAAAGGCAGCGGCGATGTGGCCATCAACGCCTCCATGACCCCGGACACTCTTGCGACTCTAGCGCGCGATCCAAGTCTTGTAACCGAAAAGGGTGCCGGGACCCGCCTGGCCTATCTTGGATTCAACCTGCGCGATCCGATTTTGAAAGACGTACGGGTGCGGCAGGCAATCGCGTACGCGCTCGACCGCCGCCCCATGATCGAATACCTGTGGCGAGACCAGGCGCAGCCCGCGCGGAGTGTGCTACCCACACAGAGCTGGGCTTACAACGGCAACGTACCGCCTTACGCACACGATCCAGAAAAGGCCAAGGCGCTGTTGGATGGGGCGGGATATCCGGCGGCGAATGGCGTGCGCTTCCACATCACGATGAAAACTTCGACCGACGCCAATACACGGCTGATGGTCGCGGTCATACAGCAGCAACTGCACGATGTGGGAATCGCGCTCGACATCCGCAGCTTTGAATTTGCGACGTTCTTTTCTGACGTGCAGCATGGGGCATTTCAGATGTATGGCCTGCGCTGGATTGGCGGAAATGAAGATCCGGATATTTTCGAGTACGCGTTTCACTCGTCGAAGTTTCCTCCGAACGGGGCGAATCGCGACTACTATTCCAACCCGAGGGTGGATGCGCTGATCGACCGGGCGCGGCGCGAGATCGATCCGAAAGCGCGCAAGCCGCTGTACGCCGAAGTCCAGAGTATCCTCGCCGAGGACCTGCCCTATGTCAATCTCTGGTATCTCGACAACGTGATGGTGCACACGAGGCGAGTGCGGAACATAAAGCTGAATCCGGCGGGGAATTTTGACTTTCTGCGGACGGCGGAACTGGCCGAGTAATCAGGTAACTGCAGTCACATACCCCTGTGATTTTGCAGGATGCAAGTTTGTCCAACAGGCGCATAATGCGTTCAGAAAACATTCTCCGGCGAAACTGCCAGTGGGAATTGGAGCCTGTACGTTGTGGACGCGCGCCATCGTCGTATCCTTGTTGCTCTGCGCGGGTGATCTTCGCTGCTATACCCAGACTTTCGCCACTCCCGACGTTCCCCGCAATTTCAAGCTCGATATGGAAACGGCCGCGCGGCTGCGTCCTCAACTGATGGCTGCAAGTCTTCCCGCTATGGGTCGCTTTGTCACAGGTCAGTTTGCTTTCGAGCGCATAGTTCAGCACGTACGGCCCGTTTCGGACATCAAGCTCGCATGGCAGTTGCGGATTGTTGAGAACGATCAACTCAATGCCTACTCATCTCCCGATGGGACGGTATACGTCGAGAGCGGGCTAGCTAAGCTCGCGGGGCCGAGCGCCGGGCTCTGGGCGGCAATTCTCTCGCACGAAATCGCGCATGTGCTGCGCCGCGATTGGGCGCGAAGATACCTGTACCAGAAGCAGATGGAGAGTGGCAGTTGGGCCACCATTGTGCTCGGCGATCCCGGGCTGCCCGGAGATTCTTGGACCGATTCGAGCAAGGCATCGGCGGATTTTGGCCGCTTCTGCCGCCAACTTGAGGTCGAGGCTGATCGCGAAGGCCTCAGGCTCATGGCGGAGGCCGGATATCATCCCGACTTCGTTCCGGCGCTGCATCACCTTCTACACGCGCATGGCGTCGCGGGCAATCCCTCGCTTTATGCCATGCATCCCTGCTGGGAAGAGCGCGATCACGAGTTGAGCCAGGTGTACACGGAGGCGAGTATCGACTTTGCACACCGCTGGCCGGGGTGGTATGCATCACCGGGAGGGAATCCGCCGATTGTGGTATTTGCCGATCCGCCGACGGTAAGGAAGACCAATTCGCGTGAGTGGCAGATACAGATTCCGCTTCGCTGCCAGAATCTGGCGGGTGCGGTGGAAGTCGTGCTGCGAGCCGATCCAGAGCGCACCGAGATCATGCGACTCGGTCAACTGCTGGATTCAGGGGGCACAGACAATGAAGTCCGGCAACTCACGGGATGTACTTCTCCCAGAACAACTGTCGTCTTCACCCTCACCGGCGTTGCCGGCAAGCAGAAACTCGGCATGCACTGGACCGATATTTATGTTGTCGATGCCTCGGGCTCAGTGCTGGCGCGCGCGGATCTACCGAAGTTACCTCACTAACGAAGTGCTGAGCTGCGCTCGATGGACAGCCAAGGCGGCTGTCTCCGCACGCTCACGTGTTACCATCGAATTTCGCTCGACAACCTATGCGCATTCTGTTTATCGGCGACATTTTTGGTCGGCCGGGACGCAACATCGTCAAAGACCGCCTGCCGGGGGTCGTTCGCGACCACGGAATCAATCTGATCATCGCCAACGGCGAGAATTCGGCCGCCGGGTTCGGGATCACGCCATCGCTTGCCGAAGAATTGTTTGAGCTGAATATTGACGTCATCACCACCGGCAATCACATCTGGGACAAGCGCGAAATTGTCGACTACTTCCAGATGGTCGAGGGCAACGGGCACGGACCGGCTCGGCGGGTGCTGCGTCCGGCGAATTATCCCGCCGACATGCCAGGGTCGGGTGTATACGAAGGCATGAAGGGCAAGGTGCCTTACGCGGTGATCAACCTGCAGGGGCGAGTATTCATGGCGTCGAATGACGATCCGTTTCGCGTGGCCGACAAGCTTCTGGAGAAGATCAAGGCTAAGGTGATCCTGGTCGACATGCACGCTGAGGCGACGTCCGAAAAGATTTCGCTGGGCTGGTATCTCGATGGACGCGTAACCGCGGTCGTCGGAACTCACACTCACGTGCCCACCGCCGATGAGCGCGTGCTCCCAAATGGCACGGCATACATCACGGACGTCGGGATGAGCGGCCCGTACGACGGCGTGATTGGCGTGAAAAAGGAACTGGTGGTGGGCAAATTCCTGAACGGGATGCCGGTGCGGTTCGAGCCGGCGACCGGAGATGTCCGGCTCTGTGCTGTGGTCATCGATTGCGATGACTCGACTGGCCGGGCGCAGAAGATCGAGCGGCTGATGCTGTCATAGTTCCCTTCCATGCGTCTGCGAGTCCTTGCAAGAACTCCGCGGTAGCGCGTTCCTACACCAGTGCGACCGAAGGTACCACGGCCTGTTGGCCTCTGCCGGAGCTTGCAGGAAGCGCGATAGAATCAGGAACAATGGGTCGAAAAGCATTCATCTTGGCTGCGGGTGTTGCTGCGGCGCTGACGTTGCCTGTGGCTGCGATTGGCGACGACGCCCCGGTGCCTCCGCCCGCGACATGTCGCAATGGTGTTCCTGGAGGTGTGAGTTGCTTCGCCACGAAGAAGGATCTCAAGGACGCGGAGCAGGCCTTTCGGCGCGGCGTCAAGTTCAATGATCACCAGCGCTTTGAGGAGGCCTTTTCTCAATTCGACGAAGCGGCGCGCCTTTCCCCGCAGAACCTGCAGTTCCTGACGGCGCGCGAAGTGGTCAAAGCAAAGCTTGTTTTCGATCACGTGGAACGCGGGAATACGTTCCTGCTGGCAGAGGCTCGCTTGCGGGCGGCCACGGAGTTTCGAGCCGCGCTCGATCTTGACCCAGACAATGAGTTTGCAAAAGAGCGGCTGCAGGAGGCAACGCGGGAGGCGGTCTCGGCTCAGCCCGCCCTGTTGCCGACACGACTGGCGGAGTCGGAAGAGATCTATCTCGACCCCACCGACGACCGGGCGACGTTTCATTTCAGTGGGGATGTGAAGTCGTTATTTGCCGAACTGGGAGCAGCGTACAAGATCAACGTGCAGATGGACGATTCCGTCCAGACGCGGCAGGTGCGGTTCAATGTCGACCACCTCGACTTCTTTACCGCGCTGCAACTGGCATGCCGGGTGAGCAAGACGATGTGGGCCGCGCTCGACGCGCACCAGATGCTCATTCTGGCCGATACGCCTGACAATCACCGCCAGTATGACCGCATGTCGTTGCGGACGTTCATCCTTCCGCCGCACTCGACACCGCAGGAAGCGACCGACCTCATCAATGTAATGCGTCAAGTCTTCGACTTGCGCTATGTAAGTTCAGGGCAGACGGCCAACACCGTCGAGGTGCGCGGGCCGCAGCGCGCCGTCGAAGCGTGCGCTCGGCTCATGGTCCACCTGAGCAACCCGCGCCCCCAGGTGATGCTCGATGTCCGCGTGTTTCAGATCAGCCATCAGCTGACGCGGAATATCGGGGTCCACGTTCCGAATACATTCAATCTCTACAATATTCCAGTCGCCGCGCTGGCAGGGCTGGGGGGGCAAAACATCCAGGACTTGATCAACCAACTGATTGCTTCGGGCGGAATCAATGCGGCCGGGAGTTCTTCCCTGTCAGGGCTGCTAGCGCAATTGACGGGGCAACAGAACTCGATCTTCAGCCAGCCCCTGGCCACGTTTGGCGGCGGTTTGACGTTTTCGGGTCTGAGCCTCGACAAGCTTGTCGGGCAGCTTTCCCTGAACGAATCTTGGGTGCGCAGCCTCGAGGACATGACCATGCGCGCCGGTCAGGGTTCGGACGCGACATTCCATCTGGGCTCGCGCTACCCGATCCTGAACGCGAGTTACGCGCCGATTTTCAACTCGCCGCAGATTTCGCAGGTCCTGGGAAATCAAAGTTACGTTCCACCCTTCCCTTCGGTGAGCTATGAGGATCTGGGGTTGAATCTCAAGGCGAAGCCCACGATTCATGGCGATGGCACCGTCACCCTGCAACTCGAATTGCAGGTGAAATCGCTGACGGGCCAAGCCGACAATGGGGTTCCTGTGATCTCTAACCGTGAGTACAAAGGCAGCATTCGATTGAAGGACGGCGAACCTGCGTTTGTGGCGGGAGAGATCTCAGAGACAGACACGAAATCAATGAGTGGGCTGCCGGGTTTCGGGTTTATGCCACTTCTCAATCAGGCGATGGTCAACAACACGCGGCAAGAAGATTCCGACGAACTGATGATCGCCATTACGCCGCATATCCTCTCCAATTTCGACCGTTCCATTCCGGAGATCTGGATCAGCGAAAAATGATCTGATTCCCCGGGATCACATTTCGACTAGGATTTCCACAGGCTTCGTAGTAAATTGTTCCCGCTATGGAGATTCTTGTTCTGGTGTTGATTGTCGGCGTGGCGATTGCAGTCGGCCGGCTCTGGTCGACGGCCACACAGGAATCCGCGGTCGCACCCCCTGCAGCCGAAACGGTTCCTTCCTATTTCTCGAACGCAGCTTCGAGCAGCTACGACGACATCGAGTTCGACCGTAGCGGCTCCGACTAGCCCCGGCCATCTTGCGACTCGTTCCCTTACGGCTTTGCGGCGAACTCCACCAGGCTCTTGTACGCATCGGAGAGGCGAGCGTCTAAGCTGCCGATCTTGCGGCCGTTTATGTAGAGAGTGGGCGTTCCAGTTACATCGACCGACTTTCCGAGAGCAATCGAGGCGTCTACGCGCGTCTTGGTTTCCGGCTTCGCCGCGCAGGCAGCTATGTCCGCTCCTTTCACCCCGGCGCCATCCGCCAAGGCGGTCAGCTTCTCGTCAGCATTTTCGGCGGTGATGTCCGACTGCGATTCGTAGGTCTTGGAGATGAACCTCCAGAAAGCATCGCTGGAAGCGCGTCCCACACAATCGGCGTAGGCAGCGCCCTTCGCGGCCCAGTTGTGGATGTCGAGAGGAAAATTCTGGAACACGAAGCGAGCCTTGGGCTCCGCCGCAACCAGAGCTTCGATCGTAGGCTGAGCAGCCTTGCAGGCAGGACATTGCAGATCGCCGAACTCGACGATGGTGACGGCGGCGTCCTTGGGGCCTTTCGAGGGACCGGTGATTCCCTTCTCCAGCGCTTTCCTGGCTGGATCGAAGGGCCGCGCGCCGAAAGGGATGATCTCGCCCACGACGGCATGTAGACCGT
>Ga0335082_10001529_pt1 | contig 24646 bp, 19 predicted proteins | sample Lox_Sample_41_FD_206718 | JGI IMG/M metagenome (GOLD analysis project Ga0335082, IMG submission 206718) | Soil microbial communities from Loxahatchee National Wildlife Refuge, Florida, United States - Lox_Sample_4.1 | ecosystem: Environmental > Terrestrial > Soil > Wetlands | place: USA... | reverse complement strand
CTGGCACGATTGCCTGCAGTCCCGACATCCTGGGACGATAGAAAGCAGAGCGGGCACTGGAGATGCCAAGAAGCCAGTTGATCCAGGGGGCGCAACCGCAGGTCGCAGCTAGCGGCTGATGAAACTCGTCTTGCCTCAACACTGGCAGGGTTACCAGTTGTACGCGACAAGGTGATCCGGAGACACTCTCACGCGCCACGATTGCCCGAGGTGTAGGCATGTTTCAAATCAATGATGCAGAATTTGTGTGGGCGGTTTCGAAGGCCGCCGTGATCGTTTTGTCGAGCTTCACTTCTATCATGGTTCTTGCATGGGTCGGGCACAAGAAGATATTCCCGGAGTAAGAGATCGCACCGACTCACGGAGAGGTTGGAACGAGCCTTACCGACAGGAGGCTACTCTTGATACGAAGCTCCGCCACTCAACAATGTTGCCCAACTCGTGCGTTTGGTGTTCTCGTTAAGCTACGGTTTTCAGTCCCAGAAATTCAGTGACTTTCGACGACTCGCCATCCCACTTGGCAAGCTGCTCAGGTGACAAGAAGAATGCCATACGGCGACGGATGCCTGCGCGATTGTCGCTGACGAGCTTCGCCAGTTCACCGGGGGACGCATTCGGATTCCGTTGTTTGTAGTCCTCGAGACGTTCGGCTGCATCGGTGAGGAAATCCTGGAGTCTTTGCTTCTGTAACTCTGAGAGATTCAGGTCCTCAGAAAACTTCTTCAGTTCGCCCGTAACTATTTCGAGTTGAGCAGTGGAAAGTGGCATCGTACTTCTCCTTTACAGTAAGTCTTGCTCGGGCCGTGAGTCTCTCTCGCGCGACTCCTCAAACTCGAAAGATTCTAGGGATCTGCATTTCCAGTGGGCACTGGCAAGTCTGCCAGAGCGTGCGGGAGTATTTGATTAATCAACGCGGGCGTTGCCTCTAGCTGACAACCAAATGTGAGAGGTATCGATTCTTCCGGCAGCGCATTGTTTTCGCCCGGTGGTTACTGTCAGTGGTAACAGTTTTGAGCCGACGGCCGTGCAACGATGATTCGGAACGTTCGGTGTCTATGACGCTAGGCAGACGGAGTGCCGCGGAATCTATCGGAACGTTCTGGCTCGTTTCCGGCGGATGCGGTAGCGCGGTGATGGCCGGAGCTTTCCCAAACTTCGGTATTGGTTTTGCTGGTATCGCATTGGCATCGGGCTTACTGTGCTCACCATGGCATACGCGATCGGTCAGATGTCTGGTTGCCACTTGAACCCGGCGGTATCGGTTGGGTTGTAGGCGGCCCGCCGTTTCCCCGCCTCTGACTTGCTGCCCTATGTGACCGCGCAAGTGGCAGGCGCGTGTGCAGGCGCGGGACTGCTCTTCCTGATCGCGAGCGGAAGGTTGGGTTCGAACTCGGCAGGTTCGGCTCGAATGGATATGCAGAACATTCTCCGGGCGGATACGGCTTACTCGCGTGTTTAGTTGCCGATCTCGTCCTGACGATGTTTTTCATTTTGATCATCGCCGCGCTACAGACAAAAGGGCTCCTCAGGGCATGGCTCCCATTGCGATCGGATTTTGACTGACGTTAATTCAGTTGATCGGGATCCCGGTGACCGGAGTCTCGGTCAATCCGGCTCGGAGCACCCTGTGCAACGGATCACGAGCCGGTGATTGATGCAGTGGCGCGCCTGCTTTAATCGATTAACCTGCGTCTAGTTTCCACTGGACGAGACTCCCTTGTTCACCATCACCCTCACTTCGACGCGCCGGTTTTGGGAGCGGCCCTGCGAGGTCTCATTTGAAGCTGCTGGGTTCGATATGCCCATAGCTCCGGGCGAAACGATGTGGCGGGGTGGCACGTTGCAATCCTGCATGAGATAGTTCACGACCGCATACGCGCGATCTTTGCTTAGAGACTGATTAGCTGCGGCATTGCCTGTCGAATCGGCGAATCCCTTCACCTCAATAATGTAGCCCGATAGACGCGACGCACTGTCGGCCAAAGTCTTGAGTGCAGCCCTGTCGTCGGCTGGAATGGCGGATTTGCCGGTTGCGAAATAAACGACTGCCTGATCTTTTACGTCATAGTCGGCCAGATCTGAAAAGCGACGGCTGACCTCGTCCTGATTCGCCGCGATCTGCGATGTGTTAGCGGCGATGTTCGCTTCGTTCGTTGAGATCGCCTCTTTGTTCGCCGCAGTCTGAACCTCATTGGCGGCGACCCTTTCTCCTGTGGGGGTTAGCCCAGCTTGGATCATGCTCGCAGTCTGAAGATCATCCTTGCTGAAGGTGATGGTCTTGGCCTCGAACTTGCCATCGCCCGTCGACACGCCCTTCACGCTTACTTTGAGTCCGGGAATGAGGCTAGCCCACGACATCTGTTCTTTGCGGACACCAAGGCCCTTCGGGCTTTGCACTTTGGTTGCATCTGTGAGGGTAACTGTCTGGCTACCATAGTCGGTGCGAAGAACCAGAGTGTCGGCGGTCCGGTTGGTAATCAGGCCCTTCACCGTGTGTTCCGCTTGCCCCACGGCGAGTTTCAACGAAGTGCAGCACAAAACGATTGTGAGTGCGACAAAAGCTCCGATCTTGTTCATGGCTGACGCTCCTGACAAGTTTTGTCAGACAATACCGAAGTTGAGGCTTGTGGGGCACTGGCAGAAATGCCAGCAAATCTTGGAGTGCGGTGCGTGGCGTCTTCAGGGGGGCAGAGGTTATCGCAGGCTGCAAATCGAGGCCGCCAACGATGAACTGGAAAGAGCGACAGTATTGCAAAGCGCGCCGAGAGATTACAGTCGTGCAGGGCAAGCTATTGAAGAGCCGTGTGCGTCGATTCAGCAAACGGCTCAACACCGCACCGGACCAGTTGTGGTATTTGACTTTCAACATGGAGATTCAGAGACGTGTTTGGGAAAACAACGAAATCGTTGAGCGTTGTTGCTACGTTGCTGGTTGCTCTGATCCCACATGTTCTGATGGGACAGCAGCAACACGATCCAAGCTTTCAGCGTTTCGAAGTGAGTCCTTTTTTCGGTTATCGCAGTTCTGTGAGTTTTCCTGTCGACCCGCATGTGAGTGGAACCAATCCACGGGTAGTCGTATCCGACAGTCCAAGTTATGGCGCATCGTTTGGAGTGCGTCTGAACGACGAAGATATGATCGAAGTGCGGTGGGCGAGGCAGGACTCATATTTGCACGCGGAGGAGATTACACCGCAACCTCCGCGAACGCACATGGTTCTCGATCAGTTTCACGGGGATTTCAGTCATGAAGCATTACCGCAGGATTGGCCCCAATGGATCAGGCCCTTTGTGATGGCGAGCGTGGGCGCCACCCATATTTCCGCTCGGGACAGCATCAGCTTTACCCGATTCTCATTCGGGTTGGGGGCGGGGATTCGGTTCTATCCGACTCGCCATCTCGGTTTCAAAGTGCAAGCTGAATGGCTTCCGATTCTCCTGGACCCGGAGGGCCAGTTCATTTGTGGGGCAGGCTGCATCATTCATATCGGCGGATCAGTAGCCTCGCAGGGCGAAGTATTCGGCGGGCCGATATTCAGATTCTGAATGAGAACAGTCCGTCGCAATGTGCGATTGGCTCAGAGCCCGGACTCGCAAGGCGCACTCGACATGTGATCGCTGACAAAGATCCCGTCCTTAAGAACGTTGTCGATCGCGAGCAACAGTTCGCTTGAGACACGCGATTTCAGGATGTACCCACGACCGCCGATGCCGAGAGCCGCCCTCGCAAAGTCGGGATCTGAATTCTCAGTGACGAAAATTATCTTCGATGCCGAAGATACGGCACGAATTTGCCGGGCTGCCTCTAATCCGTTTAATTTCGGAAGACCGATGTCGAGTAGAATCAGGTCAGGTTTTGTTTTTGCCGCTTGTTCTACGGCTTCGATTCCGTTCGACGCCGAGCCGACCAGATGAAATGAGTCCGCTTCACGAAGCATCGAGGCAAGTAGTTTGCGACCAAACCGGATTGTCCTCTACGACCAAGACACGAATGCCCTCGCTCAGCATTGCTATATCCCTCGATTCGACTGCAGCCCGCTGCCTGACGACTCTTTCTTCCGTCGCTTAGATATGAGTCATCCTTACTGTGTGACCTCCACTGGCGCCAAACGAAACCCTGCATAGCGATAGGGCAGCCCAAAAACAGTGCAATTGAAGTTCCATCAGAACAGTGGAGGACCTGGGGACAAATGTCTGAGATCTAAGGAGAAGTAAGGATTCGTTTAAACTCTGGATTAGGTTTGAACAGGCTGGACTGCTTTGGGATGCGACAGCCTTGCACCACGGTGGTGTTTCTCAGCCACTCAAAGGTTTCCGTTCAGTGCCAAAATGGAGACGCCGCTAATGCGAGAGGCCTATTCTGTCCCCTGCGTTGCGATGAAGGCGGCGAGGCGGAACTTCATTTCTACAAAGGAGCTCGAATCCACGACATAATCGCTTCGGACTTTGGCTCGTCTGAGGGCGGATCTGAGCCGCTCGATCCGGCTGCTGGTTGTTGGGTGGGACGCATAGAGGCGGTTGATGAGGGACTCGTTCGCAACATCTGGAAAAACCACTTCGAGGAGCCTGCAAAACTCGTTCGGATCGTAACCAGTCGCAACGTGGTATTTCAGTCCTAGTTGATCGGCTTCGAATTCTTTATTGCGCACGAGTTTCAAAATCAATAGAGGTCCGAGATACCGCCGCATGGCATATCCCGCAGGCCCAGCGAAAAGAGCCACGTGTCCCCAAACATGCATTTTGGAGTCGAGTCTGGTGAGATGACGGGCCGTTACGTGTGCCGTCTCGTGTGCAAGCGCGGCAATCAATTCGGATTCGCTATCGGCAAGCTGGATCAGTCCACTGGTGATATAGATAAACCCCCCCGGCAGTGAATAGGCATTGGGGTCCGGATCATGGATGACTTTAACCACGAAACAGCCCTGCAAGTTTGAACTGGCCACAAGTTCCTGCTGGAGTCGATTCACATAGCGAACGGTGAAGTCGTCGGTAATCAACTGATTGTTTTGTTCCATGTCGTCGGCAAGCTTTCTGCCGAACGCCCATTCCGCCTGCCATGTCTTAAAGTCGTTCTGCCGATTCTTCGACGTTGTGGTAGGAACTCGCCAGCGGTCGCATCCTGGTTCTGAATCATTGCCAGCACCGACAACAACTAAAGGGGATGTTTCGGTAGCTGCGTTGGCATCCGGCAAAGCGTGACTTATGTTGCAGAGTGTCAGGACGATGAGGAGGGCCCACTCCGACGAGTGAAAAGTTCTCCTACGTGTTCGCAATAGTGAGCTCAAGGCCTCGCCGGCTTAACCGAAGCAGAATTTAGAGGCGAACATTCTGCAACCAGGCTTAGGGAGGGGGAACTGGCAGCCCTACCAGTGCTGAAGCTGGCGCTCTGCAGCCATCAGCTTCGAAAGATGCTTTCACGGATCACTTCTTTTTCGGTGGATACTTTTCGAGAAGCTTGGTCACTGCCTTGTTCGCCAATTCAAGAGACTTGTTCTTTTTTTCGATATCCAGATTCTGTTTCACCGAGCCAGACCACACCACAGTGTTGGTTGCACGATCGATGAAGGTCAGCATGAACGTGCCTTCGGTTACGTAGACTCCGGCCGACGAAGTCCCGGTGGGGCCAGTCCAGACGGTCGCGTTCAGGACAGGTGGCGGACCGGCGTAGGTGGGACTGTATGGGGTGCTCGCCTCTCCCGCAAAACCAAACCCGATTCCCCCAGACGGGATCAAGGTAAGGTCACCGTCCTTGGGCAGCTTGGTCAACCCTTTGGCCTGGAGTTCGACCTCGGTTCGTCCACAAACTGTTTCGAACAGTACTGGTCTGGCGGGTGGCATTGGTGGATCAGCCCAGGTGTAGGTCTTGTACTTGGAGAAGTCCGCCGATTTGTCATATCCGACCGCTACTTTTTGAGCAAACGAGCTTGCAGCGATGGCGCAGATCGCTGCTACAAAAATCCATTGTTTAGCTTTCACTAGGCCTCCACACCCAAACCAGAGCGAAACATAGGCAAAACGCCCACTGATGGATACTGTCAGCTCTTACAGAAGATTGCAAGAAGAGGGGTTTCCGGCATCAACCGGGCGATTCACTCGGCTTCCGCAGATCCATCCGTGTTAAGGTCCTGCGTCGCATGCCACGTTTTGTCGGGGTTGTACCTCTCCATGCTCTGCACAATTTTCAGCGAGTCCGGTCCCAAGTCTTTTTCATAGACGATGCCGTCATAACTGACCATGAATGTTTTCACGCCGGTGCTGCGGTATTCTGCCGGTGCTGCCACCAATGCGAATCCGCCAATCATCACTCCGTTAATCACGTAGTCGAGTTGCCCAAGCCGTGCGGCGGGGCCTTGGCCCTTCAGCACTTTGAAAATGTAACCGTGATATCCGGAAGCTTGATCGGGCGAGTAGCCTTCCTCAATAGCACGAGCAACAGCTTCACTGATGGGGCCACCGGGCGTTCCGTCTTCGTTCTTCCAATAGAGTCCGTCGTGTTGGCCGGGTGTGCTTATGATTTTTTGCGCATACTGGTTTAATCCCGAATCGTCGTGGATCTCCGAAGCGTATTCCTTTTGCGCTTCTACAAATCCTCGACAAATCTGGATTGCATCGAGTTCGTTAGCTCCGACACGGCGAAACACAATCTCATCGCGACCAGCTTTCGCATCGAAATGCCATTTGCCATTTTGTTTCACAATCGGAACAGGGAATGGCCAATCGTCACTACCGACTGCTAGGATCGCGCGCGCGCTGTTCCCGGACTCAGATATGACGTTCCTCTTTTCGTGCGCTTTAGTAACGAACTCTTCAATTCTTTTCTTGTCCTGAACTGGGTCTGCGGACGAGACGAGTTCTTTTCCGTCCGGCCCAAAGAGATTGAGCAGGGCAGGGATATCATTTTTATCGGCAGCCTGGATTAGTGCGTCAGCAGCCAGTTGTGCTGTGGAGAACGTCTGCTGTGGCGCCGGCGGTTCTGTGGATTGCGCAATTGCAGTGTTCGCTCCGGCGAGAACAATGCCGAGGATTGCGAATTCCGCTGCAAGGACGAGGCTCCAAGTTGATCGAGATAATTTTAATGGCATAAGTTCTCCTCGTTGTCGATAACTATCGACGGCGCCCACCGCCGCTTCTTGAGCCGCCGCTCCGGGATCCGCCCATGCTCGAAGATCCGCGAGAGCTGGCTTCGCGGGTACTCCTTCCGCTCATGCCGTCCCCTCCGCCAAAAGCACTGGAATTCCGAGATCCGGCGTTGTCGGAGACACTGCGGTTTCCGACTCGATCTCCACCACCTCCGCCGCGGTTGCTGCTGTCTCTAGTGCTGGCAGTATTGCGATCACCGCGATCGTTCCCACCCACTCCTGAGTCCGCCCGATCTCGACTGGATGCCTGTTGCGGGCGATTATTAGAGCGGTCACTGACTCCTGGTTGTTGCCGGTTCGCACGCTCTGTCTGATTCTGACGCGCGTTCGCTTGACGGTTGGACAAAGAGTCCCCGCGAGTTGTGCCACCAAATTGATTCGCTGTTGATCGATTGGGATAAGGTGTGCCGCCACGGTGCTGTGGATTGTGTTGCCAGTTGTTGGTGCGGTTTGAGACGTTCGTGTTTCGGTTCACGTTGGTGTTCCTTACAAAGTTGTTGTTGTTATTGATATAGATATTGTTGTTGCCACCCCAGCCGCACCCATATCCCCAGCCGCCACCCCAAGCGGCGCCCATCGCTACTCCGATCCCAAATGAAATGGCCATCCCGGCGGCGTAGTATCCCGGTGGCGGATATGTAATCGGGGGATACGGATACACCGGCGGTCCGTAAACCACCGTCGGATTGTATGTAGGTACGTAAACAACTTGTGGGTTCGCTTGCTCAACCACAATGACCTGTTTGTTTTCGACAACCTTTGTCTCAACTTTTTGTTGCTCGCTGGATTTGAGATTGCCGCTGTCCTTTGCCTTCTTGCGCATGCGCTGTGCGGCATCCATCACGTCACTCTGTTGGGCGAGGAACGCATTCCCAAGGTCTGTGGTCCACTTGATGTTGTCCGCCAGGTACTTTGCGACATCCGGAAGTGCCGCGAGGGCCTGGATGCTCGCATCCCAGTCTTGTTTCTGTGCGGCATCCGCGAGAGCCTTATCTTTTAAGTCCTTGTTCTTCTCCAGCCATTGTTGCAGTTGTACGATCTCCAGCGGATACGTCGAGGCGACCAGTACTTGGCTTAATAGCGGGTCAGGGTAGAGAGCAATCGGCGCGACCAAAGAGTCGAGCTGATCAGGCGGAATTTTAGCTGCGTCCTTACTCTGGTCCTGCTTCTGATCCTGCGCAGAGGAGTGTGCCGGCAGGAAAAGGCTGAGGTCTCCTGGGATGAGAGCCGCGGCGCAAATAAGTGTCACGACGTTCCGGATGACGCCAGTGAAGATCCGAGACTGGAAGATGTGGAGTTGCATATGCCCCCCGTATTGCTACATCCTTCGCATCACTGCAGGCATTGACAGACAACAAGAGCCAGCAATCGACGAAATCTTGCGGAATCGACTCCGCAGGCGTTGCAGATGAGAACTCAGCAAATGAATTTAGACAATCCGATATTCGCAACCTGTCACGGCAGGAATCTTCGCCTAGAATTCAGGAAATCGCGACTGATAGTAATAACAGAGTTCTCACGGACGGCCGGCCAAAGGAAGACCTTTCTTTGCGTGAAGTTGTCACGCCTTTGAGCTAGCACTGCTGACAGTGGGAGACGGTGCACATTCGCTCTACCCTGATAGAGTTGTCAGATCTCGATGGCTTCGTTAAAACGGGAGCTCTGTATGCGAAAACTTGCGGGATATGTTGTTATGCTCTCATCACTATTCACCCCAATCATGGTGCCTGCTCAGACGGCGCAGGAGTTTCGAACCATTGTCATCAATGACCGCTCTGGCAAGGCAGGCTTTCTGGAGATGGGAGGCAAGTCTTATGTCGATCTGAATCAACTGGCGCAGATTGCACATGGATCGATTTCTTACGAGGGGAATCGGATTACTTTGTCCGTCCCCTGCACTTCAGCGAATTCTCCGGACAAGACCGCCGAGCCAGAGCAGCCCGCTACGCAAAGCCTTAGCCACGAGTTCATGAAGGCGGGTATTGAAGAGATCTCCATCATGCGCGAATGGGCGAGCTCGCTGGCTAGTGTTCTTCAAAATGGATATCCCGTCACGGATAGTTGGATCTCCGATTTCAAAGCAAAGGCACAGGCAGGACTCGCGGCAGCTTCCGCAGCCACAACCACCGATGGCGACCGGCAGGCATTTCAGCAGCTACGCTTCGAGTTTGACGCCGTGCAGGAGTGGAGCAACAAGCTGGTTGAGGCTCGTAAATCGATGAATGCCGCCAAGTACGCACTTTCTCCAGACGCGTTGCGGAATGATCCGCTCTCGCAAAAAATCATTAACTGCGCTCATGCTCTCGGGCAGATGCTTGCCAGCGGAACGTTACAGGACAATCAGTCCTGTCATTGAATTGGCGTCGACGAGAGTGGTCCAGAAAGAGAAATCCTTAAGAGCATGTCGGATGCGAGTTCGAAAGGATGACGGAAGGCTAGTTAGGTCGGCCGATCCACGAATACTGCCAACCGACGGACACGCTGTTGAAGTTGCCGCCATATCGGATGTAAGCACCGCGGTTGAAGCTGAATTTAAGTGACTGATGCCCGCTGACCGGTACCGAGGCCGTGCCGCCGATGCGAGAATTCCTTTGCAGGGAATTCGGGCTCTCCACTCCGTTGATACTGGTGCGACCGCCAACCCAGAAGTTTCCGTCGAATGACGCCCAGAGCCTGGGTTTTACATCGTAGCTCAGGTGTCCCTCGAACGCCCCAATTGGAGCCTGCGTTTGTACATTCGTTCCAGGAAAAAACTGGTTGTGTGAAAAGAATTCGTGATTTTCTGTGTAGAACCAAACAGCACCGTACCCATCCAACACCCAGTGGCCCCATCGTCTGGATAGCCCCACCTCGGTCCTGAAAGCCCAGCGATTTGTACCAAGGTTGATCAGTTTGGTGGGATCGTACTGCCCGGTGGGGGGCACAACCCTGACACTGGCTCCAAGTATGGTCTTCTGCTTCCATTTGCGGAAGTCTGAAACATTCATAGCGGGGCCACCGAGCAAGTTGACCGAGAAGCGTAGAGTCGTTTCGAAGAGACCGGAACGATGCGCGGTTGTCTCCTGATCCAAAACACTGCCGCGTACATCACCAAAACCGTACGGAAGAGATCCAGTGAAGTTGGCAGTTCGGCCGAAAAATGAAAGCGAGTGCGTATAACTTAACACTGGCACGCTGAGTCGAGCGGTAGCCCCAGTCACCGGAATGCTGTTATCAGAGACGAGGTCGCCGTCAGAAAAAGTGTAAGCAACGGTAATGGCATTCGAGTGGATTGGAGTGATTAGGTAAGCGCGCGGTGCTAGATCCTGGCCGAAGCTCGTAACGGCGGTGAATGTCGAGAGCAAGAATGAAACGACTCTGACAATCGTCGTCTTGCGTTGCCGATTTGTGTCTTTCCAAGGCAAGCACTCCTCATTCACATCCCTTCGGAGGTTTTGGTTAGAACGGTCAGACTTCGCTCCAGAGCACCACAACGGATCTCGGGCCGGCTGGATAAGTCGTTGCAGAGAGGAGAGGAGCATTCTGCCAATCTACAATGTCCTGCGGTGAATCGAGCGTGGTGTCGATCCATCGTCGCCAGGACGATCCCGGGTTCAATGCTGGCAACTCGAATTGAAGCGGCTCCCAATAGCCATTCAAAATGATGTAGATGCGCATCTTATCGTCGGTCATCTTAGCTTCAAACGCGAGGCTGTGCGAATAATCGCTCCAATCAGGGCTGAGCGGTTTTATGCCGTGCCAGACCGTCCGTGCCTCGTGAATGAATCGCTCCAGGCTCTTCTGTTCCCTTTGTGCTTCATCGCTTCGCAGGCGTCGACGGGAAATGAGCAACTTCACAAAGCGATGGATGTCGGGGTGTTTCTCGACCAGGCTCCAATCGAACCAGTTAGATTCGTCGTCGTGGCAATAGTTATTGTTGTTTCCAAGTTGAGTGTGCCGGATTTCATCTCCCATCAAAATCATGGGCAACCCGAGGGAAAGAAGCGTGACGGTGAAAAAGTTTTTTACTTGCCGATTGCGCAGATCTTCAATTGCGGCGTCGTCGCTGGGACCTTCCACACCACAATTCCAGCTTCGGTTATCATTTGCGCCATCACGGTTGTTGTCATTATTGGCTTCGTTGTGTTTTGTGTCATACGACACCAGATCATTCAAAGTGAAGCCATCGTGGCAGGTAATGAAATTAACACTTTGCTCCGCTTCCCGCTGCTCGTGTCCGTAGATAGCCGGACTGCCAAGAAGGCGGTCGGCGATGCGGGAAACAGTGCCACACTCGCCACGGAAGAAGCTGCGAAAGTCGTCCCTGAATCTGCCGTTCCATTCCATCCAACTGTCACCAACGAAGTTGCCGACTTGATAGAGACCTGCTGCATCCCAGGCTTCTGCGATCAACTTAGTACTAGCAAGCACAGGGTCTGACTCGATATCCCAGAGCACTGGCGGAGTCGGCATTGTCTGACCTGAGCTGTCACGCGAGAGAATCGAGGCCAAGTCAAAACGGAAACCATCTACATGCATTTCGCTAACCCAGTAACGCAGGCTATCAATGATCAGGCGACGAACGACGGGATGATTGGCGTTGAGGGTATTTCCACAGCCGCTGTAGTCCGCATAGCGGGAGCGGTCCTGTTCCAGAATGTAGTACACCTCATTGTCAATTCCACGAAAGCCGAGCGTCGGGCCGTCATGAGCCCCTTCTGAAGTATGGTTGAACACTACATCGAGGATGACTTCGATGCCGGCACGGTGGAGAGCCTTTACCATGTCGCGAAACTCGTCGGTTGGTCCCTGCGGATCCTGGCGCGAACTGTATGCGCGATGCGGCGAAAAAAAGGATACTGGCTGGTAACCCCAGTAGTTCACTACTCCGGGAGGACAGTCTGTAGCGTCGAACTGAAAAATCGGCAGCAGTTCAACGGCAGTAATGCCCAGGTCTTGCAGGTAGGGAATCTTCTCAATCAGGCCGGCAAAAGTGCCGCGCAGTTTTTCTGACACTCCTGAATTCGGATGCCGCGTAAAACCCTTTACGTGCATTTCATAGATGATGGTTCGAGAGGACGAGGTGTGCAGTGGCGCGTCACCTTCCCAGTCATACTTGCTTGGGTCGATGACGACGCTCTTCATCGCGGACGCAAGATTCGTACCAGGTCTCCGCGCAATTTCTCGACTGTAGTCTCGAGGAACGACAACACCTCGACCATAGGGATCGAGCAAGGCCTTTTCTGGATCGAATCGAAGGCCATTCGTCGGCTCGAACGGGCCGTGAGCTCGATAGGCATAGATCTGCCCGGGACCGACATCCTCCAGAAACGCGTGCCAGTAGTGATATGTACGATTCGCATACGGATCCATCGGAATCGTACGGGCTGCGTGAGCGTCGTCTTCTCGATCGAAAAGAAGCAGGTCAATACGCGAGGCGCTCCGCGAAAAGATACTGAAGTTCACGCCATTCGGATAGACGGTTGCGCCCAGAGGATAACTTTGCCCCACTCCGTCTGGAACGGTTTGTTTTGAGAGGCGTTGAGAGATCGTCGTGTCTTGCGTTGGTAATTCAATTATGGAAGTGGCGTGCATTGGGGAGCCTCTTTCTTCAATGCTCGATATCGGCGAATGAGGCCCGCAGTCGAGCTATCGAAATCGAGCTTGGTATTTTCGGCGTCTTCGAGCTGCAGAGTTATTTCCTGAGCTAGTTCCTCGCCGAGTTCAATGCCCCATTGATCGAATGAGTTGATGTTCCAAATCGCGCCTTGTGTATGGACACTGTGTTCATACAAAGCAATAAGCTTTCCTAAAGTGACTGGCGTGAGTTCTTGCGCAAGTATCGTGTTGGAAGGCCTGTTGCCGTCGAATACCCGGTGAGGTACAAGCCAGTCAGGTGTACCCTCGGCTTTTGTTCGTTCCGCTGTTTTGCCGAATGCCAAGGCCGTGCTCTGCGCGAGCGCGTTCGCGATCAGCAGGTCATGATGTTGGCCCAGAGGCCGGACTGGCTGCGCAAAAGCTATAAAATCGCAAGGAATCAGCCTCGTTCCATGATGCAGCATTTGGAAAAACGAGTGCTGGCTACTGGTGCCGGTATCGCCCCAGCAGATAGGGCTCGTTTGCTGCGTTACTTCGGTTCCGATCAGTGTTACGTGCTTGCCATTGCTCTCCATCACTAATTGCTGCAAATAGCTTGGGAACCGGCGCAGACTTTGCGCGTAAGGAAGCACAGCAAAACTCTCAGCCCCAAAGACGTCGTTATACCAAATGCTGAGCAGTCCCATGAGAACTGGCAGGTTCCGTTCAAATGGAGTCGCCAGATAGTGGCTGTCCATCTGATGAAAGCCATCGAGCATTGCGGCAAACCCTTTCGGACCAATGGCGAGCATGGTGGGGAGTCCGACTGCCGAGCAAATGGAGTATCGTCCGCCAACCCAATCCCAAAACTCGAAGATGTTTCCGCTTTCAATGCCGAATTGTGTCACTTCCGGAATGTTGGCCGAGACAGCGACAAAATGCTTCGCCAAGGACTTCTGTTCACCGCCGAGTGCGGACACCAGCCACTCTCGAGCTGATTGGAAGTTTGTCAGTGTCTCGACTGTCTTGAAAGTCTTCGAGGAGATGATGAATAGAGTCTCTGCTGGATCGAGATTCCGAACACCCTCGGAAAAATCAGTACCGTCGACATTGGCGACAAAACGGAAAGTGAGGGAGGGATCCGCATAGCTTCTTAAAGCTTCGATCGTGAGCGCAGGGCCCGCGTGAGATCCTCCAATGCCGATGTTCACGATGTTTCGTATCGATTTTCCTGTGTATCCCTTCCATTCGCCAGCTCGAATCCGATTACAGAAATGGCCCATTCGCTCGAGCACGGCGTGGACCCGGGGAATCACGTTTTCGCCATCGACATAAATGGATGCACCCCTTGGGGCACGAAGTGCGACATGGAGCGCGGGACGCTTTTCTGTGATGTTTACCTTCTCTCCGCGGAACATGGCATCAATCCGGGCCTGAAGGGCGGATTCTTCTGCGAGTTCGATCAGCAGCTTCAGAGTCTGATAATTGACTCTGTTCTTGGAGTAGTCCAGATAAAGGCCAACACCCTGAGCGGTCATCCTCTCACCGCGGAGTGGATCACTCGCGAAAAGTTCCCGAAGGTGAACTCCCTTCAGCTTCTTGTAGTTTGTCTGCAGGGATCTCCATGCCGGCGGTTTAATACGCGCCGACCCGGCCGAAGCAAACGCACGCATTGCCATTGGCGAGGTTCTCCCTAATCCACGTCAGAAATCTCTTCACTTGCGAGACACGCATTGACCTTCCATATCGCCCCCCATATCAGAAACGAAGACGTTGGGCGCTCAGGCAAAGTCATTTCTTTTAAGGTTCTTGAATAAGTGGGTGACGCTCTCGATCAAAGTCGCCAAGCGCCTCCTATTGTGCCCATCCGCCGCCGAGAGCGTTGTAGAGCTGCACTAATGCGAGCCGTTCGTTAAGCTGAGCCTGCGCCAGAATGATCTGCGCATCGAAGTACCGGCTGTCGCTATCGAGGACTTCCAGATAACTCGTCACACCGCCCCGGTATCGGCTGTTGGCCAAACGCGTTGCATCGCCGGCGGCGTTTGTGAGCAAGGCCTGCTGCTCCCTGAACTCTCGGTTCTTGCTGAAGGCGACGAGTGAATCGGAGACTTCACGGAACGCTTGTTGAATCGACTTCTGATAGAACAGCACCGCTTCTTGCTGCTGAGCTTCCGTCAGTCGTACCCCGGACCGGATCTTTCCGGCCGTGAAGATTGGCTGTGTAAGCTGAGCTCCAAAGCTCCACAGACCGGCGGGACCACTGAATAAATCGGTTAACGCGTTGCTTTGGTAACCAGCGAGACCGGTTAGTGTGATCTGTGGAAAGTATGCGGCCTTTGCCACTCCGATCCTGGCATTTGCAGCAATCAGGCTCTGCTCTGCCGATTGCAGGTCTGGACGTCGTTCGAGCAGGGAAGACGGCAATCCTGAGGGAACTTCAAGGGGAACTGCCGTTTCGACCAGGGGCTGCCCGCGAGTAATTGAGCCAGGATTTCGTCCCAATAAAACAGATATCAGATTTTCTTCTTGCTGGATTCGCCTCTCGAGGTCAGGGATTGCTGCTGCAGCTGTGTAAACCAGTTGTTCCGACTGCCGGACATCCATCAAGGAGGTGTTGCCTCCTCTCTGTCGTATTTCAACCAGGCGCAGAGACTCCCGGCGCGAGTCCAGGGAATGTCTGGAGATGCCCATCTCGGAGTCCAATTCGAGCAACTGAAAGTATGCGGAGGCGACGCTACTGACCAGTCCGGAAACGACTGCCTTCTGACCCCACTCTGTCGCCAAGAGTTCCGCCCGGGCCGCTTCTGTGGCTCGTCGATATTTGCCCCAGAAGTCCAGTTCCCATACCACACCGAGGTTCACCTGTAGCGGGCTGTTTTCGAATTGTTGCGTTACTGTGGTCTTGGGAAAGCGCTGATTGTACCCGGAAGCGCCAGCGCTGATGGTTGGGTACTGATCGGCTCGAGTTATTCCAAGAACGGCCTGCGCCTGTAGCACACGGGTGGCGGCGATGCGAACATCGTAGTTCTGTGCTAAGGCCTCACGAATCAGCGCTTGTAATTGCGCATCCTGGAAGACTTCCCACCATTTCTCCTCTCCAATCGACTGAGATGTGGGCGCTGATGCGGGCGCGGCACCACGGAAGGTGTCTGGCGCCGTGACAGCAGGGCGTTTGTAGTTGGGGCCCATCGTACATCCAGTAAGGATGATGAGAAGAGAAAGCGCAATGCATCGCAGGTAGCTCATATTGCTAATCCCCTTCCGAGGGCAAGGGTGTGGGCAGATGCGCAGGTCCTGCGCCCTTGCGGTGAGCAATTCGTTCTACAACTTCGAAACTGACGGGAATCAGGAAGATCGCGAGAAGGGAAGCGGCTAACATTCCTCCGATGACTGCAGTCCCTAAGACTCGTCGCGATATCGCTCCTGCACCTGAAGCGGTCCACAACGGTACGCAACCCAGAATGAAGGCAAAGGCCGTCATCAGGATTGGCCGCAAGCGCAGCTTGGCTCCTATTAGTGCAGCTTCCTGGGCTGACTTGCCGGCATCGTATTCCATCTTTGCGAACTCCACGATCAAGATGGCGTTCTTGGCTGCCAGACCGATCAGCATGACGAGCCCGATTTGTGCGTAAACGTTGTTGTCTAAATGCCGCAATAGGAGAAAGCCGAAGGCTCCAGCCACTGCGATTGGAGTTCCCAACAACACGCTGAATGGTAGAGACCAGCTCTCATACTGCGCGGCTAGGATCAAGAACACGAACAGCAGTGACATGCCAAAAATCACCGCAGGCGAGACTCCTTCTGCGGCCTTTTTCTCCTGGTAGGACATGCCCATGTAGTCGTAACCCATTTCGGGCGGCATACTGGAAGCAAACACCTCTTCCAGAGCTTTCATCGCCTGTCCGGAGCTATAGCCTGGTGCCGCGCTTCCGTTGATCTGCGCGCAGCGATACAGGTTGTAGCGCAAGGTGAATTCCGGCCCGGTGCTGGGCTTGATCCTGGTCAATGCGCTCAGTGGAACAGGCTGCCCGGCATCATTCGTTACGTAAAATTGGCCGACATTCTCGGCACGAGTCCGATAGTCCCCCTCGGCCTGGACGTAGACCTGCCACTGGCGTCCAAAGCGATTGAAGTAATTAACGAGGAGTCCGCCCATGAAAGTCTGCATCGTTTTGTACACGTCCGAGAGCTGGACTCCCTGGGAAATTACCTTGGGACGGTCAACGTCGACATAGACTTGTGGGACCGATGGAAGCGCTGTTGTGTAGATCGAGCCCAACTCCGGACGCTTCCTAGCGGCTGCAAGAAACTTGTTGAGATTGTCACTCAGGAATTGCGGGTCTTTGCCTGCTCTGTCTTCCAACATGAACGTGAAACCGCCGGATGCGCCGACGCCCGGAATTGCAGGTGGCGGAAACGAGAAGCTCAAGCCTTCAGTGACTTGACTGAGTTCACGATTGAGATGGTTTTTGATTGCCTCGTACTGTTCTTCCGGCGCTTTCCGCTCTGCCCATTCCTTTAGCGTGATCCAATAAAACGAGCTGTACGTATTCTGTACGCCGCTCAACATGCTGAACCCGAGCACGGAGGTTACAGAACTAACGCCGGGCGTCTTCAAGATCATGTCTTCGATCTTGCGCGAGACGGCATCATTTCGTTGGAGAGATGCTGCGTTTGGCAGTTGGAGACCAGCAAATACGTATCCTTGATCTTCGTCAGGCAGAAAGCTCTTGGGTATACGCGAACCGAACCATCCCGCGAGTACAGCTACGCCAGCCAGAAGTGCCATACTCATTCCGGATCTGCGAATTAATGTTCCGCAGACGCTGACGTAGCCGTCGGTGCTCCGTCCAAATACCCGGTTGAACCATCGGAAGAATGCTCCTAATGGGCCGCGGCTCTCTTTGCGCGGACGGAGTAACAACGCGGAGAGTGCCGGACTCAGAGATAGTGCGTTGAAGGCAGAGAAGATCACCGAGATCGCGATGGTGATGGCGAACTGCTGGTAGAGACGGCCGGTGATGCCGGGGATAAACGCGGTTGGGACAAACACAGCCGCCAAGATCAGGGCGATTGCGATTACCGGGCCTGACACTTCCTCCATCGCTTTGAACGCCGCGTCCTTGGGAGCCATGCCGTGCTCGATGTGGTGTTCAACCGCCTCAACCACAACGATCGCGTCATCAACGACGAGTCCAATGGCGAGGACCAGGCCAAATAACGACAATGTGTTGATTGAAAATCCGAGGAAAGGAAAGACGACGAACGTACCAACCAGAGAGACCGGCACGGCGAGTAGCGGGATTAAAGTGGCGCGCCATCCCTGCAGGAAAATGTAGACGACAAGGATGACCAGAATGATGGCTTCAAAGAGTGTGTGCTTGATTTCGTTGAGCCCCTCGGTCACCGCGAGAGTGGTATCAAGCGCAACCGCATACTCTAGATCGGGAGGAAAGCGCTGCTTCACTTCTTCCATCAGCTTGCGTACTCCAGCAGCAGCCGCAACGGCATTCGACCCCGGCAGTTGGTAGATCGCGACGACGGCGGCAGGTTTGCCACTGTAGCGTCCTACCAGGTTGTAAGTCTGAGATCCAAGTTCCAGGCGAGCGACATCCTTCAACTTGAGGATGGAACCGTCGGGATTGGCCCGTATCACTATGTCCCCGAATTCCTCGGCAGACGGAAGGCGCCCTTTGGCCAGGACGGCATAGGTGAATTCCTGACCGTTAGGAACCGGTTCGCCACCAATCTGTCCAGCAGGGTTGACGGTGTTCTGAGACTGTATTGCCTTGAGGATTTCAGGGACGGTCACTCCCATCTTCGCCAGTTTGTCGGGCCGAACCCAGCAGCGCATTGCGTACTGTCCTGCACCAAATACCGTGACACTTGCGATACCGGGAACACGAGTCAGTTGGTCGTTGAGATTGATGTAAGAGTAGTTGGCGAGAAAGATGTTGTCGTACGTTCCCTTTGGTGAATAGAGGTTCACCAGCATCAGAGGGGCCGCAGTCGATTTCTGCACAGTCACGCCATAGTTCACAACGTCGGCTGGTAACTGTGAGTTCGCCTGATTCGTGCGCATCTGGGCCAGAATTTGATCCGTACTTGGGTCCGTCTTGATGTCGAAGTTTACGGTCAACGTGATCTGCCCGTTGTTGGCGTTGTTGGAATACATGTAATTCATGTTGTCGACGCCGCTCATCTGCTGCTCAATGGGCGTGGCGACAGATTGCTCCACAGTGACCGCATCCGCGCCGGGATAGGTTGCTTTGACCTGGACTTCGGGAGGAGCAATATTGGGAAACTGCGCGGTGGGCAGTCTTCGCATTGCCACAATGCCAATGAGGACCATGAGGATGGAGATCACCATGGCAACAATCGGACGACGGATGAAGAAATTCGCCATGGCTATTCTCCTTTGGTCTCTACGGGCTTGAACTCCTTGGGTGCGACAGGGGCTCCTTCTTTGGCCTTTTGCATGCCCTCTACTACTACCTGCTCCCCAGGCCGCAGGCCTTCCGTGATCACCCACATCTGGCCCACTCGTTCGCCAGGCTTCACAGGACGGATACTCGCTTTGTTCTCAGAATCAATGACGACGACGCTGTAACTTCCCTGGGTTTCCATCACCGATCTTTGGGGAACCAGCAGCGCACCCTTCGCGACGCCTGTAACCGCGCGGAGGCGTCCAAACATGCCAGGACGCAAGATCGAGCTGGAGTTATCAAATGCACCTGCCATGCGAATGGTTCCAGTCTTGACGTCGACCTGACGATCAGCAAGCACGAGCCACCCTTTCCCTGGATAAACGCTTCCATCCGAGAGAATCAGCTCCAGATTTCGTTTGCCACTTTCCTGCTGTCTCCTACTCGCCGAGTTGATCTGATTCCCAAATTTCAAGTAGTCCTGCTCGCTGAGTGCGAAGTAGGCCTTTATCGGTTGCACTTGCGAGACCGTGGTCAAGACGCTCGTGGGACCCACCAAATCGCCAATTTGACCTTTCGCAAGACCCGCTATTCCGTCGATCAATGAACGCACCTTGGTGAAGCCCAAATTCAAATTCGCCTGATCCACTTGTGCCTGCGCCGCCGCCACCAATGCCTGCGCGGCTTGGTGTGCTTTGATGTCATTGTCGAGTTGGGCCTGCGGAATTGCACTTTCCTTCGCGAGCGGAGTGTCACGCGCCACGTCGAGATTCGTCTTCTCGAGTTGGGCCTGCGCTTCGGCCAGTTGGCCATGAGACTGTGCAAGCGCTGCCTCGAATGGGCGCGGATCGATCTCGAAAAGCACTTCGCCCTTACCGACGACCGTGCCTTCTCGATAGTTCTGCTTCACCAGGTAACCAGTTACTTGAGGTTGGATTTGGGCGTTTACATATCCATCGAGAGTCGAGATGGCCTCTGTATAAAGTGGAACGTCTTGTTGCTTTACAGATGTGATCTCGACTTCTGGAGGCGGCGCTTCAGCACGAACATTTTCCTTCCCACATCCCAGCAACGACAAGAAGAGCAATGCCACGGGTAGAAGAAGCAATACTCGGGCACGTCGATTTGCTGCTTGAGTCTGTGCCTGGCGTACACCGAAACAGCGAACACCGTCGAAGCCGACCGATTCATATTCTGCTCGCATGAGAAGCTCCTGGGATCGATTCAAAAAATAGGCTCGATCCAAAACGCCGGTAATGTGCAGCCCTCGATTGGCGGAGGGAGCACGAAGTGCGGTAGCAAGTTACGACGTGCGATGCGCTTACTGTTATCAAACCAAAGAACGAGCAAAAGAGTAGAAGCTTCGGGCCAAACCAGAAACTGGCAGAAGTGCCAGAACAAACCCTGCGGAGAGCCAGCCAGCAGCGCGGAGTAACGGCCTCACCTACATTCATTCGACAGGTGTGGAGCTTGAAGAACTATTGGCGGCACACTCGTGCTTTACAAGCAAACAACTGGTGATGAATGGGGTGTCTGTTGCATGCGTTGATAGGAGACACGGTTGCCTTGATGAGTTACATTCTGGCCCATGAGACGTAACCATATGGCGCCAGACCCACTCGCTGAGAGCAGCCGGACGAGTGTTGCCATTGGAGCGGAGCCCAGGATTCTTCTGGCCGACGATCAGAGAGAAGTCCGTCAAACGGTGGCATCGCTGCTGCAGAATGACTTTCAAGTCGTAGGAATGGCTGACAACGGCGCGGACGTACTTGAGCTTGCAGCGAGCCGTTCTGCGGATGTACTCGTGCTTGATATCGAAATGCCTGTACTGAACGGGATCGAAACCGCGCGTCGCGCCAAGGCATGCGATTTCCCCGGCAAGATCGTATTCCTAACGGTTTATGATGACACCGATTTTGTTGAAGCTGCGATGTCCGTTGGTGCGCTCGGGTACGTAGTGAAGACCCATCTCGCCACCGACCTGATTCCTGCGATATGGAGAGCGCTGGAAGGAGAGATCTACATCTCACCGTCAATTACGTACCCATCCCGCTCGCAAACGTCATAGAGGGAATGAACCGCCGCGGCCCCGGCGAAACTTGGGTTAAATCTCGAGCTCCGCTCAATCCCGCAAAAAGAGTAAGGATTACTGTTACCACTAACAGTTATGGTCTCCGTTGTCACCCTATATAACTCACTTCGCGCGTAAGGTTTGACCACCGTTTCTCTGATGCGCAGCTGACAAGACTTGCGCGAGGCGTTTTCCCTGCATGGAACCTCGTCACCGAGCTCGTTTACTCATTGCGGACGACCACACACTCGTGGCTGAAGCCTGCAAGAGCTTGCTGGAACGTGACTTTCAAGTGGTTGGCATCGTAAACAACGGGCGTGAACTGTTGCGGGTAGCGCCGGAACTGAAGCCTGACGTGGTGATTCTGGATGTCGCGATGCCCCAGTTAAATGGGCTCGACGCCGGTGAGCAACTGAAGCGCCTGATGCCGTCGTGCAAGCTGGTGTTCATGACGATGAATATGGCCCCCGACGTTGCCGCGGAAGCCTTCCGCCGGGGTGCGTCAGGATATGTCGTGAAAAGTGCGACTGCAGCAGAACTCGTTACTGCCGTCTGGCGCGCATTGCGATCGGAATCGTTTCTGTCCCCACTGATCACCAAAGATACGGTGGAATTTCTTCTACGCAAAGAGTCGTCGTTCAACGAGGAGAGAAGGCTGACGCCGCGCCAAAACGAAATCCTCCAACTCCTTGCCGAAGGCATGTCGATGAAGGAGATTGCGAGTGTCCTTAACCTCAAACTCGGGACCGTCGCTTTCCACAAATACAATCTCATGCAGACGCTTGGAGTGAAGACAAACGCAGCGCTCCTTCAATACGCCATTAAGCATCATCTGATTAGCTGAAAATTAGATGTTTTAGGGCCGCGAGTGTGGCCGCTCGGACGCTCACACGTCATCGGCGTCAGGAAACTACCAATACTGACAGTGCGCAACTGTGATGTCGACGCCGTAAACTCCGAGCGTTGCCGGGATGGTAGTCATGAGACCCACCCACAAAACTCGCTTGCTTTCTGCGCAGCGCTCATACGGAGTCTTGTCCGCGAAGGAACTGCGACAGTTTCTGACCTGCTTACGAAAGTCGCTGGGACTCTGTACCTTCGCCTTGATCCTGTCCGTTCACTTTGCACAATGCTCCGAAGTCGACGAACACAAACTCTCGAAGGACAACGCTGACATTCCAACGGAAAGTGCAGGAACAGCTGTCGAGGTTGACGGCAGGCCGGTCCTCGCCGTTTATGGTTCTGTCGGAGGATTCACACCGGCAGAGCGTGCGGAAGGCATCCAGCAGCGTATTGTGCGGGTGAGCCAGAGCCGGACCATCCCAATCGAAGCAATCCATGCAGAGAACCGGGACGGCTGGTCCGAAATCCTCGCCGGCAATGAGCGAATCATGGGCGTCACTGATGCTGACGCGGAAGGAGCGAATCGCGCGCGCGATGAATTGGCGGCTGAATACGCGGAAGTCATTCGACAGGTTGTGAAGCAATATCGAGAGGAGCACACGGTCAAGCGCCTGATATGGGGAACTGTGTACGCCCTATTGGCCACTATTGTGTGTTTCGTGCTGATTCGCTTTCTATTTTGGTTACGACAGAAAGTACGTTGCAGACTGGAAGCTCGGCTGAGCCGAGTGGAAGCAAATGGGACGGCACGGTCAATCGGAACGCGAATCGGACAGTACCTTGGGCAACCACTGTTAGGACTCAGCCGCATTGCTTTCTGGATCGTAGTGCTTGCGGTGGCGCAAGCATACGTCACAGTGGTCCTGAGATTCTTCCCGGCAACGAGATATACGTCGTATCAGGTTACGAACTGGCTCTTTTCGGAACTCGCGGGCTTCGGCAAGACAGTCGTTGCTTACACTCCGAATCTTATCCTGCTCGGGTTCATATGCGTAACGACTTCGTATTTGATCAAAATAAACGGCTACGTGTTTGGTGAGTTGCGAGATGAGAAGATAAACATTCGAGGATTCTATCCGGATTGGGCCGACCCCACTGCCAAATTAGTCAGGGTGCTGATTCTGGCCGCTTCTGTGATAGTGGCCTTTCCCTACTTGCCGGGATCTGAGAGTCCCGCCTTCAAAGGTATTTCAGTGTTCGTGGGTGTCCTACTATCCTTCGGCTCGACATCCGCCGTCGCACACGCCATTGCCGGCACCATCCTTACTTATATGCGTGCTTTCCAAGTCGGCGATTTTGTGCGGATCGGGTCCGATGTCGGAGAAGTCGTAGAAAAAACATTACTGGTCACGCGTATCTGCACGCAAAAAAACGAGGTCGTCACAATCCCAAACGGCACCGTGCTCGGAGGGGTCGTGGTCAACTACAGCGCAGAGGCGCGAAAGAGCGGAGTCATTTTCCATACGGTGGTCACGATTGGATACAGCGCGCCCTGGCGGCAGGTACACGAGCTATTGGTCTCGGCAGCTTTAGAGACGAAGGACATTTTGCACGAACCCGCACCATTTGTTTTACAGACTGCATTGAACGATTTCTACGTCTCCTACGAACTGAACGCATACACCGCAAAACCGACCCAGATGCTCAACATCTATTCGGTGTTACACCAGAATATTCAAGACAAATTTAACGAAGCGGGGGTCGAGATAAATTCTCCGCACTACGCGTCGCTAAGAGATGGGAACGACACGACGATTCCTCAGAGCTACCTCTCCCGCGACTACAAACGGCCAGTCTTCGAATTTCGGCAGGCGAATGGGCAACCAAGCACTGATCGATCAGAGGCCGAAAAGATGCCTGCCGCCCAGTCATAAAGCTGACCCGTAACTCACCGCGTCGTCGCGCACTTCGCTCTCAAGAAAATGGGATTGGCGGGCCTTTCGGTCGCATAAGACGAATCATCGAGTTAGGAGCCATGGGAGATGCGATACAGTCCTTCTGGATCATGCAGTCGAATTCTTCCGCGAGATTTGGATAAGACACCTTCTCGTTGCCACGCGTTGATGAGTCGACTCACGGTGAAGGGAGTGAGGTTGGCGGTATTTGCCAACTGCTCGTTAGTGATTTCAAGGTCGATACCGCCCGAGGTGAGTCGTCCGATCCCGTTGGCGAGGCTGACGAGGACGTGTGCCAGACGCTCTCGCGCTGTGTGACAAACGAGGCTCAAGTGCGTCGCCAGATACCAGACAAGATAGTCGCAGGCAATCGATAGCCCGTTTTCCAACAGGCGCGGATATTGCGCCGCAAGATGTCGAATTGCGTCGCGTTGCCACACGAGCACCATGCCTTCGGTAGCCATTTCTGTGCTAACGATGAACTGCGATGGATCAGTCAACAAGGTAGTTCCGCCGAAGATATCACCGGGCAACAGCCAAAAAAGGTAGACCTGTTGTCCCTCGGGAGTGACGAAGAAATATCGGGCTGAGCCGTTTACCAGCAGGAACAATCTGTCGGCTGCATTGCCTTGCTCGGCCACGACGGAGTTGGCCGCG
>Ga0335082_10001528_pt1 | contig 24672 bp, 25 predicted proteins | sample Lox_Sample_41_FD_206718 | JGI IMG/M metagenome (GOLD analysis project Ga0335082, IMG submission 206718) | Soil microbial communities from Loxahatchee National Wildlife Refuge, Florida, United States - Lox_Sample_4.1 | ecosystem: Environmental > Terrestrial > Soil > Wetlands | place: USA... | reverse complement strand
CTTGCTCGACCACCGGTTCGCCCCGGCCCTGGAACACGGGCGCGACTGCGGCGTGACGCCGGGCGCGTTCGGCCTTCGTCAGCGTGCCGTACGCGATCTCGCGAATGAGCTCGGACTTGAAATGGAACTCGTCGTGCTCGAACGTCAGGAAGTCGCGCTCGGCGAGACGATCGAGGAGGGCACGGGCGTCGGCGCGATCGGCGAGCGCGAGCACGGCGGCGATCGAACCGCCGTCACCCACGACCGCGCAGTCCTCGAGCACCGAGCGCTCGGCGGGATCGAGGGTGTCGAGGCGGGCCGCGACGAGACCGTGCAGCGTGGCGGGTAGCTCGCGCAACCGCTCGTGGTCGCGCGTCTCTTGCACGAAGGCGACGAGCTCCTCCACGAAGAACGGGTTGCCACCGCTGCGTTCGAGCAAGAAGTTGACCGTCTCGTCGTCGGTGTCGTCGCAGAACAGCGCGCGGACGAGCTCGCCGGTGGCCTCGGCGTCGAGCGGCTCGAGGTGGAGGGCGAACGTGTTGTGACGTCCGGGCGCGGGCTCCCAACGCTCGTCGGCGCCCGGCCGCGTGGTGGTGACGAGCACGAGGGGCCGGTCGTGCAGGCGCGCGAGCATGCGATCGCACACGTCGAGCACCTCCGCGCTCGCCCAATGCACGTCGGAGAGGGTGATCACGAGGGGCGCAAGCCGGGTGAGCGCGTCGAGGAACGCGATCGTGGAGCGCACCGCGTCGTCGCGCGCGCGGGAAGGATCGACGCCCGGTCGCGCGACCCCGTCGATCACGTAGCTGAGCCCCTCGGTCAGGCGCTCGAGCTCGGCCGAATCGGCCGGGAGGTCGGTGACGTGTTGGACGCATTCGGTGAGACGGGCGCGCGCGCCGGGATCGGAGGTGGTGCCGTCGATGTCGGCCGCGGCCCGCAGCGTCTCCGCGATCGGCCCGAACGGGTTCGTGTCGCCGTACGGCACGCACTGGCCCGTCACCATCTTGGCGCCGTGCTCGCGTGCGGCGACGGCGGCGAGCTCGGAGGCGAGCCGGCTCTTGCCGACCCCCGCGTCGCCCGAGAGCACGACGAGCTGCGCGCGATTGCGCGACGCGGCCATGCGCACGACGTGCTCGAGCGCGCGGAGCTCCACCTCGCGCCCGACGAACGGTGCGCGCTCGCGCGCTCGCCGCCGGCCCGGCGGCGCGACGGCCTCGCGCGCGCGAAACGCGTCGACGGGATCGTCGCGGCCCAACAGGGCCTGCGGACCGAGCACCTCGTAGCTGATCGCGTCGCGGGTCGCCGCGTACGTGTCGGGCCCGACGATCACCTCGCCGGGCGCCGCGAGCTTCTGGAGCCGCTGCGCCGTGTTGACGACGTCGCCCATGACCGTGGGGTCGCCGCCGGCGCGCAACGCACCCACGAGCACCTCGCCGGTGTTCACGCCGACGCGCATCTGGACGTCGACGCCGAGCTGGGGTGCGAGTGAGGTGAGGGTCTCGTGCATGCGCAGCGCGGCGCGTACTGCCCGTTCGGCGTCGTCCTCGTGGGCGACGGGTGCGCCGAACTGGGCGACGATCTCGTCGCCGACGATCTTGTCGAGCCGCCCGCCGAAGTGTGTGATGTCGTTCACGAGCCGCTCGAAGCAGGTGTCGACGAGCCGTTTCACCTGCTCGGGATCGCTCGCGGCCGACAGCGCGGTGAAGCCCACGAGATCCGCCATCAGCACCGTCACCCGGCGGCGCTCGTCGGCTGCGACGACCAGCCGTTGCCCGCACTCTGGGCAAAAACGCGCGCCCTCGGGTACCGGCACGCCGCACGCCGGGCACGTCATAGGAGCACGTTACCGGTCGGAAGGAGCGCGGCGGGCCTCCATTCGGGACGCAATCGCGTTCAGGTCGGGCGGGCCGCTGCCGACAATCGAATTGGCAAAGAAGGCGGGATTTCGGGCTACAGGGGAGCACGAATGGATTGGCGGCAGCCGACGAGCGGTGAGGACGTGCTCGAGCTCCTCCCGCATCCGGCGTTCGTCGTCGAGGTCGAGGGCGACGACGTGTTCCGCTTCTCGTATGTCAACGGTGCGTACCGCGCGTTGCTCGGCGCGGAGACCGGCAAAGGCGAGCTCCGCTCGGTCGTTCCCGCCAACGCTCTGGTCGCGCACGTGCGGGCCTTCGCCCGTGCCGTGAGCGAGGCGCGTTCGATCTCGTTCGAAGCCGACTGGGGAACCGGCAAGCCGGCGCGGCGCGTCGCGGTCGACGTCACGCCCATCGTCGACGACGACGGCGTGCACTGGCTCATCGGCGCCGCGTACGAGGTGACCGAGCACCGGCGCATCGAGGCCGCGCTCGCGCACCGCACGCGGCACGACCCGCTCACCGAGCTGCCGAACCGCGTCATGCTCGTCGAGTGGCTCGACGAAGCGTTGGCGCACTGCGCGGCGGATCGATCGGTCGGACTGGTGATGCTCGACGTCGACCACTTCAAGATCGTGAACGACAGCCTGGGCCACGAAGCGGGCGACGAGTTGCTCGCGGTCGCGGCCCAGCGCGTCGCGCGTGTGCTGCGCGCCGGTGACCAGCTGGCACGCCTCGGCGGCGACGAGCTTGCAGTGGTGTGCAACGACGCCCAACGCGTCGAACACGTCGTAACGCTCGCGCACCGCGTCCGTTCCGTGTTTGCCGAATCGTTCGTGTTGCACGACGGCCAGGAAGTGTTCCTGGGGGCGAGCATCGGTGTGGCCGTCTCGCACGGACCGCACGACACGCCCGCCCGACTGATGCGCGATGCCGACGTCGCGATGTTCGCGGCGAAGGAGCTCGGGCGCGGGCGCGTCGAAGTCTTCGACGACACGATGCGCGAGCGCGCGGTCAAGCGCCTCGAGATCGAAGGTGGGTTGCGGCGCGCGCTCGTACGAGGCGAGTTCCGCGTGCACTACCAGCCGGTGGTCGATTTCGCCCGTTCGGAGGTCATCGGGTTCGAGGCGCTCGTGCGCTGGGATCACCCGGAGCGCGGTCTCGTCGCGCCCGACGGCTTCCTGCACGTCGCGGAGGAGACCGGGCTCATCGTCGAGATCGGAAGTTGGGTGTTGCAAGAAGCATGCGCGCAGGCCGCACGCTGGGCCGCCGAATCGCCCGACGGTCCGCCGCTCACGGTGTCGGTGAACCTCTCGGCGCGCCAGCTTGCCCACCCTGCACTCGTCAGCGTCGTCGAGGGCGCGCTCGTCGCGACCCGGCTCGACCCGTCGTTGCTCGTGCTCGAGATCACCGAGACGGTGCTGATGGAGAACCGTGAACATGCGGTCGCCGTGTTGCAAGAGCTCGGTCGGCGCGGAGTGCGCATCGGGATCGACGACTTCGGCACCGGCCAGTCGTCGCTCGGGTACCTCAAGATCCTTCCGGTGCACACCTTGAAGATCGACCAGTCGTTCGTCGGCAGGCTCGGCAAGGATCCCGAGGACGCGTCGGTCGTGTCGGCGATCGTGCAGCTCGGCCACGCGCTCGGGTTGACCGTGACGGCCGAGGGTGTCGAGGACGGCGCGCAGCTCAGCGAACTGCGCGCGCTCGGCTGCGACCTCGGGCAGGGCTACTACTTCGCCCGGCCGCAGCCCGGTGAAGTCGTGCGGGCGCTCGTGCACCACCGATTCCGGTGGAGCCAGCGCGAGTCTGCATAGCTGCGCGCGGCGACGGTCAGTACTCGGTGACCGGGTCGGTCGACGGCACGCCGCGGTCGGAGACTTCCGCGGTCCAACACCTGCCGTTCCAGAAGCGGTAGTCGTGGCGGCGCGTGGGATCGCGAGCCCACTGCGGTCCGACCGGACGCAACGGTGGTGCAACCGGGCGCACCGGGCCCGACCGCTTGATCAACAAGCCGATGACGAGCAACGGCAGGGCGATGATCAATGCGATGCACAGCAAGAGCGCCGCAGCCACGACTTGCAGCGTAGACGGTAAATCGCGGCGCTCACCGGTCGGCCCGCCCTACCCTCGTCGGGATGTCACCCCTGCGCGATCGCCGCTTCGTGGCGCTGTTGGCCGGACAGGCCGTCAACGGCATCGGCAGTTGGTGCGCGCTCGTCGCGCTGTGGGGATACGCCGCGTACCGCTTCCACGCCACGCCCGCCGAGATCGCGATCCTCTCGCTCTCGTGGTCGTTGCCGGCCGCGCTGTTCGGTCCGCTCGGCGGCGTGCCGGTCGACCGGTTCGGGCCGCGGCGGGCGCTGATCGTCGCCGACGGGCTGGCGGCCTGCGTCGCGGTCGCGCTCGTGTTCAGCAGCAGCTTTGCGCAACTCGTCGTGCTCGGCGCGTGCACCGGGCTGACGCGCTGCGTGAGTGATCCCGCGTTCTCCGCGCTTGCGCCTCGACTGGTCGACGACGACCAGCTGTTGCGCGCGAACGCGCTCCTGGGCGCGGCGATGATGTCGTCGATCGCGTTCGGGCCGTTGCTCGCGGCGGGCGCGATTGCGGGATGGGGACCACGTGGCGCGTTCGTTGTCGATGCGATCACCTATCTCGTCGGCATCGCGGTGGTGCTGCCGCTGCGCCTGCGGCCGCTCGCGATCCGTCCGGTGCGCACCTCGGCCTGGCACGAGCTGAAGTCCGGCCTGCACATCGTGCGCGAGAGCGCGGTCTCGCGCCGCATCCTCACGCTGTCGGCGTCGGTCTACCTCGTGTGGGGCGCGTACGCGGTGATCGAGCCGATCTACGTACGCGACGTTCTGCACCGGCCCGCGTCGATCTTCGCCTTGCTGCAAGCCGCGTTCGGTGTGCTCCTGCTCACGAACGCGCTCTTGATCGCGCGCCTCGGCGACTCCGTGGCGCGCTTTCGCACGCTGCGCGTTGCCGCGCTCGGCGCGACGATCGCGGCTCCGATCTACGTCGGCACGCACTCCGTCGCGATCGCCTTCTGCGGGATCGCGATCTGGGGCGCGGCCACCGCGTGGCTCATCGCGCCGCGCGACACGCTCCTGCAACGGGCCACGCCCGTCGAGGCGCACGGCCGGGTGCTGGCGCTCGACAGCTCACTGCGATCGTGGGCGCACGTGATCGCATTGCCCGTCGCCGCGCTACTCGCCGGAGCGTTCGACGTGCGCATCGCCGCGTTCACGTTCGCGGCGATGCCGGTGCTCGGCGTGCTCGCGACGCGCGGTTCGAGCCGCGAGCCCGTGCCGTCAGCCGCCGGCCCAGGCGCGGAGCATGCTCCACGCGTAGATGCCGGTCTCGTGACCGTCGCTCCAGCGGATCTGTAGACCCCAACCGCCGACGAGCTCGGCGTCGCGCGCGGTGAGCGGCGCCGGCGCATGTGGACCCGGTCCGGGTGTGCGGCCCTGCTCGCGCAGCCCGCGGCATTCCGCGCACGGACAATTGCGACGCAGCTCGCCGAGGTCGAAATGCGCGGTCGCGCCGTCGGGCCACACCAAGGTGAGCCCTGCCGCGCGGTCGAGCTCGACCTCCGTCGGCGGGTCGGCATCGGGAATGTCGAACGACATGCGCCTGAAGTGTGCCCGACGCGGGTCGCCGGTGTTGAATGGGGCCGATGCGCGATCCCTTGCTCGACGATGCCGCGATCGCGGCCGCGCTCGACACGCTGCCCGGTTGGGCGCGTACGGGGAACGAGATCGAAAAGACGTACGAGTGCGCGTCGTTCCCCGCGGCGATCTCGTTCGTGGTGAGCGTCGGCTTCGCGGCCGAGGCCGCCGATCATCATCCCGACCTCGACATCCGCTGGCGGCGGGTCCGGGTCGCGCTCACCACGCACGACTCGGACGGGCTCACCGAACGCGACATCGCGCTGGCGCGCACGATCGAAGGAATCGCGTAGCCGTGCCGCTCGTCATCGCGCTCGTCGTCATCATCGTGTTGTTGGTGTTCATGTGGGTGTCGATCGCGCGCGAGCCCGGCCCCGGGCCGGTCGACGTCGCGATCGCGTACGAGCGCGCCTGGGACGAGCTCGACTTCGCGTTGCTCTACGACCTCTCGGGCGACGAGATGCGCGACGGCATGCGCCGCGACCGCTTCATCGCCACCAAGAAAGCCGCCTACGCGAGCGGCGAGCACGCGTCGCAGCGGCTCGGCGCCAGGGTCAGCGTGGAGACGTCGGTTGCCGGTCACCAGACCGCGCTCGTCGTGACGCGCGTCGAGATCGACGGTGCCGCGGTGCGCAACAACGTGATGCTCGAGAAGCGCGCGAACGGCTGGATCGTCGTGGGCTACACCCTCGGTTCCGACGCGCCCGCGTCGTGAAGATCGCGGGCGTGCTGCTCACGGGCGGTCGCAGCCGCCGGATGGGTACCGACAAAGCGACGCTCGTCGTCGGCGGCGAGACGCTCGGCGCGCGCAGCGCCCGCCTGTTGTCGGCGGTGTGTGATCCGGTGGTCGAAGTCGGCGGCGGCACGACCGGGTTGCCGTCGGTGCGCGAGGAGTCGCGCGGCGAAGGCCCGCTCGTCGCGTTCCTCGCCGGCGTTGACGCGATCGGTCCGGCCGACGGTTTCGTGCTGCTGGCGTGCGATCTTCCGAACCTCGACGAAGCGACCCTGCGGCTCGTGGCGGATCACCCCTCGTCGGGGAGCGTCGTGCCGACTGTTGCCGGTGCGCGCCAGTACGCGTGCTCGCGCTGGTCGCCGGCCGCGGTCGTGGCGGCGCGTGACGCGTGCGCGACGGGGGAGCGGGCGATGAAGGCGTTGCTCACGGCCGGCGACGCGGCGCTCGTCGCCGCGGACGATCGCGCGGCCATGCTCGCCGACGCCGACAGCCCGGACGACCTGCGCCGCCTCGGGCTCTCGTAGCATCGGGCGCGATGCGCTTGAGCGACACACCGGTCCGGCGGCCGGTGACCGACGTGCGCGTCGTCGCGTACGGCGACGGCGCGGCGCCGTCGCGTCCCGACCAGGTCGTGACCGAAGAGCCGATGGAGGTGCGCATCGGCGGTCCGGGTCAGGAACCGCACGCGTTCGCGGTCACGATGCGCACGCCGGGCAACGACTTCGAGCTGGCGGCCGGGCTGTCCCTCACCGAAGGGCTCATCTCGGGCTTCGACGACCTCGACACGATCGCGTACTGCCTCGGAGGGGTTGGCGAGCAGCTCTACAACGTCGTGACGCTGCGCGCGCGTCATCGCATCCCCGACGAACGGCGCGATCGCCGGTTCCTTGCCAACTCGTCGTGCGGTATCTGCGGGAAGGCCGCGCTGGAGGAGCTGGAGGTTCGATGCGGGCCGGTCGCGCCCGGCCCCCAGGTCGCGGCGTCGGTGCTCACCGCGCTGCCCGCGGCGCTCGCCGAGCATCAACGCGTGTTCGGCGCGACCGGCGGTCTGCACGCGGCCGCGGGCTTCACCGTGGCAGGCGAGTTGCGCGCGGTGCGCGAAGACGTCGGGCGCCACAACGCGCTCGACAAGCTGATCGGTCATGCCTTGCTCGAAGGCGAGATGCCGCGGCCATACGAGATCGTGCTCGTCTCGGGGAGATTGTCGTTCGAGCTCGTGCAGAAGGCCGCGGTCGCGGGCGTGCCGATCTTGTGCGCGGTGTCGGCGCCGTCGAGCCTCGCGGTCGCGACCGCGACCGAGTTCGGTCAGACCGTCGTCGGGTTCCTACGCGACGGCCGCTTCAATGTGTACACGCATCCCGAACGCGTGGACGTGAGCAAATGAGCAATCGGCCGAAGCGCCGCGAGCTGATCAAGAGCCGGGTCGGGTTGCGGCGGGAGATGTGGGTCGGGTGGAAGCCGAACGGCGTCGGCGAACAGAAGCCGCATCACTACGGCGCGATCGCGCGCACGATCTGGGACAACCGGCGCTCGTTGCCGTGGGCCTGGCGCATCCTGCGCAAGGGTGTGTGCGACGGGTGCGCGCTCGGCGTTGCCGGCTTTCACGACTGGACGATCAGCGGCGTGCACCTCTGCACAACACGCCTCGACCTCTTGAAGGTGAACACGGCCACCGCGATCGACGACGCGGTGTTCGCCGACGCCGCCGCGCTCGCGCAACGCAACGGCCGTGAGCTGCGCGAGCTCGGCCGGCTCGCGCACCCGATGGTGCGGCACCGGGGTGAACGCGGGTTCACGCGCGTCTCGTGGGACGACGCGCTCGATCTCGTGGCGGGACGGATACGCGCCAGCACACCAGATCGGATCGGGCTCTATCTCACCGCGCGCGGGATCACCAACGAGGTGTACTACGTAGCGCAGAAGGCGGCCCGATCGATCGGCACGAACAACGTCGACAACGCCGCCCGCGTCTGCCACGCGCCATCCACCGTTGCGTTGAAGGAGGCCATCGGCGTCGCCGCCACGACCTGCTCGTATCGCGACGTCATCGAGAGCAACCTGATCGTGCTGTTCGGCGCCGACATCGCCAACGCGCAGCCCGTGTTCATGAAGTACCTGTACCTCGCCAAGCAGCGGGGCGCGAAGGTCGCGGTCGTCAACCCGATCCGTGAACCGGGGCTCGAGCGCTACTGGGTGCCTTCGAACGCCGAGAGCGCGGTGTTCGGCACCAAGGTCACCGATGCGTTCTTCCCGATCCATACCGGCGGCGACGTCGCGTTCGTGAACGGTGTGCTGAAGCACCTGCTCGCGATCGGAGCTGTCGACCGCGCGTTCGTGAACGATCACACCGACGGCTTCGACGCGGTGCTCGCCGAGCTCGAAGACGAGTCGTTCGCGGTGCTCGAGGAGCGTTCGGGTTCCACCCGCGCCGACATGGCGCGCTTCGCCGAGATGTACGCGGCGGCGCGGGCCGCGGTGCTCGTGTGGTCGATGGGTGTCACGCAACACGCCACGGGTGTCGACAACGTGCAGGCGATCGTCAATCTCGGGTTGGCGCGCGGCAACGTCGGGCGGCCCGGCGCGGGTCTCATGCCGATCCGCGGGCACTCCGGTGTGCAGGGGGGCGCGGAGATGGGTTGCTACGCCACGGTCTTCCCCGGGGGTGTGCCGGTCACGCCGAGCGCGGCCGCGGATCTCGAAGGGGTTTGGGGTTTCGACGTCCCGACCACGCCCGGCCTCACCGCGGCGGAGATGGTCGACGCGGCGCGGCGAGGCGATCTCGACCTGTTGTGGTCGAGCGGCGGCAACTTCCTCGACGTGTTGCCCGGTCCCGACACGACGCGCACCGCGCTCACGCGCACGCCGGTGCGCGTGCACCAAGACATCGTCTTGACGCATCAGATGCTCGTCGATCCGGGTGAGGTCGTGATCCTGTTGCCGGTTGCGACGCGCTACGAGCAAGAGGGCGGCGGCACGTCGACCACGACCGAGCGGCGCGTCGCCTTCAGTCCCGAGATCCCCGGGCCGCGCGTCGGTGAGGCCCGCAGCGAATGGCGCGTGTTCGCCGACATCGCGCGGCTCGTACATCCGGAGCGGGCCGACCGCTTCGGTTGCACAACGGGCGACGAGATCCGCGCCGAGATCGCGCGCGTCGTTCCCGCATACGCGGGGATCGAGCAGTTGCGGACGATCGGCGACGCGGTGCAGATCGGCGGCGAGCGACTCTGCACCGCAGGTGTGTTTCCGACCCCGAACGGTCGCGGCCGGTTCAGCGTGGTCGCGCCGGCGGCGCGTGACGTGCCCGAGGGCCGGTTCGTCCTGTCGACTCGCCGCGGGAAGCAGTTCAACTCGATGGTGTGGAACGACGTCGACCCGCTCACCGGCGCGGCCCGCGACGCGCTGTTCCTCGCGCCGGCCGACGCGTCCGCGCTCGGCGTCGGCGACGGCGATCCTGTGGTCGTGCGCTCGGCCTTCGGTGAGATGCAGGCGCGAGTGCATTTCGCGCCCATGCGACCCGGCAACGTGCAGGCGTTCTTCCCGGAAGCGAACGTGTTGCTCTCGCCGACCACGCGCGACGAGCGCTCGGGTGTCTTCGACGACAACGCCGTCGTCGAGGTGGTGCCGGCCCGATGACCGATCCCGACGCGCTGGTCGAGCTGTTCGACGCGACCGCGGCCGCGGTGAACGCGGCCGTGCGCAGGATCCCGCGGACGGATCGGCGCGCGCGTACCGATCGCGCCGGGCAGTACGCGCTCGATCTCGTCGCCGACGCGGCCGCGTGCGCGGTGCTCGAACGCGCGGGCGTGCGGATCGTGAGCGAGGAATCGGGCGTGCACGAATGCTCCGGTGCGGCCGTCACGGTCGTGATCGACCCCGTCGACGGCTCCACGAACTGTTCGCGCAACATTCCGTACTGGGCCACGTCGCTGTGCGCGCTCGACGCCGACGGCGCGCTCGCCGCGCTCGTGGTGAACCAGGCCACGGGGTCGCGCACGGTCGCGATTCGCAATCAGGGCGCGTACCGCGACGGCGAGCGCCTGCACGCCTCGCCGGTGCGCGCGGTGGAAGGCGCGATGGTGCACCTCGCAGGCGCGCCCCGACGCGTCCTGCCCTGGAAGCAGTACCGAGCGTTGGGTTGCGCCGCGCTCGCGTTGTGCGAGGTCGCGGCGGGCAGCCTCGACGGCAACGTCGACGGCGGTCCCTGGCATGCGCCGTGGGACTACCTCGGTGGCTACCTTGCGTGCGTGGAGGCCGGAGCCGTGGTGTACGACGCGCAGGGCGCGCCGCTCGTCACCGACGCGGTCGACGCCCGGCGTCAGATCATCGCTGCCGGTACCAAAGAGCTCGCCGACGCCTTGTTGCAGGCCGCCACATGAGCGCGCTCGACCTCGACGCGTTGCTCGCGCTCGCGACCCGCGCCGCGTGTGCCGGCGGCGAGATCGTGCAGCGGCACTTCCGCCGGGCCGACGGCGTGCACGAAAAAGCGCCCGGCGACTGGGTGAGCGCGGCCGATCTTGCCAGCGAGGCGAGGATCAGAGAGATCTTGACCGCGGGCGGGCCGCTGCCCGTCTACGGCGAAGAAGCCGGCGGCGAAGAGACCGACACCGGATGGTTGGTCGATCCGCTCGACGGCACCGCGAACTTTCTGCACGGCTTCGACGCGGTCGGCGTGTCGGTCGGGCTGATCGAAGACGGTGTGCCGGTACTCGGCGTCGTGCACGCGCCGCTGCTCGATCGCACGTATCACGCCGCGCGCGGCCACGGCGCGTTCCGCGACGCCCAACCGATTCACGTGAGCACGCGCGCCCCCGCGCAGGCGATCGTCGGCACCGGCTTCCCGTTCCGGCGCAAGGACCTCCTGACGCGCTACGAGCAGCTGTTCTCGGGTGCGATGCATCGCTTCGAGGATCTCCGCCGGCCCGGAGCCGCGAGCCTCGACCTGTGCTGGACCGCCGAAGGCGTGTTCGACGGGTTCTTCGAGCTGCGGCTCGGCCCCTGGGACGTCGCGGCCGGTGCGCTCATCGTGCGGGAGGCCGGCGGGATTGTTACCGACTGGTCGGGCGACGATCGGGCCTGGCTGCGGTCGGGCGACATCCTCGCCGGACCGCCGGCCGTCCACGCCGAGCTGCGCGAAATCGCAGCTGGGACCGCATCTCAATAAATCGTTTGACTGGCCGATACGATCGTGGTCCGATAACCGTCCGATGTATTCCGTTCGAGAGAGCACGCGCATGACCGTACGCACCGACGCCAACCAGGCCTACGACATGGCCGGGAACGCGCGCGTGCGTGGTTTCCAGCCGTGCTCGGGCTCGCCGGCCGTGGCCATGTGGACGCCGATTTCGGTCGACACGACGGCACTCAAGCACGGTCGGCCCCGACGGACCGAGGTGTCCCATCCGTAGCACCAGCTACACAGGGACCAACCCTCCAGGCCGTCGGGGCAACCCGGCGGCCTTTTTGTTTGCCCTGCGACCGAAGGCCCCGAGACGACGAGATGACCACCACCCACCGACGAAGACGAACGAGAACGAGCGAGAAAAACGGGGAGTGAGCGGCGATGTTCGCCATCCAGCCTTTCCAGATCGAGACCGACGAGATCCGCGAGCCTGACTGGCAGGACCTCGCGCGTTGCAACGACGGCACCGGTTCGATGACCGAGCTGTTCTTCTCGGAACAGCTCGACGACATCGCGGCCGCGAAGGCGTTTTGCCTCGAATGCCCGGTGAAGGAGCCGTGCCTCGAAGGCGCGCAGCTACGGCGCGAGCCGTGGGGCGTCTGGGGTGGCGAGCTGTTCGTGAACGGCAAGATCGTCGCCCAGAAGCGCAAGCGGGGCCGTCCCCCGAAGGTGCGTCCGGAGGTGGAGGCCCCCGAAGCACAGAGCGCGTAACGGGGCAGCGAGTGCGACCCAGAAGCACGGTGGTCCGAGACAACGAACCGTGAGCGGGACCCCCCGTCCGCTCACACCTGCGAGTCCCGGCCTATGGCGTGCGTGATGCCCGGTTCTGCGGTCGTTCGGTTGGCGCTACCGTCGCCGAATGGCCGCAGAACCGGAGGGCCCCGCGATTGTCGTGTCTGCGTGCCTGCTCGGCGTCGCGTGCAACCACGAAGGCGGACATTCGCGACGGCCGGCCGTCGAGGCGTTGACGGCATCGCATCGACTCGTGCCGATCTGCCCCGAAGCGTGCGGCGGCCTGTCGACGCCGCGGCCCGCGGCCGAGATCCAGGGTGATCGCGTCGTCAACCGCGACGGCGACGACGTCACGGCCGCGTACGAACGCGGTGCGCAAGCCGCGGTCGAGCTGGCCTGGGCCGTCGGAGCGCGCCGCGCGGTGTTGAAGGCGCGCAGCCCGTCGTGCGGATCGGCGCAGGTCTACGACGGCACGTTCACGCGCACCCTGCGCGCGGGTGAGGGCATCACGGCGGCCGCGTTACGCGCCGCGGGTGTCGAGGTGTGCTCGGAAGAGGATCTCTAGTAGTAGACGCCGACCGACGAATCGTCGCTCAGGGTGTCCATCGCCTGCTTCAGCTTCGACACGGCGATCGGCGCCTCGCCCTTCCACGGGTCGTACAGCTGCCACTGCGTGCCGTCGTCGTCGTGGCGGAGTCCGAAGATCACGACCGCGTGATCCGTGTTGTCGGGCGTCACGTACAACGGACCGTGCGACGAGAGCATCATCGCGAACTGGTCGATGTCGTCGACGCGCACGAACGAGAACGACAGGCCATATTCGTTCGCAACCGCGCGCTCGTCGTCGGAGTTGCCGTACGACGAGAGATCCTTCCCGACCGACGCCGCGATGTCTTCCGGTGTGTAGTTCGTGTAGCGCCGCTGGTTGATGACGATCGCGAACGCGGTGGCCCAGCACGACGTCGACGTCGGCTGTGACATGCCCGCGAGGTCGTAGAGGATGTTGCAGCTGTTCGGCACGAGGATCCCAGTCAGAGGCGGTAGAGCTGCTTCGCGTTCTCGCCGAGGATCTTGCGCTGCGCGGTCTCGGAGAGGCCGCGCATGTTCTCCTCGGCCGTCTTCAACGGGTCGGGATACAGACACGTCGGGTGCGGGAAGTCGGTCTCGAACATGATGTTGTCCTCGCCGACCGCGGCGACGATCGTGGGCAGGTCGGTGCGCTCGAACCATGTGGTGGCGTAGATCTGGCGTTTGAAGTACGCCGACGGCGACATCGACAGCGCGGCTTTCCGTTGCGGCGCGTTCTCCGACATCTCGTAGTCGAGTGCCTCGAGAATGAACGGCACCCAACCGGCGCCGCTCTCGACGGACACGATTTTCAGCTCGGGGAACCGTTCGAGCATGCCCGAGCAGATGATATTGACGACGACGCGCGCGTTCCCGATGAACAACAACGTCCCGCCGATCGCGAGCTTCGTGTCGTCGTCGTGGCTCTCCCAGGGGTACGTACCGAAGTAGTTCATCGTGGTGAGGCTCGCACCGATGTGGAAGTGCACCGGCATATGACGGGTGCTGCACGCTTCCCACAGCGGATCCCAGGCGCGGTTAGCGAGGTCGGGCGCGCCGACGTCCTGCGGATCGGCGGTGATGTTGACGCCGCGCAGGCCGAGGTCGGCGGCGCGGTGCGTCTCGCGCACGCACGCGTCGACGTCCCACGCCGGCAGCAACGCCATCGGCAACAGCCGGTTGCCCGACTCGTCCTGCAGCTCGGCGTTGGCGTCGTTGAAGATCTCGAGACACAGCGCGCGCAGCTCGTGGTCGTGTACGAGGTCGGCGAGGTTCTGGCCGCCGAGCCCGACGACGCCCGGATACACGATCTGGGCCCAGATGCCGATCTCGTCGAGCAGCTCGATACGCGCGACCGGGTCGTACGCAGCGACGTGCGCGTGCTCGATCTCCCACTCGTAGAGACCTTCGAACGATCGGCCTTTGTGCCCGTCGCGATCCACCACGCCGCCCGCGCCGGCCCGGCCGAGGATCTCGCCGTCGACGACCCACTGCGCCATGCCGTCGATCTTCTCGACGCGCGGCACGCGGTCGCGCCACTTCGCGGGCGCGCGCGACGTCCACAAGTCGTGGCGCTCGGTCATGTGCGTGTCGGCGTCGACGACTTTCACATCGGTCAGCGGAAGTGCCATGCGTCGTCCTCCGGTCAGTCGTTGCGCGGGAAGCCGAGGTTCACGCCGCCGTGGCTCGGGTCGAGCCAGCGCGTGGTCACCACCTTCGCGCGCGTGAAGAAGTGCACGCCGTCGGTGCCGTGGGCGTGGGTGTCGCCGAACAGCGACTGCTTCCAGCCCCCGAACGAGTAATAGGCCACCGGCACGGGGATCGGGACGTTCACGCCGACCATCCCGACTTCCACTTCGTTCTCGAAGCGCCGGGCCGCGCCGCCGTCGTTCGTGAAGATCGCGGTGCCGTTGCCGTAGGGGTTGTCGTTGACGAGCTGTAGCGCGTCGTCGTAGCTGTCCGCGCGCACGACCGACAGCACCGGGCCGAAGATCTCGTCGGTGTAGAGCGCCATGGTGGGCGTGACATGATCGAACAATGTCGGCCCCAGCCAAAAGCCTTCCGCGTCGCCGCTCACGGCATGCGTGCGCCCGTCGACGACGAGCTGCGCGCCCGCGTCGACACCGGCGTCGAGATACGACACGACCTTGTCGCGGTGCGCGGCGGTGATGAGCGGGCCCATGTCGGCGCCTTCCGCGCTCGCGCCGACCTTCACGTCGGCGATGCGGTCCGCGATCTTGGCCACCAGCGCGTCGCCGGCCGTTCCCACTGCGACGACCGCCGAGATCGCCATGCACCGCTCGCCCGACGAGCCGAATCCCGCGCTCACCGCCGCGTCGGCCGCGAGATCGAGGTCGGCGTCGGGCAGCACGACCATGTGGTTCTTCGCGCCACCGAGCGCCTGCACGCGCTTGCCATTGTGCGTCGCGGTCTCGTAGACCGCGCGTGCGATCGGCGTCGACCCGACGAACGACACCGCCTTCACGTCGGGGTGCCCGAGCAGTGCGTCGACCGCGACCTTGTCGCCGTGCACGACGTTGAACACGCCTGCCGGCAATCCGGCCTCGGCCCACAGCTCGGCCATCCAGTTCGCGGCCGACGGATCCTTCTCGCTCGGCTTCAGGATCACCGCGTTGCCGGCCGCGATCGCGATCGGGAAGAACCAGCACGGCACCATCGCGGGGAAGTTGAACGGACTGATGATCACGCATACGCCGAGGGGTTGGCGGACGGAGTGCACGTCGACCCGGGCCGACACGCCTTCCGAGTAACTGCCCTTCAGCAGTTGCGGGATGCCGCACGCGAACTCGACGACTTCGAGCGCGCGTTGCACCTCGCCGCGCGCGTCGTTCGTGACCTTGCCGTGCTCGGCGGTGATGATCGCCGCGAGCTCGTCGCCCCGCGCGACGAACAGCTCGCGAAACCGGAACAGCACTTTGGTGCGTTCGGCGAGCGACGTGGTGCGCCACGACGCGAACGCATCGCGGGCCGCGGCGACCGCGAGGTCGACGTCGGCGGCCCAAGCGAACGCCACCTGTTTCGCGACCCGGCCCGTCGTCGGGTCGTAGACGTCGCCGGTGCGCCCCGACGCGCCCTCCACCGACTTGCCGTCGATCCAGTGGGACACGCGGGGGAGTGCCATCACCGCGAGTTTCCCCGAACGGCTCCGGAACGACAAACTCATACGCATGGCGACAGCGGAGATCGACGGCACGACCGTTGCGTACGAGGTGATCGGCGACGCGGGCCCGCCGTGGGTGATCACGCCCGGCGGCCGGTTCAGCAAGGACACGCCGGGCGTGCGCGAGCTGGCGCAGGCGCTCGCCGCGGCCGGCCAGCGGGTCGTGATCTGGGATCGCCCGAATTGCGGCGAGTCGGCCGTGTGCTTCACGGGCGAGTCGGAGTCGGCGATGCAGGCCGACAAGCTCGCGGGACTGCTGCGCGCGCTCGATCTCACGCCCGCGGTCATCGTCGGTGGCTCAGGGGGCGCGCGCGTTTCGCTGCTCACCGCCGCACGCCATCCCGACGTCACGCGCAAGCTCGCAATGCTTTGGATCTCGGGCGGCGTGTACGGCCTGATGTTGCTCGGCGTGCACTACTGCGGCGAGTCGATCCGCGCCGCGTGGACCGGCGGCATGGAAGCGGTCGTCGAGCTGCCGGAGTGGGCCGAGGTGCTGGAACGCAACCCGAGCAACCGGGCGCGGTTCCTCGCGCTCGATCCGCACGAGTTCATCCAGACGCTCGAACGGTGGATGCTCGTGTACTGCCCCGATCCAACCGAAGCGGTGCCGGGGCTGTCGGACGACGCGTGCAAGAACCTGCGCGTCCCGACGCTCGTCTTCCGGAGCGGTGTGAGCGATCCGCACCACACGCGCGCGACGTCGGAGCGGTTGCACGAGCTGATCCCCGGCTCGCAGCTCGTCGAGCCGCCGTGGCCCGACGACGAATGGATCCGTCGCGGCGAATCCGCGCGCGAGGGCGGCGGTTTGTTCGAGCGCTGGCCCTTACTCGCGCCTCAACTCCTCGAATTCGCGAACCGCTGAACCGCACCCGCCGGTACGCTGGCCGGCCGAGGGCGTTTAGCTCAGTTGGTAGAGCACCTGCCTTACAAGCAGGGGGTCGTGGGTTCGAGCCCCGCAGCGCCCACCCGGCGTACGCTCGCGCATGTGCCCAAAGCCATGCACGCGACGAAGCGGCTGTCGTATCCCGGCGCGGTTGACGCCGACGGCCACATCCTCGAGCCGCCCGACCTGTGGGAGACCTACCTCGAGCCGCGCTATCGCGACCGCGCGCTCCGCATCGTGCTCGACGAAAACGGGCTCGAAGAGCTCGAGATCGGCGGGGCGCGCTCGAAGATGAGCCGGCGTGGTTTTCCGTCGACGCTCGGCGCGATGGGCGATCCCGACTTCGCCGCGATGATGTTCGATCCCGAGCGTACGTACGTACGCGAGGCGCCTTACGGAAGCATGAATCCACGCGAGCGCATCGACGTGCTCGACGCCGAAGGCATCGACGCCGCGGTTCTGTACACGACGATCGGCCTGCTGTGGGAAGCCGAGCTCGAAGATGCCGAGCTGAGCCAGGCGTATACGCGCGCGTACAACCGTTGGATCTGTGAGTTCTGCGCCGATGAGCCACGGCTCATACCTACTGCGCATCTCTCGCTCGGCGATCCCACCGCGGCCGCACACGAGCTCGAGCGCGCGGTGGGCGAAGGCGCGCGTGGCGCCTACGTTGCGCCGTTCACGCACGCGGGCCGTCCCCTGGGACATCCCGACAACGATCCCGTGTTCGCCGCCGCGCAGGATCTCGACGTTCCGTTCGCGATCCACCCGACGTTCGAACCGCAATGGACCAAGGGCACGCGCATGGGATCTTGGGAGCACGTCAAACAGCTGCGGCTGTTGTCGTCGGTCAGCGCGTCCGACGGTGTGCGCCACCAGTTCACGACATTGTTCGACTACGGCGTCTTCGACAAGTTCCCGCGGCTGAAGGTGATCGTCCTCGAGTCGGGCGGCGGTTGGATCGGCTACTGGCTCGATCGCATCGACGCCGTGTACGGGCACACGTTCATCGGTACGCGGGTACCGCTCCAACACAAGCCCAGCGACTACTTCCGCGAGCGGGTGTGGATCTCGTGCGATCCCGATGAGCGGACGATTCCCGCGTTGGCCGCGCGTTTCGGCGCCGACCGGTTCATGTGGGCATCCGATTTCCCCCACGCCGATCACACGCCCGAATACATCACCGATCTCGACGAGCTCGCCGCGTCGTTCAACGACGACGATCGCCGGCTGTTCCTCGGCGACAACGTGCGGCACCTCTTCGGCATCAAGGACTAGCAGCTCTGCGTGAGGTGGTTATCGGTCCGTGCGGTAGATCTCGTCGAAGTGGTGGTACTCGGGGTCGTCCTCCAGCACTTCGCGCATCCGCGCGGCAAAGGCGCGGGTCTCGGGTCGCGCGTTGTTGCGCGCGGCTTCGTCCGCGGCGGATACGTTCGGATCGACGACACCGAAGTCCGCGATGATCACATACTGGCCGAGCTTTTCGCGGTCGGCGAGCAAGCGGGTGCCCATGTAGCCCATGATGTCGCCTGCCGCCTGATCGAGGTCCCACTCGGTCAGGAGCTCGATGATCCGTCCCGGGTCATCGCAGCGCACGGTGATCATCTGGCTGAAGTTGCGGTTCACGAGGCGTCTCCCCGACGTTGTGCGACAACGCGCCGCTGGTTCTCCGACATGCCTTCCAGATCGAAGAGACCGACTGATCCGCCTTCGATCGCCGCCGATGACTTCGACGGCACGCTGAGGATCTCACGTACTTCATCGACCGGACGATCCGCGACCTCGTAGTAGTCGACTTCGAACAAATCGACGCCGTATCTCTCGGACACGACCTTGCCGCGGCGGATCGCGTCGGCGAGGCGCTGGTGCATGCCGGGCGCTCGGATGTTTCGTTCGCGCACGTCGCGGTCGAAGAACCCGGCACTCGAGATGTATCCGGTCTCGAACAATCCGATCAGCGTCGCCAGCCATGCGAAGCCCTTCGGGTCGGGATCGGCGCGACCGATGAACCCGAAGACTTCGAGCTCGCCCTTGAGGTTCGTGCCGTAGTCGGCGAGCACATGGACGAAGTCGTGCTGCGCGAGATAGGCCGGCGCGCCGTCGGGCGTCCCGGGTAGCGCGAAGCCGCGGCCGTCGTACATCTCCCAAACGCGGCGGCCGAGCGTCTCCTCGGGCAGGTCGCAGAAGGCAGTCCATCGCGCCGCGAGCTCTGCGTCGACTTGCGCCGGTTGGAACGGATCAGGCGTCCGTGCGCTCGGCCGCTCGTCCCCGCCGCCGTCGGCGTCACGGACATGATCGACGAATCCGTTGCGTTGCAGATCCATCCACGCCAGCCCGTACGCGCCTTGCGCGTAGCGACGGGCGACGCGCACGAAGTCGTCGGTCACCCCGAGCGCCGCGGCGTACATCGCGACGCGGTGCGCCACGACAACGGGTATCGGGCGTAACACGAGCTCGCCGAGCACCATGTGATGAACAATCCGATGCCGGAAGTCGAGGTCGCGCCCGGCCAGGACGGCGGCGAACTCCTCGGGTGCGAGCGGCTCGAGAGCCCGATAGTCAACCGAGACTCCCGTGAGCGCGCTCGCGATCGCTTCGAGCAGGTCTGCCTGCAGGTCGGTGAGACCGTCGTCCGGTGCGACCGCGGTCGCGATGCCGCGCGCGACCAACGTCACTTCCCCGACGTCGTGGTCCTCGCCACTGCGATCCGGGTCCATGCGACTCAGCCTCTCACGCAGCTCGATCCGAGGCGAAGCGGGTCGCCTACGGGCGGAGGGCTCGATATCGCTCCTCGGTCTGCGACAAGACCTCGTTCAGCACCGGCTTGCCCGCGTCGGCGGTGAAGTACAACGCCAAGGCGTTTCCGTCGGACTCCGAGAGCACCTCGCCGATGGCCCAGCCGATCGCGTCGAACGGTGCGTGGCCCAGATCACGCTCACGTGCGTAGACGATGAAGAGATCGTCGAGCGCGTCGACCAAGGGCGCGAGCCCCATCGCAACACGCGGGCCGTCGATCGACACTGCCTTCCCCCCGAATTCGAAAACGACGGCCGCTCAGGGGCGCAACGTCAACCAGAGGAACGCCATGATCAGCCCGAACAGCAGGACCACGGCGCCGACGTCGACGAGCGGGCTCGAACTCCATCTCCGGTGCGAGCCGACCTGTGTGCGGGCCATGCCGTGGTATCGGCGCCGGGGTCGTCCGGGATTGAGCGGCCCGCCGGAGGTTGACGTGATCAAGTTCTCGCGTCGAAGTCGCCGATATCCCTGAAGGACGCCGACGGGGGGATGCCGATGGCGCAGCTGATACTGGTCGCGTTCGCGGGGTTCCTGGGATGGGCGGCGTACCGCGAAGCCGAGAAGTTCGAAAAGGTGCGCCGGCGGGGGCCCGGTGGCATGTCTCCGCGGTTGTGCTGCCTCACCGGAATCTTGGCCGGCGTCATCGCGGCGTGCTTTGCCGCGCCATTTCTCGTCGCGGCGTTCGCCGGATACAGCGGATACCTCGGCGCGGCGACGTTCGAGCGGCTCAACCGCGATCGCCTTTTCGGCCTCGCGGCAATGCTGTACGGCATCGCGGGCTTCTTCATCGGGCTTTTCGGCGCGCTCTTCCGCGGGGCGGCGGAGTGGGGTGTCGTCTGCGCGCTGGTGGTGCTCGTCGGCGCGCTCCTGCTCATCAGAGACGAGAACAACGCGTTGCGCGAGGAGAACGAGCGGCTGAGCGCGAGTCCGCAGCCCGGCCCTCCGGGACGGCCACAACCACAGCCGGAACCACAACCAGCGCAGCCGTCGGCCGATCCGGTTCCGGCGCGCAAGACCTATCTGTTCGGTCCGCCGGAAGCGCCGCGTACACAGGGAGCTGCATCGCGCTGGTCGCAGCCCGCGGCCGGCCCCGACCGGACCGACCACCTCTTCCCGAACCGCGCCGAGGCCCGTCCGAGGCCCGCGGACGGCAACGATTTGCTGCCCGACCGAAGGTGATGCGTCGCGCGTCGCGCGTCGGCGCGTCGGCGCGTCGTGCGGCGCCGCGACCCGCACGCAAAAAGGCCCGGCGTCATTGCCGGGCCTCTTTGCATTCTTTCCCGGGGTTCACGCCGTTGTGTAGCTCCATACCCACCACTGGGCGCCCCGCACCACGAACATCCACTGCATGTCGTGCCACTTGCCGCCTTGGTAGAACCACAGCGTTGTGGTCGTTTGGTAGGAGTGGTCGTCCAGGCCCTCGAACGGCGGCCCGTCCACCGACCAACCCCAGATGTTGTCCGTCGGCGAGTGGAACGCGGTGAACCAACCGTCGCAGTCGCTTGCGAGTGTGCGCGGGACGACACAAGTGGCGGGCGGGCTAGCCGATGACGACGGACGTCACCGTCTCGGTGCTGCGCGTGCCGTCGGAGACCCAGACCTTCACGAGGTGGTGGCCCTTGTCGAGCGGGCCGTTGTACGTCGTGCCGTCCTGGTCGACGCTGAGGGGCGTCCAGGTCGATCCGCCGTCGGTCGAGTCCAGCACGGTCGTGACGGGGTGTGTGCTGCGCGCCGCCCCGATCGACCACGTGAGGTGCACGGCGCCACTCGACGACAAGGTCGTGCCGGGCTTCGGTGTCGTGAAGTGCACCGACGGCGCGCTCGCCGCGTACACCCGACGATCGACCATCCCGTGCGGACCGTACAGGTCGATCTCGGCGACACCGGTCTGGTTCGGCACACGTTCGCTGAACGCGGCGGTCGAGACGCGCCCACCGTCGGCCTGATCGAACTGCGGCGTGAAGTGATACGTGTGCAACACGTTGTGTGAACGGTCACGCAACACGATCGCCCACGAACCCGAGCTGTGCGTCGAGAGGTCGGCAATCGACCCGAGCTCGAACGCCGGGCTGAGATCGCCCGCGTACGTGCCCACGCCGTTGTCGAACGCGATGCCCTGCACGAGGATGACGGGCGGGTCCTGCTGCTGTTCCAGTTCGGGAATCAAGTGCCGCCAGGTGCACTGGTCGGACCATGAGGTAATGATGTTCGACGACATGTACGAGACGTCAGGGTCTTCGTTGAACCGCGACTCGACCGGCAAGCCGTACTTGTCCCAGCCGTCGGTGATCCGAAAGCCGTGAGCCCAATTCGCGACCGTGGGCAGGTCGTGAATGCTCGTGCCGCACTCCTTCACCATCCACGAGATCACGAGGTTCTTCGTGCTGTTCGTCGGCAGGGTGTGCACGAGCTCGTGCGCGACCGAGTTGGGTCGGGGCAGCGAATCGGGTAGGAGGATCGCCTTTTGCGTCACGGCCTCGCCTCCCGACGGCGCGCCGCCGAGCGCGCCGCTGCCGAGCGCGCTGTCGACCTTCGTGTAGTCGCTCGGGTCGAGCAGTCCGATCACGCGGCCGTTGTTGCCGAGCACCGCCGACTCGCTCAAGGCTTCGGCGACGACCGCTGCGTTCAGGGCGTACTCGTTCGCGCCGCGGAACGACTTCCAGCGGTAGCCGAGACTCACCTGCGCCTTGGCGAGGAGACGTTCGAGGTCGATCGTGCGGCTCCTCGACGCAAAGATGTCCTTCGGAACCGGCATGAGGTCGGGCACGTACGCGTTCGAATCCTTCGCCCACTCGAAGGCACTCGCATAGAGCGTCCCGGGCTTGTGCGCGCCGAGGTCGACACCGATGAACACGGTGTGCGGCAGCTTGGTGCGCACGACCTGACCGCTCACCGTCACCTGAATGCCGCCAGGCGCGCCCGGACCGACGAGCTCGTCGACGATCGTGTACGCACCCGTGCCGCCGATCCAGCGGAACGCGGGGTTGGGTTCGAGCGGCGCGCCCTTGGGCACGTCGAAGGCCACCGCAAACGGATGCGGCGGACCGCACGGCGGCAGGAGCTTCGGGTAGCCGAGGATCGGGCTCGTGTAGTCGAGCGTCGACGGCGTGCCCTTCGTGGAGAAGTGCATCATCACTGCGCCCTCGACCGTGCCGGTCGTGCGGCCGTAGATCATGATGACGTGGCGCTTCGTGTTGTCAGGCGGATCGCCGACCGCGTGGTTGATGCCGAACAACAACGTCGCCTTGTTCGTCACCATCGGCAGCTCCGCGTTGTACGACGTCGGTGACGTACGCGTCAGCTGCTTGCCGGGACGGTCGGGGAACGCGGGCGGGATGTCGCCGGGATCGTCCTGCCACACACCTTGGGTCGGTTCGAACCAACCGCCGTCGACGAACGCCGCGCACGGGTCGTTGCCGTGACCGATCGGCTGGGTCGTCGTGGTCGTCGGCGGCAGGGTCGTGGTGCTCTCGACGGTCGCAAGCGTGGTCGTGGTCGTCTCGGTCGGCAGGTCCGACCGCGGCCCGTCGGCGTGCGCCGTTGCACTCCAAAGGGTCGAGGCCGACGCGGCCAGAGCGACGGCCACGGCGATCGGGACGATGCGGCGGCCGCGGCCGCGGCGGGTGAGCTGGTCGGTCTTCATCGGTCGGTCCTTCCGGTCGGCGTCGGCATCCGTGCCAGCGTCCGAAAGGGCCGTGAGACGGCCGTGAAAGTGCTGTTACCGGTCGCGCAAACGATGCGACCCGCACCCTGGAGGAAGTGCGGGTCGCATCGGAGGGGGAAATTTCGTCTGCGTACGGGGGAAGCTCGTCTGCCTTCTGCTCAGTCGCCGCCGCCCGAGCCCGATCCGGAACCGCCGTGGTCACCGCCACCGCCCGAGCCGCCGTGGTCGTTGCTTCCGCCGCCCGATCCGCCGTGGTCTCCACCCTGTTGGGGCACGGTCGTCGTGGTCGCGCCCGGAACGGTCGTCGTCGTGCCGTCACCGTGGTGGTCGCCGGAGCGGTCGTGCCGGTTGTTGTTGTCGACCTGGTTGTTGTCGCCCTCGTGAGACCCCGGCGGCGGGGTGCTGCCCGCGATCGGCGTGGGCGGGACGCACGGCACGGTCGTGCCGGTCGTGTTGTCAGTCGTGCCGGTACCGTCGTTACTCGTCGCGTCGTGACCGTCGTTTCGCGACCGGCCGTCCGACGCAACGTTGGAGACGTCGGCGCCGTGGTCGCAGCCGTCACGGTGGTCATGCGCGACGCCCGAGACCTCAGAGCCGTGGTTGTCTCCGCCGTTCGAGTCGACGCTCGTCGGTGTGGTGTCGCCGGGCACGGTCGTCTCGTCGACTTCTGGCGTCGTCGTGTCGGTCGTGTCGGTCGACGTCAACGTCGTTGTTGTCGTCGTCGTGTCGTCGGCGGCCGCGACGCGGTCGGCGTGCGAATGGGCCGGCGCACCGATTCCGAGGTTCGACACCGCGTCCTGCATCGACGCGGGAAGGGCGTGGGCGACGGCCAGGCTGCCGGTCGCCGCGAAGAGGGCGGCGAATCCGACGCCGGCCTTCGCGATCATCGAGGAGCGCATACGTTCGAACGTCCGGGCCAAAGCGCGCGTGGGTGCGGGGGCGGCCGCCGCACCTGCGAGCATCGCGGAGAGCTCGGGTCCGATCGTCGGCGGCTGCGAGGCGTACGCAGTCCGCATGTCGCCGAGCGCGTCGGCGACCCGGGCATCCACTTCACGGCCGTTTCCCGAGAGCAGGGCCTCGGAGGCATCGTCGTCGAAGTCGTGCGGTGCGTTCATCTCATTCGGTTGAACGCCGTCGGGACTCAGCGCGGTACTGCCTCCTGCGAAGAATCGTCGGCGAGGACCCGGCGCAGGCTCGCCAGGCCCCGGCGCTGCAGGCCTTTCACCGCCTCGTAGCCCTTCCCCACGACGGCCGCGGTTTCCTCGACCGTCAGATCGGCGACGATCCGCAAGGTGATGACTTCTCGCTGGTCGGGCGACAGTCCCGCGAGGAGCGTGTCGACCCGGGCCCGGGCGAGGCGGGCCAGGGCGTCGGCCTCTACGTCGCCGCTCGCGGGGTCGGCCGCGTGCTCGAGGGGGGCCTCGGCGACGC
>Ga0335082_10001527_pt1 | contig 24683 bp, 18 predicted proteins | sample Lox_Sample_41_FD_206718 | JGI IMG/M metagenome (GOLD analysis project Ga0335082, IMG submission 206718) | Soil microbial communities from Loxahatchee National Wildlife Refuge, Florida, United States - Lox_Sample_4.1 | ecosystem: Environmental > Terrestrial > Soil > Wetlands | place: USA... | reverse complement strand
CATAAACATCAAGGCAGCCCGTGTTGGCGGATTCAGTGAAGCGGTGCAGGTGCACGATGTTTGCCAAGCGCTCCACATACCAGTCTGGTGTGGTGGCATGCTCGAATCTGGCATTGGCCGATCACATAACATTGCCTTGTCCACGCTGCCAAATTTTCTCCTCCCCGGCGACGTTTCTGCCTCTAAGCGGTACTGGTGTGAAGACATTATTGATCCTGAAGTCGAGGTGTCCGTGCGGGGCACCATCGCAATCGCGGACAAAGCGGGGCGGGGGTATCAGCTTCGTGAGGACCTGATCGAGCACCTGACTGTTCGCAAACAGACCTTTAAAGGGATTCGATCGGCGGTCAGCCAGAGCTAACCTTTCATGCTTCGTTTCCGACAATGAATGTTATTTCTCTCACCCGGGAACTGGTCGACATCGAATCGGTTACTGGTAACGAAGCGAAGGTAGGTCGATTTCTCTATGATCTCCTGTCCACGCGCGGATACGCCTTGCGGCGGATTCCGGTGGAGAACGAGCGGTTCAACGTGCTCGCATTGCCACCCAACCATAGCATTCCGTCAGTGGTCTTTGCGACGCACATGGATACGGTTCCTCCCTTCACGCCTTCCTCTGAAGATACCGAACGAATCTACGGACGGGGTTCGTGCGATGCGAAAGGCATCATAGCCGCACAAATAGAAGCGGCAGAACGCCTTCTGGCTGAAAGGGTCGCAGTGGGATTGCTGTTCCTGGTGGGAGAGGAACGGGACAACGCGGGCGCGAAAGCAGCGAACTTGTGTCCGGTAGGATCTGAATTCTTGATAAACGGCGAGCCTACGGAAAACCGACTGGCGATTGCTTCAAAGGGCGCTCTGCAGGTTCAGATTCGAGCCCAAGGGCGAATGTCTCATTCCGCCTACCCTGAACTTGGTGAGTCTGCCATCGACAAACTCCTGGAAGCATTGCAGCGCCTGCAGTCCATGAGGCTGCCTACGAATCCCGAGGTGGGTCCAACAACCATGAACATCGGGCTTATTCAAGGTGGTCGTGCCCCAAATGTAGTAGCTGACCAAGCAAATGCTCAGGTGCTCTTCCGCACAATCGGCCCTACAGATAAACTTCGCAAGCAAATTCTTGAGGCCGTGGGCACAGAGGGTAGCGTCGAATTCGTGACTGAGGTACCGTTTATCAAGCTCAACATCAAAGACTCCTGGCCAGCCATGGTGGCTTCATTCTTTACCGATATTCCGGCTCTAAGCAACTGGGGGAGGCCATTCCTGATGGGGCCTGGATGTATTCACTTGGCGCACACCGACCATGAACATGTTTTGAAGGAACAACTAGTGGCTGGAGTGGAGGCATATGTCAAACTCGTCAAGGACTTGAGGACCCAGCATCTTGGCGGTAACGGTCAATGATCCTTAGATGTTGCTGAATAGCGGAGGATATTGTCTGTGCCAACCGGTTGCATCCTGGTAGAACTGAGCGACTCGAGCTATTTTCGCCTCCTCCAGCGGAGGGCCAACGACGGACAGTCCAATTGGAAGATTGCATTTTCCAAACCCACACGGAACTGAAATCCCAGGCAAGCCGAGGAGATTGCCTGCGGCAATGAGATTGGTTAAATAGAGGTCATGAACCGGTCCCCTAATCGAGGGAGAGACCGTTAACGATGTGGGACCTACCAGTACGTCGTAGTTCTTCCAAACAGCTGCAAACTCCGCCTTCAATGTGGTACGCAATCGCATTGCTTTCAAGTAGTCAACCGCCTTGATCTGAGTTCCGGCCACGACGCCAGCCTGCTGTGCTGTGTCCACCAACTCTCGAATTTTCCCAGTTCTTATAAGAGGTTCAAACGAACACGCCGCTTCGGAGGCAATGATGACTTCGGCGACTTCGTTGTAAGGGAAGGGTGGCAAACTCACGGGACGGGTTTGAGCGCCTGCTTGACTCAGCACCAGGAGCGCCTCCTCAAATCCCTGCTGTACTTCCCGTTCGCCGTGCTTGTCGAACTCTTCCTGGACTACTCCGATTCTCATGTCCTGCAACGCTTGGGCTTCGGATCCGTGGGTGAACTGCTCCACCAACGTCGATGAATCATTTGGATCGTAGCCTGCAGTAGCATTCAGCACCGCCAGGCAGTCTTCGACAGAGCGACACATCGGCCCAAGTTTGTCCATAGTCCAGGCCAAGGTCATTGCACCGTGGCGGCTCACACGCCCGTACGTTGGCCGCAGACCGGTCACTCCACAAAAACTGGCAGGGGTCATAATAGAACCCCAAGTTTCTGAACCAATGGAAAAGCCCACAAGCCCCGCAGCCACGGCTGAGGCGGATCCAGACGATGAACCGCCCGTGTAGGTGGTCGGATTCCAAGGATTCAGGCCTGGCCCCGTCAGCGAGGCCGAGGCATAGCGATAGTGGCCGACTCCGGCAAGTTCCAGCATTGCCAACTTCCCAATGAGCACTGCACCCGCACTTTTAAGCCGGGTGATGACTGTGGCATCAAAATCGAATACTTGGTCTTTGCATGGCGGTGCTCCCCAGGTGGTCGGAATTCCTCGCGTGGCGAGTAAGTCCTTGGCGCCGTATGGGATACCATGGAGGGGGCCGCGGTAATTTCCTGACTGGATTTCGCGCTCTGCCATGTGCGCACTGTCCATCGCAGACTCGTGCATGATAGTGACAACTGCATTGAGTTCGGGGCCGAACCGCTCTAGACGGTTTAGATACGAAGATGTCAAGTCAACAGGAGAAATCTCGCGACTGCGGATTCTCTTAGCAAGCTCGACGACCGAAGAAAATAGAAGGGTTTCGTGGAGCATGGATGCCCTAGAATTTAAGTCGGAACTGAAACGCAGGCTCCGTCCCTTCTGGTAGGGCTTGATCTCGGATATGTTGAACAACGCTCCGTAGGTATTCTTGTGCTCTCCGGCTTTCCTCTTCAAAGGTAAGGGGTTGATCCCCCCTTGCTTCCTGCGAATCTAGGCGGCCTTCCCGGCTGGGAAAATCCGAAAATGAACACATAAACACCTCCTTCCTCCGGGGATTCCGGCCCGTCGACCCCGAAGCCGTTTCCTTTTCGCGAGTATATTGAGTGCGGGCGCGCGTCCGTCTCCAATTTCCTACAAGTTTATCCAGATCAGCTGGGACATAGATGGCTCAGAAGCAATCAACAATGAGCCAATTTAGTCCTGAGGAGACGCCTTCTCTACGAGCCTGGCAAATGCACGATCCGATCGCAGGGCATCCATCCTCGGATCCACCTTTAAGAATGCAAGCCAGTTCGAACCCTCTTTGTAGGCTTTCTTCAAGCAACAGAGTGCTTTGGATTTCTCACCAAGCCCGGCATGGATGGTGGCGAGATCATATGGTGACACATATCTGCGCTGCGAGAGCTGCTCAAGTTCTGCGATCAGGCTTCGTGCTCGGCTTGTTTTATGCGACACGGCGTAGACGTAACCGAGCGTCGCCAATATGAGTGGGCTCCCCTGAGAAAGGCCACGCGCCGTCTCCAACTCTGCGATCGCTTCCTTGTACATTCTCTTTTTTGAATAATTCAGGCCAAGGTACCAATGCGTAAGGAGAAAATAATGGTCCAGTCTGAGGGCTTTGTGAAGTTCCTCGATTGCGCGATCATATTGACGGGCAAAATAGAGGATCGATCCCAAGTTTGCATTAATCGTGAGGGACATGGGATCCAGTTCACGAGCGCGATTTATCATGACAATTGCATCGTCGAAACGTCCCAGGGCAGTGAGGTATTCGGAATACCAATGATAGGTCGTTGCGTAATGTGGGGCCCCCTGAAGTGCAAGGTCGAACTCCACTTTGGCATCTTCCCAGGCGCCACCGCAAAACTTCGCGAATGCCAGCGAGGTGCGGGCCTCAATCAGTGTCGGATCGATTTCTAACGCCTTCAGGGCAGCTTCTGTAGCCTTGGCGCATCCCTCGCGTGTTGCTAGCGTGCCCAGAAAGGCCAAAAGGTTGTAGCAGTCTGCAAGTCCTGCATATGCGATTGCGTAGTTTGCATCGTGCCTTATTGCGCGCTCGAAGTGCTCGATCGCAATCCGCAAGGACTCGTCAGTCCGTTTGTTCCAGAAGTAGCGCCCCCTGAGATAGTCATCATAGGCCTCGCTGTTCTCTGTCGGGCGTTTGGATATCTGCTTTTCGTCTTCTATGCTCAACGTCGTACGAAGGGCGGCGATTGTCTGCTCCGCGACAGAATCTTCGACTTTGAAGAGGTCAACAAACTTCTCGTCGAACTGGTTAGCCCACAGGACCGTACCATCACTCACCCGGAGCAGTTGAACGGTGACGCGGATGTGAGCATCCTCCCGCTGGATAGAGCCGCCCAGCAGGGCTTCGACTCCTAGTTTACGCCCCAGAAGGAGATGACTCTTGCCCGCGTAATCAGTCTGAGTAATGCTCGTGGAACGGACGACGATCTGCCGAATCCGACTGAGTCTAGTAATCAACGCGTCTGCGAGCCCTGATTCCAGGTACTCATCACGCCATTCGGATTTTCCAATCGTTCGAAAGGGCAACACTGCGATGGACAGCAAGGCCCGGCTTCGAGATGGCTGAGGAGTGGCACGCCCCTCAACTTGCACAACGGCGTTGGGCGGCACTTCTCGAAGGTCCGCAACGAAGCGGTAGCCCTCTCCTGGTACCGTGACGATGTAGCGATGTTCCTGCGGTCGTTCCCCAAGCACCTGTCTGATTGTGAAAATGTGGTTGGTAAGGTTGGACTCCAGAACCGAGGTTCCCGGCCAACACGCGTGCAGTAGCTCGTCCCTGCTAATAACTCGGCCGGGGTTTTGGACCAGATATAGAAGAACTTCAAGGGCCTTCGAGGTCAACGAAACCTGCTCACTACGATTCAGAAGCAGGCGTCGCTCTGAGTCAATCTGATAAGGCCCGAACGCATAGATCCCCATTTTGACTCGGTCTCCTAAACCAGGACGAATGCCTGTGGGCACTGAAAATCCCGTACTCCGCTTGATCCGGGTGTTCTTCATCTAACGGGAAATCCGGGCAGACCTTTAGGATTGCCAGGAAGCCGCCGAATGCCTCACGTCATTAGTGGTTGGCGTACAAGTATGCAATAAAGTTGGATGAAATTGGATGAAAAATGGAGAGGCCATCCCTTAGAGTTCTGTGGACGTCACTGGCAGGACTCAGCTGATATGTTGTCGTACGCTTGACCGCGGGGCGTGAGCTGCATTCCACTAGACCTCCAAGCGGCCAGGATCAACAGGCTCGTTATCGCATTGCTCTTAACCGAGGACGTGTAATTGATACAAGCTCTACAACTAAAAAAAGCTCTTCGCGCCAGCCAGTTTTTTACGCTGAGCTTCGGTTTGATCATCGGAATTGCTTGGATTGTGATGCTCGGAGAATGGCTGAACGCAGCTGGCCCTCTCGGGGCGATTGTCGGTTTCATCGTTGGCGGGATGGTCATGATGCTCATCGCACTCTGCTATGCAGAAGTTGGAACGATGCTTCCCGTCGATGGCGGTGAGTTGGCGTATGCCTATGAGATCTTTGGTCTAAGAACCGCGTACGCCGTGGGCTGGCTACTAGCACTCGGATATGTTGGGATTGCCGCATTCGAGGCAATCTCCGCCGGCTGGTTGCTCAGCGTAATCTTTCCAGGCCTCCGGGGGCCAACTTTGTATACCATCGGTGCCGACTCTGTCCGCCTGGGCCCCTTGTTGGTAGGAACGGTGGGCATGGTGTGTATCACATTGCTAAACTATCGAGGCATCGAACTCGCAGCTCGATTTCAGGACATTTTCACGCACAGCAAGATCGGCCTCGCTCTCGTTTTCCTGACATGCGGTATCTTGTTCGGAAAGGCAGATCACCTGCGACCCCTGTTCCAACACACAGAAACCGGCGCGATTGCCTGGGGAGGTGTGTTCAGTGTGATGGTGACCGCTCCCTTCTGGTACAGCGGTTTCAATGCGATCCCGCAGGTCATGGAGGAGAAGTCAGGGCAAACAGGACTGAGGACCGTCGGACGGATGATGCTTCTGTCATTGGCGGTTGCCATTGTTTTCTATTGTGTGGTCATCACCTCCTCATCGATGGCCATACCGTGGCGCGCTCTTGTCACCCATGATCTTCCAACCGTAGCAGCTTTTCGCACTGGTCTTGGCTCACCGATTCTGGCGAATCTTGTTCTAATCGCTGGTCTGTTTGGAATCTTCACGGCATGGAATGCGGTGTTCATAGCGGGGTCCCGAGTCCTATTCGCGTTGGGCCGGGCGCAGGTAATTAGCTCCTCATTTGGAGCAGTCCATTCGGTGTTTCGGTCTCCCTTTGTCTCAGTCTTCTTCGTCGGAACAATAGGCTTTTTTGCCGTGTTTCTCGGTCGCACTGCCATCCTCCCAATCGCGAATATTGGATCGAGTTGCTTTGCTTTTGCATTTCTCATCACTTCGCTTGGAATGCTCCGCCTGCGACTGAGCCGTCCACGGGCCGATCGTCCCTACCGCGCCCCTGGCGGGATCTTCACTGCCCTGGTCGCAGCCGCGGGGTCACTCTTCATGCTGCTCATGTCACTCTACCAACCATACGCGGCTGCAAGAGGAAGGGTGTCATTGGAATGGAAGCTACTGCTGATCTGGCTGGTTCTCGGAACAATCTTGTGGTTTGGCGCAGGTCGCATTCGAAATCGGACGTCCGAAATCGACAGGCGACAGCTTATAGTCGGTGCGCCATTCGGCACTGAAGAACAGCTGCTCGGCAAATCGGATCCGGGGTTGGCTGCGACTGTGAGCGTCATCGATCACCCAGACATGGCAACGGATATAACGCTCGACTGAGTACGGAATGCCAACACCTTCAGAGGCCACTCCCAACGCCGCCAAGGCCTTACGTCGCGAATTGGGCCTATTCGATGGGATTGCCCTCGTAGTCGGCACAATCATCGGCTCCGGCGTTTTCCTTGTCCCGAGCGGGATAGCAAAACAGCTAAATTCCGCTCTACCGGTGATATTGGTTTGGGTTGTTGGAGGTGTGCTCAGTCTGCTTGGCGGACTTGCACTAGGCGAAATGGGAGCGATGTTTCCCAAAGCGGGCGGTCTCTATGTCTATCTACGACACGCTTATGGCAGGCCCGTGGGCTTTCTTTATGGTTGGGGGCTCTTGACGCTGATCCATTCAGGCAGCATTGCTACGTTAGCGGTAGCATTCAGACTGTACTTTGGACAGCTCTTCACCCTCAATGTCTTGCAACAAAAAGCCGTAGGCGTCAGCTCTGTACTCTTCCTCACCCTGGTTAATTGTTTTGGCCTTCGCGTGGGCAAGTTCGTTCAGAATCTGTTTGCGGTTGCAAAGCTGGGAGGACTAGCCATCATGATATTTCTCCTTGTTAGGCACGCGCAAGGCAACGTTCTGGCACAGAACTTTCGCCTCCCAGATTCCTGGAAAGTGTCATTGGTACCCCTAGGCGTGTCCTTGGTCGCAGTCTTGTGGGCCTATGAGGGATGGCACGTTGTGTCATTTACTACGGGCGAGTTCAAGCGGCCGCAACGGGATCTGCCCCTCAGCCTGCTTTACGGCACGGTGATCGTAGCATTCGTGTATGTCCTGGCCAACTTCGGCTACTACAGTGTACTGCCACTTGTGGGAATTCAGCAGAGTGAGTGCGTGGCAGCCTCCGCAGTGAACCAAGCGATCGGATCGGGAGGGAAGCAGGCCATCTCGTTGCTCATCTTGATCTCGATCTTCGGTGCTGCAAACGGCATGGTGCTTGCAGGCCCACGAGTCTACTATGCGATGGCCAAGGATGGTTTGTTCCTCACTCTGTTCGGACACATGAACCATCGCTACAGTACACCCTTGGTCGGAATCGTGATACAGGGGGTCTGGGCTTCTTTGCTGACTTTGATGGGGACCTTTCAGCAGCTGTTCACGTATGTGATCTTCACATCCTGGCTGTTCTATGCAATTGCGGTGATCGGTGTGGTAATACTTCGATTCCGTCATCCTCATGTTAACCGCCCATTTAGGGCGCCGTTTCTGCCTTTGTTGGTTGCGCTATTTGTGCTGGCAGGCCTCGGTATGGCGGCAAGTACAATCATTGCCGACCCTAAACATGCGCTAATTGGGATTGGCCTGATCCTTAGCGGGCTTCCTGTTTACCTTTTATTTCGCAACACAGAAGCACGTCGGGAGGAGGTCCCCTTACCAACAGTCTAGGGAAGGGTCAGGAGAAAACAAGCTCAATGCCTGAATCCAGTAATTTTTCTACAAATCAGCGTCAGGACCAGATTGTTATCCGGGGTTGTGACGGAATGGCGGAATTGCAGGCGTGCACAGAACTAGAGAAGGAAATCTGGCGATTTGAGGATCGCGATGTTGTACCTGTGCGCCTGTATGTGATTGCACAGCAGATTGGGGGGCATGTTATCGGTGCCTTTCACGAAAATAAACTCGTGGGTTTCGCGATGTCATTGCCAGGTGTTCGGACCGGACGAGCATATTTGTATTCCCGAGTCCTTGCCGTCAGAGAGGATTATCGTAACGCTGGATTAGGCCGACGACTGAAGCTTTTCCAACGCGAGGAAGCTCTGTCCAGAGGCTTCGATCTAATTGAGTGGACTTTTGATCCCCTAGAGATCAAGAATGCATACCTGAACATTGAGCGACTGGGCGCTATCGTTCGCAGATACCACGTAAACCAATATGGAGCTTTTTCATCTGGGCTGCAAGGCGGCCTGCCGTCAGACCGCCTGGTCGCAGAATGGTGGCTGCATTCCCACCGGGTGAACACTCTGATCCGATCGGGAACCAGGCCAGCGACCATTACGGATGGCACCATCACTGTGCCCGCCGAGATATACAAGTGGAAGGCATCCCCCGTGAATCGTGCCCGGGCAATGGAAGTTCAGGCGCAGAATCGTCAAGGCTTCTTGGAAGCATTCTCTCGGGGACTTGTCGTGCTGGGATACGAAGTTGATTCGAAAGGGAACGGTCAGTATTTATTGGGTCGATGGGACGAATTTGAGTAACCGTTTTCGGTTGTCAGACAGTAGCATGAATCAAACCGCCATCCACCTGTAGTGTTGCTCCCGTGATGTAAGAAGACGCATCAGAGAGCAGGAATATCGCAGCCTGGGCAAATTCGATGGGCTCGCCATAACGGCCAAGCGGAATATTCGTCCTGACTCGCTCCTGATACGCTTCCAGCGAAATGCCTTGGCGCTTGCTGTTAACTTCATCCAAATGGCGAACGCGGTCAGTCAGGATTCTGCCGGGTACGAGTTGGTTGACTCTTATTCCGTGTGGAGCAAGCTCATTCGCCAAGGTCTTGGCAAGTGCCGAGACCGACGACCGAATCACATTCGAGAGTGCGAGATTCACAATGGGCTCTTTGACAGACGAGGAAGTTAACATAACAATGCTACCAGTGCGCCTGACGATCATCCCCGGAACTGCCACTCGTACCAATCTGATCGCACTTAACAGCAACAACTCGAAGGCTTCCTGCCAGTCGCTATCTTCGAAGGACAGGGCGGCGCCGACGGGCGGTCCGCCAGTGTTGGTGACGAGCAGATCCACGGAATCAAACTGACGAAGCGTGGCAGAATACCAGTCCTCGATCTGTGGACGAGATCGTAGATCGACAGACATACCAAAGGTCATGCCGGCCCCCGCATCAATCTGCTCAAGCGCTCCGGCGACGGCTTCTGGATTTCTGGATGCGATGGAGACTCGGACGCCTTCTGCTGCGAGCATCTTAGCCACCGCGAACCCAAGGCCGTGTGTGCCGCCCGCAACCATGGCAACCTTTCCTTTGACCCCTAGTTCCAAGGCAACTCCTGCTTGAGGCGTGGCCAATTCAGCAAGTGATCGAGTGCCGAACTAGTGCCTGAATCAAGCCCGCCTCCGGGCTGACGAACGTGTGGAACTTCGATTGCCCCCCTGCGGTGCAAGATTTCCTTGCGGATTGCGAGACCAATCCCCTCTTGAAACTCGAAACGCATCAGGGGAACGTAGGTGTAGAACAGGTCTGACGCAGCCGTGAGCTGACCTGATTTGAAGAGCCGCACAACCTTTACCAAGATCTCAGGAACTGCAAAACCCGTCATGACACCGGCAGCCCCCGCCATCAATTCCTCCAGCAAGAACACTCCACCGAGGCCGCCCAATACCTGCACCGGCAACCCCTTGCTGTTGGCCAGGATATTGGCGGTTTTCAACGGCGTCGGTGGATCCTCCAGTTTGATGGCCCTTGCCGACGGGATTTCACGGGCGATTCGAGCCAGCAGAACCGGTTCCATCGAGTAGCCCGAGAGCGGAGGGAAGTCCTGTACGACAATGGGCATGTCGAGTCCCGAAGCCAACTCGGAGAAATGCCGGAAGACTGCTTCCGAGTTCAGCTTTGGCATCCTTGGAGGGCTTACCATGACCGCGGCAGCGCCCGCTGAGCGGACAGCGCGGCTGTACTCTAAACATAAAGTCGTACCATCTGCCGTGGCGCCAACAATCACCGGTATGCGTTCGTTGACCTGAGCGACAACCGTGTCAATCACAAGCATTCGTTCGCTTTCGTTCAGACGTGACACCTCACTTGTCACTCCGAGCGCGGTAACGCCGTTTACTCCTGCGGCAACAAAAAGGTCGACAACTCGCCGCAAGCTAGGGATATCGAGTTCCCCCTTGTAGTTAAAAGGAGTCGGCAGGACAGAAAATACTCCGTGAAACTCCACTGGTTATCCTTTAATATGCTCAAAGTTCGGCTCAATTAGGATGCGTGAGACCGTATGTGGAGTGAACATTGTGGCCTAGAAGCGATCCAGACACCATGGTCGGGAAGAAGCAAACATGTGTTCGAGGCCTTCGATCTCTGCCAGAGAAGCGTTCTGAAGTCTCCCCATCCTCACAGACTCGCGCGCAGGTAGCCAACCCGTATAGATTGCAGCTAAAGCTCCAACGTCAACAACGGCGGTTGCACTATCAATGGGAACTACCGTCGCATTACCTTCACGAACAATTACTCGGATACAGCCCGCGTTCGCGGGAAGGTTGGCGTCGGTAACCGTCAGATCGACCGTCGTGTTCAGCCCGGTAGGGTATCCCCTCATTTGAAGCGCCTTCTTAACATCTAGCAGGCGCACCATCCACCAGGACGACTGTTGAATTTGTGGTTGTTGAATTTGCATGAGTTGGGCCAGAGGCTCTTCGATTGAACCCGCCCACGTAAGATTGACACCCACTACGAGATGAGATGCCGCAAAAGTGAGTAGAGCGTGTGCTGCTTCTCGGTCATGCCACACTAAATCCTGACAATTCAGTGAATAAGAATAGTCAAAACCCGATTGCTCCGGTTCCTGCGAGTAGATAATGTAACCGGTAACCTGCCCCTCTTCATTTCTTACAAGGTATTGGTAGACTGGCCGGTTTTCGGTTCCATTGAGAACCCGAGTTCTCCACCAGCGGTCTGACCGGTCTAGCAACCCACAAGAAGACTTACCGAGCTGCTGGTAACACCGGCTCATGAGATCAAACCCATCTTCTCCACAAGCCTCGATCACCGGCAATCGGGATTGCCGTGGCGCGGCTAAGATCGGCAATTGATATCGTGTGTAGGCTCCGGCTATTTCATATCCCAAAGACCGATAAAACCCAGTCTTCGTCGGGTACAGGACGGACAGAGCCATGCCACGGTCTCTCAATTCTGACATCACCTGGTTCATTAGGACGGTTCCGAAACCCCGTCCTCGCCCTTCGGGTGTGATCTGTACAGCAGACATGGCAGCCGACGACACTGAACGGCCACCGAAAAACTGCCCTACCGATTCCACTCTCAAAGCCCCCTGAATATCTGCATCGGTTGCAAGTACCCACGCTTCTTCCAGTGGAGTCGATGCGTGCAGCGCTACGCGGTATCGTGGCAAGGTAAATGATTGTGTAGTCATGAACCGGAAGCGTTCGCGATCTTCTTCACGCATGGGGCGAACTTCCAGAACGCCTGACGTCCGCGGGTTGATGACACTGCTCACTTCGGTAAGACCTCACGACTTGGGAAGCTGGAATCCAACTGGAGGAATCGTTAGTGGCGATCCTCGCCAGGGAATGTTATAAGAGTCCCTGGATAGGCTAACTCCAATTTCCTTTAATATTCTCCAAAATCGATATCAACAGCGAAAGTACGTGTCTACTTAGCGATGATAAACTGGCTTATAGAGGGCGTTTCCAGCATCGCAGAGGCAAGTGTTTGGTCGAGCGCCTCGAGTGTCCATCGCCCTTCATTGACTAATTCGTGAGCGAGGGAAGGCATGGAGAAAACTCTGATGCGGCGACCTATAACCTGAAAGATTTGTGCCGTGGCGGGGCAACCTTCGCCGGCAAGCCAGCCAATCAGGGGGGAAACGTTCCCTGGATCCCATGGGTCAAAGTCCGATGGATTTAACGGTGCGCTGAACAGCATGTTCCCCCCTGGCGTGCCATCAGTGGCGAGACGGGTGCGTCCTGAGGGCGCCACCGTGTTGGATCGTACTCCGTAACCTTTGCCTTCAAGAGCGGCCACCATCGACAGGCCAACGATCCCAAGCTTGGCGGCCGTGTAGTTAGCCTGACCGAAGTTTCCTACCAACCCCGAAATCGAACTTGTGTGGATGATTGAAGCACGAACCTCGTGGCCTGCTTTGGAACGCTCTCGCCAGTACTTCATCGCATGGTGGGTCGGCGCAGCGTGTCCTTTCAAATGCACCCGAATTACTGCGTCCCATTCTGCCTCCGACATGTTTGCTATCGTGCGATCCCGCAAAATCCCGGCGTTGTTAACCAAAACGTGTAAGCCGCCGAAAGTTTCTATTGCCAAATGGATCATCTCAGCAGCAGCATTCCAGTCGGCTACATCGTGGTTGCTTGCGATCGCGCGCCCGCCCCCGCCTACGATTGCTGCCGCCACTTCCGAGGCGGGGGACTGTAACCCTGTATAGCCGTCTGGATCTGTAACGAGATCGTTGATCACTACGCAGGCCCCCTCGCGGGCAAGGAACTCGGCATGAGCACGTCCTAGACCCCGCCCGGCGCCGGTAACGATTGCTACTCTATTGTCGAGTCGTCCCATAGTCTCCTAAGCAGGTTCAAAAACCGGAAACGGTGGCGCATTGGGGCGATCTCTCCAGGTCACTCTGACCCGTTCCCCGATATGGCACTCGCCATTAACGATATTGGTTAACAAGGTAGGTCCCTCTTGCAGTTGTACGATCGCAACGATGTAAGGTGGTCGCCATTCGGGAACGACCTCCAGCCATACAATGGTCTTGGAGACAACCCAGCCATTCCCACTAGCAATCACCCAATCGAGATTCTCACCCCCGCAGGCAAGGCAGAACGGACGCGGGTAAAACTGAAAATCGCCGCAGACGTTACAGTGCTGAATCATCAGCTCATGACGTTGAGCTGCTTGCCAGAAGGGCCAGGTCAATGGATCACCATAACCCGTGCCAGACTCGGGAACTTTATGGTTAGTCACGGGCTAGTACCACCGTCGAGGCAAAGGAGTGGTACCCCCCCATTCCATGCGCAACAGCAATTTCAGCGTCCGGCACTTGCCTGGCGCCGGCCTCGTAACGAAGTTGTCGCACAGCTTCAATCAGCAGCAAAATGCCCAGGGCACCTGGGTGACAGTAGGAGAGACCTCCTCCCGACGTCAGCGCCGGCAGTCTTCCCCCCGGACGCAGGTGCCCCTCCTCGACGAACGGCCCACCCTCTCCTCTGCCGCAGAATCCGAGATCTTCGAGATGCACAATCACATTGATAGTGAACGCGTCGTAGGGCTCCAACACGTCGACGTCCCCTGGAGTGATTCCGGCCATGGCAAAGGCCTCTCGCGCTGCCACGGCGCCTGGGGCTTGCGAGTGTTTGAAGTTCTGTCCAATGTGCCATTTAGTATGACTCTCACCCGCCCCCAAGACACGGATGGGGCGTTTCGAGCCGTCGCGGGCCCGATCGCCGCGCGCCATGACAATCACGCCCCCGCCATCTGTGATCAGACAGCAATCCAACTTGTGAAGAGGGTCACAGATCATCCGGGACGAAAGCACTTCATCGACAGTCAGCGGAGCGCGTGACCATGCTTTGGGATTCAATTGCGCCCAGGAGCGCGCGGTCATCGCGACCGCGGCAAGTTGTGCAGGTGTAGTGCCAAATTGATGCATGTGTTGCGACGCAATCAGAGCATAGCCCCCAATTGGGGTTGGCATTCCGCAGGGGGATTGGAACTGCTCGGTGAGGTTGAACCGGTCACTCTGCAGATAGCCAGTTCCAGCCGACGAAGAGTAGTGCATCCTGCGGCTTCGCTTGGATCGCTGCCGTGAAGCATATGCGATCAGAGCGACGTCACAGCGTCCTGCCGCAAGAGCGACCATAGCGTGGTGCGCGAATGCCTCGAATGTGCCACCGCCGAAGTCCGACGAGTCTGCATATCGCGGTTGTATTCCCAGGTACTCGCCGACTTGGACTGTACCCTGCTCCCCCATATAGCTCACAAAGAGACCGTCGACGTCTGATAGCGAAAGCCCGGCTTCAGATAAGGCCTCGCGTGCTGCTTTGGCCACCATGGAAAGTTCCGTCTCACCAGAAACCTCACCCAATGCAGTCTCGGCTACCCCAATGACGTAGATATTTTGCCCAAGACGAGTCATGTTGCCCTCGGAGTAGTGGGCACGCGGCTGGCCCGGATCATGTTCGAGGTCCATCCTTGTTTTCGCTCCTCCACTAAGTCGGAGCGCCGCAGCTTGCCCGCTTCGTTTCGCGGCAGCTGGGCGACAAATTCGTAAGACTTCGGAACCTTATAGGCTGTCAATTGTTTCCGGCAATGGGCATCCAAGTCTGCCGCGGAGATGTTGCCCGCATTGCGGTGGAGCTGCACGACAGCGTGTACACGCTTACCCCAGTCCTCATCTTGCACTCCGATGACTGCTGCATCGGCAACACCGGGACACTCCGTCAATACCCCCTCGATCTCGGCCGGATAGATATTCACCCCACCAGATAGAATCAGATCTAGACGACGGTCAGCCAAGAACAGATAGCCATTTTCGTCTAACCAGCCGAGGTCACCCACACTTGCAAACCCGTCGAGAGCCATCTTTGCTGGATCGGCCCCCAAATATTGGTGAGCAAATCCCGTTCCCTGGGCAGGGCGCATGAAAATTTCTCCGACGTTACCCGGCGCAACCTCTTTGCAATTTTCATCAAGAATCCGCATTTCACAGTTGTAGGGCCGGCCAACGCTTCCAGGATGCTTGAGCCAGTCATCGCCGCGGATTGTGGTAAAGCCAACCGCCTCGGTCGAACCGTACATTTCATGCAACTTTTCGCAGCCAATGAGTTGAATCCAGGCACGCTTTAGCCAGGGCGCACAGGGTGCACCCGCATGCCAGAAACCTTCAACGCTGGAGAAGTCCCGCTCACGTACTCCCGGAACGCGAATAACGCGCTGCATCATCGTAGGGACGAGAAATCCAAAATTCACACGGTGCCGCTCAATGAGATCTAAGAACCTTGTTGCCTCAAAGCGTTCCATAACGACTAACGTGTGGTCTTCGAAGAGTCCCATGTGAGACCAGGTAAAAGGGCCATTGTGATAAAGAGGTCCAGCCACGAGTTGAGTCTGCCCCGATCGCATGCCGAGATTTCGTCCCAATGCATCCAACCATTGTCCTGGATACTTTGCCCAAGGACTTGGATCCACAATGATCTTCGGGCGGCCGGTCGATCCACCTGACGCTATCGCTTTCCCGGGTACTGCTATAACATCGGGCAAGGAAGCGTCTGAAAACATCTTGACCTCGTGCAACTCCTTTCGAGTAACGAGTATTTCGTTTGCGCCCGGCCAATCCGCCACGATCAATGCTGGCTTCGCAATCTCCAGCAACTGGTCGCGCTCTCTCGCTACCATCACGGAATTCAGAGGCAGAACGCACGCGCCCAGCTTCCAGGCACCAATAGCGACTAGAAAGTGTTCGAGACAGTTGGGTAGGCCCAATACAATTACCCTGCCGCATATCTCTTCACCCTTAGCGGCCAGGAGCCTGGCTGTACGGTTGCTTTCATGATCAAGCTGGCGCCAGGAAATTGAAATCTCGTTTCCATCCTGCGCAACAAAGACCACAGCCGTGTTTTCTGGATGTCTGCTCGCCAGATCTGAAACACGGCGTCCAAATGAAACCGACTGCGGTTGAAGCTTCAACGTCCTCTCCGAGTGAGTCCTTCCTCGCACTACACTTGCAGAATGCGGTGAGACAACACGCTTGGGCGTCTGAATCTAGCAAAGTTCAAAGGTGACAGCTTCCCCCCTAAGGAATAACCGGCAGGATCAGACGCGATGGATACACCTTCGAATGATGGACGATGTTCCTCGCTATCACCCACTGAGATTCGTCATAATTGTTACCGCCGGTGTTGAGATTGCGGTCGAGCCGCGGGAAATTGCTGCTCGCCACTTCCAAACGAATTCGATGTCCTGGAGCAAAATAATTGCTGATTGCGTGAAGGTCGATCCTGACTTCGTATACCTCACCTTCCTTCATCCAGACTTTCTTGTCGTAGCCTTCTCTATAGCGCACTCGTAACAAACCATCTTGGAGGTTGTAAGCTCGTCCGTCCGGGTAAACATCGACCAGTTTTCCAGTAAAGTCCGTATCCTTTGCGGATGAGGAAACATAAAGAACGAGGCCAATCGGCCCGGTAACCTCGAGACCTTGCTCCAAGACAGGAGACGTGTAGACCAGCACATCATTGCGCATCTCTAGGGTGGACTGGTCGTAGCTTCCTCCAGGAGTGTTGGGCGCGGCAGTACAGCAAATTACTCCCCCCACCGATGGCACGGGGCTTCTTGGATCGTAGGTGAAAGTGTCAGAAGACTCCTCTCCAGGTCCGAGCAAATCTAGCGAGCCACTCCCGTACCGGGTGTTTGCATGCCCATTGCTGTGGAGGTAATAATTGGTGAAGTGTGTCCGGGCTAAAGGCCACTCGTTCTCTCCACGCCATTTATTCTTGCCCATTACGTAGATCTGGACTTTGGGCATTGTGAGCACATCGTTGTGGATTCCCCGGAGCCAGTAATCAAACCACTTTAGATAGATTTCGTAGTAATCAAGGCGGGGGTCCCCGAGCTCTCTCTCTCCAATTGTTGTCTGTTCGGTCGTGGCTTCTGACTCGCAGTGAGTGGTGGGAGAAATGATTACAAACTGGTTCTTCCTGGCGCTCTCCGTTTCTCCGTTCTGACGCATAAGATTCCAAAGCGAGAATGTTTCACTAACGCCGAGGTCGTACCAAGAATTGATGTGTAGAGCAGGAAGGTTAAAACGATCTTGATCGTTAATGTAGTTCAAGCCTCGCCAATAAGGATCGTCGGGTGCATGCGAGACGAAATCCTCATAGTAAGTAGGAGGACCGCCGATATGTTTCATAATGTCGATCAGCGGCAGCCACAAGAACGCTTTCTGATAGTCCACGTTTGGAAGCGTTGGACCGTTGGTGAACATATCAGAAGTGTCTGCGATCACGGCGTCGGATGTTCCCGCTGGCGCTCGGTAAAAGAGTCGGCTCCCTTCGCGAGGAAACCATCCGATCGCAGATGCGAGCTCGAAGGCGCCACCATCCATGAATCCAAATGTCCGGTGTGTTCCCATGTAGGCGCCACCTGCGCCTTGCGGAATAGCTGCGATGTGATGAGAATTCCGCGTGGCGGCGAGTTGGAGTTGATCCTCACCGAGGTAGGAACATCCGTAGGTTCCGACCTTCCCGCTAGACCAGGGCTGGGCAGCGATCCAATCTAGAGTGTCGGATCCGTCGTCGCGCTCCGGCTTGCCGATCTGCCACGTCCCCTCAGACTCGTATCTTCCGCGCAAGTCTTGCACCGCGACTGCGTAGCCTTGCCCTGCGAACAATAAGACACGGACATCGCTGCCCTTCCAACTGTAGTACCCGACAGGTTTTCCAGGCCGTAACAATTTTTTGTTATATGGAGTACGGATCAGAATCACGGGCAGAGGCCGAGGGGCGCCCTCTGGAAAATACAGATCGGTGGAAAGCCGCACACCATCTCGCATGGGAACCATCACACTCTTCTGCAGGCGAATCTCATATTTCGGCTCCGGCACGCCACCCTTAGGAGACATGCTTTGGGCCCACACCGTGCTCCAGAGCCAGGGCAGCAGAGTGATGACCAACAAGGACGACAAGCCAGGTCCGATGCTGCCCGGGAGAGATCCCCTTAGCTGCCTGTCAACGGTTCTCACGAATTGAATAGGCTCATCCACCCGTTCACTCCAGGCTGACGATGATCGCTGCAACACCCTTACAATCAGTCTGTCTAAAGCCTGCTGGGAATTTATCGGAAGTGTACATTTTCCTTCATCAAATCTCATTTAAGTTTATTCACGGCAAACGACCGACCGTTGATAACGTTGGCTGAACCTCGAACCTCGCTTTGAACATTGTGCTAGTGATTCCGAAGCTCAAGGGGATCTACAGGTGATTGTTTCCAACCTGGACCGCGTAAGGGACGGCCGGCTAGAATACCCGTCAGGTGGCCATGTTCGAAGGCTACGCTCCCGTTCACGATGACGTACTCCACCCCCACTGAAACCTGTGTCGGCCTGTCATACGTTGCCTTGTCCTCGATCCGAGCTGGATCAAATATTGTAAGGTCCGCATAGAAACCATTTCTCAGCAGCCCGCGATCCTGCAACCGAACCCGTTGTGCAGGCAGGGAGGTTATCTTGCGAATGGCGTCTTCCAATGACACCAAACGTCGTTCGCGAACATAGTGACCCAAGAATCGGGGCATGGAACCGAAGGCCCTCGGGTGAGGATGACCCTTGAAAAGTGGGCCGTCAAGGGACATCTCGTTCGAATCCAGCCCGATGCTGGTCCACGTTTGTTTGAGCCCGACCTCTAGATCCGATTCATTTGCCAGAAAGTACAGAGCACCCGTCCTGGCCTTGTCAGCAATGACAATGTCAATCAGCACGTCTAGCGGGTCCTTTTCCTCACTTTTAGCCACGGTCGCCAAGGTCTTTCCTTCAAGAAATGTCAATGCCGGCTGAATGACCCATGAGATCGTAATCCCTTCAGCGCCTCCGCTGTTCAGGTACATGTTCTCCCACTCGTGGCTTTGCACTGCCATTTCGTTCTTGATCTGGCGGCGCATTTTCGGATCGTGCAACCGTTCTAGCATCTTTTGTTCGCCGCCATTTGCGACCCAGGGGGGTAATGCTGACGCTAACGCCGTTACGCCAGCCAAGTAAGGGTACATATCGGCAGCCACATCCACGCCTGAAGACCGTGCTGTCTGAATTGCTCCTACGATCTGAGGCATTGCTCCCCAGCGGGGTTGACCGCTCGCCTTCAAATGGAAAATCTCAACCGGAACATGGGCCTCCCTCCCTACCCGGATTGCCTCGCTAATCGCCTCCATCTCCGCTTGTCCCTCACTGCGGAGGTGGGTTGCATATATTCCCCCATACATCCCAGCAATCTTCGCCAGCTCAATCAACTCTTCCGTCTTTGCGTAGGATGCCGGCGGATAGATTAAAGCGCTCGACAAACCGATTGCGCCGTCTCTCATAGCCTCGGCGACCAGCCGCTTCATCTCTTGTACTTCGGCATTTGTCGGTTCCCGATCATCCGCCCCGATGACGGCTTGGCGAACTTGGGTTGCGCCCACATAGGTACCAAGGTTAATCGCACACCCTTTTTTCTCCACCCGGTGAAAGTACTCATCGAGGTCGTTCCAATCGATGGTGATACCATACCTCATCAGTTCGCCTCGCAAGGCCTCGATTGTGCGTGGTGTTTGCGGCGCCGCACTCTCACCCTCTCCAGTAATTTCACTGGTGATTCCTTGGGACAACTTGCTTAGGGCTCGACCGTCAGCGAGTACCGCATACTCGGACTGACCGAGCATGTCGATGAAGCCGGGCGCAACCGTCATTCCCGATGCATCAATAGTTCGTTTTGCTCTTGATCGATCGAGCATGCCGATTGCAGTAATCCGATCACCTCGTATGCCGATGTCCGCCGCAAACCACGGGTTCCCCGAGCCGTCAATTACATGCCCTCCGAGGACGATCAAGTCGTAGCCTTCCTCAGGTGGCCGTGCGGCAAATGTACCGAACACGACCAACCTCATCCATAGCAAGGCAAGGAAGCATACTGCCAATCGGTGAAGGCTATTTCGAAGTCTTGATCTCGTGGACGGTGCTCTGGGCACGACTGTGGCGCTCTTGGAATCGGGATTCACTTGAACTTCTGCACTCTTCGTCCACCCCGTTCACAAACTGTGGCTCGAGGAAAGGCAAGCTAGCAATAGCGGGGATCGAACCCACTCCTGGCTTTCTAGCAGAACTGCAGCAATGCGGTAGATCTCACACCACTGCAATGTATGGTGCCCTTAGTGTCGGATCGGCCGGGCAAGATAATATCGCTGAGTCACGGATTGTCAAATCCAAATATATCCACGAATATCATCCGAATCGTAGGTGGCACAACAAAAGTTGACTAGTTGCATCCGCGATGGGATATTTATGCGCTTTGTAAAGAAAAGGCATCGAGCAACAGCGACCACAGTCGCACCCGTGTCCGAGTTGTGCGTAGCCCCCAAATGTCCATCGTCAACAGCCTAAGCAACCGGTCCTCGAACACCTGGGATGGTCTGTGTTTGTGCACATCTGAAGTCTTGCCAAGACGCTCAAGGCTGCGGCGATACCATTGCTTGGCAGCTCAACCGGAAGAAGCGAGCTTCCGCGGAGCTGTGCAATACGAGGGTTACGCCGTAAGATTCCCGGGGAGAATAGCGGGAATTGCTGTGTTTGGCATTTTCCTCCTGTTTTCGTTAAATATACTTGCTCAACCTCAGCCGACCCAACTTCCTGGATGCCATGAGGAAAATTCGCATGTTCAACCTCTTGGCGCTACTCACGAACTGACCGAAAGCGATCTGACTATCCTCTTGGACATTCTTGTACCCCTGCAACTCAAACGCGACAACCTTGCAGGCGTCACAATTTCCATTGTCAAGGACGGTAAAGTTCTGTTCGCCAAGGGATACGGCTACGCGGACATGCGGGGGAAGGAGCCGGTCTCTGCAGGAGACACCTTGTTTCATGTTGGATCGATCTCAAAACTCTTCACCTGGACGGCCGTCATGCAATTGGTCGAGCAGGGAAAGCTCGAACTCGACCGGGATGTTAATGACTATCTGGACTTCAAGATTCCGGCCACCTATCCCCAGCCTATCACTCTGCGGACGCTGATGACGCACACCCCTGGCTTCGAAGATACATACAAGGACGTGTTCGTCAGCACGGCACCGCAATTTCAGCCACTGGGCACGTATCTCCGCACCCATTTGCCACGTCGAATATTTCCGCCGGGCAGAATACCCGCATACTCAAATTACGGTGCTGCACTGGCCGGGTACATCGTAGAACGAATTTCGGGGCGTGCGTTTGAAGACTACGTATGGGATTCCATCTTCAAACCTCTGGCAATGACTCATTCCACGTTTGTTCAGCCTCTCCCTATACCCATGCAAGCGCAACTCGCTCAAGGATACGGGATTGCCTCTGCCGAAGCCCTGCCGGTCGAGTTGGTTCAGACGGGTCCCGCAGGTGGATTATCCACTTCCGCGACAGACATAGCGCACTTCATGATCGCTCAATTGCAAGACGGACAATTTGGAGATACCCGTATTCTCAGATCCGAAACCGCGCGACTGATGCACGCACGTCAATTTTCGGTGGCAGAAACGACTAATGGAATGGCTCTTGGTTTTTACGAGGAATCGCGCAACAATCACCGCATCATCGGTCACTCGGGCGACCTCAACGGGTTCCACAGCAATCTTCATTTGATTTTAGATGCCGGTGTTGGATTTTTTGTCTCATATAACAGTGCGGGTCAGCCCGACTACATTGCCCGCAAAGAAATTTGGCAAACATTTCTCGATCGATATTTCCCCTACACTCCGCAGGCTATGCCTTCACTCGCTAGCGCAAACAATGACGGCAAAACTGTAAGCGGCGTTTACTTCAGCAGTCGGCGATCAAACGACTCGATCATGAAACCGGTGATGATGACTGAAGAGATAACTGTGGCGGCCACTCCAGAAGGCACGATCAAGATTGATTCAGAGAAGGATTTCAACGGCCAGCCCAAACGTTGGCAGGAGGTTGGTGAATTACTGTACCGAGAAATCAACGGTCAGGACAGAGTTCAATTTCGACGCGATGTATCAGGAAGGCTCGTACTGGTGCCGGATACTCCTATCTTTGTGTTTAAAAAAGCGAGCATCGCGGAGAATAAGTGGGTGAATTGCGCTGTGGTCGCGGCTGTTTTCACCGTCTTCCTGGTTGCGGTTCTTGTTTGGCCGATAGCTGCGTTCCTTCGCAGGCACTACCGGCGAACGCTAACATTAAGCCCAACGGAAGCCCGTCTGCGAATCATGGCGCGCCTAATTGGTCTACTTGACGTAGCGGTAATTGCGGTCTGGCTCAAGGTTATTCAAGTAGACCCCGTCTTGACCGCAAAGTGGGACCCCTTGCTGCACCTGATCCAAGTTTGTGCCGTCGTCGGCGTAATTGGAAGTATTGTCGTCATCTATCACGCCTATCGTACCTGGATGAACGCAGCGACGTGGGCGGTGGCGACAGCATTCGAAGGGATGGTAGCGATGGCGTCGGTGGGTTACATCTGGTTGGTCGTGAACTGGAATATCTTGAGTGTTGGCCTGAGATTTTGACCACATTGCATGAAACTAGCATGAGCTGTCGAGATCGTTTCCGGCAGCAGCGCCACGGAACGATATCGAGGGGAGAGATCACTTAAAAAGGCATCAAGAGAGGAGGACTCGTGTCCAAGAAACGGAGTGGTGTCGTGGCTGTGAAATTGCACCCGCTGAGTATGGCTTGGTCCGTCTTTTCAGGCAGTCGGCGGTACTGGGAAGCTCCGAAGCAGGGCACGTTATTAAAAGATTGCCTCGCGGTTAAAAAGTCGAGGTGCCGGTGGCATGGATCTGCGTTGCTTTCTGTAGTCACGGTGGCAGGGGTTATCGCCTGCGCCCAGACGGACAATACTGTGAAATATCACACCACGCTCAATGACGTGAAATATGTATTTGGCATGGCTGAACCGGTGGCTCACCTGAAGCCCGGTGACGTCCTTGAAACTAACACACTCGACTGCTTTGGTAACGCTATTAGAAAACGGGGGGACACGTTGAGTATGGCGAAGGGTGACAATCCGTTGACTGGGCCTTTTTACGTGGAGGGTGCCAGCCCCGGGGATACACTCTCAGTGAAGATCCTTGACCTACAGGTTGATGGCGATATCGGCATCGGAGCGCTTGGGCCCGGGTTTGGTGCATTGAACGCGACTAACTACACACCGATGCTGCACCCGCCGTTGCCGGAAAGAATTTGGTTTTATCGCATCAACCACGTGAAAAATACCGCCACCTTCAAGGCATTGGATTCGGACGTGTCGATCGAGATTCCCCTGCATCCTTTCCTCGGCTGCATCGGCGTAGCTCCCGCAAATGGAGAGGCGCGAAGCTCCCTTGTTCCGGCAGAGTTCGGCGGCAATATGGATGCGTCCGAAGCCAGCCTCGGCAATACTCTATACCTTCCTGTGAATGTAGATGGGGCACTGCTCTATCTTGGTGACGGTCACGCTGCCATGGGTGACGGCGAGGTTGCGGGCGGCGCAATTGAGGTTCCAATGCATGCCCGGGTGGAAATCAATCTGATTAAGGGCCAGAAAATCAACTGGCCACGCTTTGAAAATGAACGGGCGATAATGGTCATGGGGGCATATCGTCCGCTGGATGATAGTTTGCGGATCGCTTTTACCGAGTTGGTGGCGTGGATTCACGACGACTACGGGCTTTCGGTTCTGGACGCGTACCAACTGCTCTCCCAGGTCGCGAAGATCCATCTCACCGAAATGGTGGATCCAAACTACGTGGTGGTTGCATCAATCGAGAAGAAGTACTTGCCGATCAAGAAGAAGTAGCAGCACCCGCCTTTCCTATGGACATTTGCGTCGTGTGCGCTTTACAAAGACGCACGATTGCGGAGGTGGCAGGTCACACGCGGGATGCGTAGTTTTGTTCTTAACATCCCGGATGTCGTAATCGAACCCACACTGATCGCACCAAACCACGATCCGGCCAGGCTGACCCGGACAATTAGTAGTGATTCGAGAGATGGTTCCGGCTTGGTGCGCCGAATAGTCCTGTGAACGCCTTTCAAAGATGTCGTAATCGTCGGGGGAGAATGCAGGTTGAAAACGGCCGGCTTTCCTGGACTTTGGCTCTGCTGAGGACATCGTTGAGGTCAGTCCGGGAGAGGGTCGTGGCGGCCCACCGCCGATACGCATCCTGGAAGAGTTGGCTGTGGAAGCGCTTATCCCCGTCACGGAGCAGTTGCCGATCAGGCCGGGTCAATGCGCGCCGACTCAGCTGCGCTACCTCGCGGGTGGATAAGCGCACACGCAGGCGCTCGGCAGGGGGAACCGGATATTCCGTGGACCTGATTTACCCAACGGCGCTGTCGCTATAAGAATCAGATCGTGGACTGGGTGGCGTGGGCGAAGAACCGGACGAAGTCGAAGGTGCGGGCCAAGGTCGAGCATGTGTTTCAGGTGATGAAGCTGAAGTTCG
>Ga0335082_10001526_pt1 | contig 24684 bp, 22 predicted proteins | sample Lox_Sample_41_FD_206718 | JGI IMG/M metagenome (GOLD analysis project Ga0335082, IMG submission 206718) | Soil microbial communities from Loxahatchee National Wildlife Refuge, Florida, United States - Lox_Sample_4.1 | ecosystem: Environmental > Terrestrial > Soil > Wetlands | place: USA... | reverse complement strand
GTGCCCTCTTTCATGTTGAGGCGCCGGCTGATGTCGAGGTTGCTCGCCCCTCGCGAAAGCTCCAGCAGCACATCCTTCTGCCGCGGTGTGAGCCCACCCAGAACGTCGAGCGGTGCGTCGCTCGCCTGGGATGCTTTCAGCGGCCTGCCGCGCTTTCGCGATTCGGGCTCACCACTGTGAGGACGATAGCGCTCGCCGCCCCTTACCAGCCGCAGCACGGCTTCAATCAGCGACTCGGCATACGTCTTCGGCAAGTAACCCACTGCACCCGCGCGCAGGACGCAGTCGATCGACGCCTGGTCGACCGCGGCGGACAGCGCCACGATTGGTGCGCTGACGTGACTGCTGAGCTGCTGAACCAGGGCCTGCGCATCGTCGTCGGTTTCGTCCACATCGATCAGGGCAAGGGATACATCGCTCAAGTCCCCCGCTGAGATCGCGGAAGGATGCGCCGCGTGGGTGATCCGGCAGGCGGGGTCTATTGCGCGCAGGACCTGCGCTACGGTATTCGCGAAGGTGCACGGCGGTGAGATTACAAGGACGTGCATGCCTGGCCCATCACCGGCCAGTGCGGGCATCGTTTCCGGCTCGCTACCGTCCAAGCCGTCCTGAGGCGGGACGCCGTGGAGTCGTGAATGCAGGAAGGACAGGAGCGAGGGGTGCAGGTCGGGCAGCTCGTGCTCGAATGTGTGCGATCGAACGTCAATCACCGGTAGTCTCCCCAATAAAACCAGTCTGCTGTTTAAGTGCGAATTAGACCTTGCGCACTGCACAGTACTAGACCGCCTGCTCGAACCGAATAGGACGAAAGTAATAGCCAGGCTAGGGGCGAGCGGAGCATGACTTTCGGTTTCGGTATAGTGAACGTCTCGGCGGTCGCGCTCGATGCACAGTTGCAGCGTCTGCTAGCTCACTGTTATCGATGTTAATTTACGCTTTCGCGTTTCTGAGCGTCGCTGCATTTGCAGCACTATGGTGGCTGCAAAGGGTGTGCGCACCGGGAACGTACCTGTTTTATCTCTGCCGGCAGTTGCGGCCGTTGCTGGAAGCGCTTGCCGCTGCCGGTATCGCTTGTTCGGCTCTTCGGCTCGTCATCCTGTTGTCGAATGACTACACCTCAAGTGCCGCCGAGCTGGGGAATATCGAAGGTCGGTTGCGCGCATACCACATACTCGAGCGCATGTTCGCGCTGAACGAATGGCAGAGCATCGCCGTGTACGCGGTGTTGATCATCCTCACGTTGTATGCCCTGTTGGCTTCGGGGCTGGCGGCGCGGCGCGGCGTGACCGGCGCGGCGCGGCGCTGGCGGAAAACGCGCACGCTGGCAGCGTGGCTTGCCGGCATCATGGTCTTCGGATCTCTGCTAGCCAGTGGCGTTGCGCGGGAGCGCGTAACGGACCTGGAAGCGCACGCATCGCGCATCGAGCAGTTGTACGTACCCGTTGTGGCGAGCGCCGTAGATCGGCTGGACCTGTATTTGACGACGGCGCTGCTGCGCACTCTCGATGACGATGAGCAATGGCGCAGCCTCCGAGAGCTTTCGCGCCGCCTGTCCAGCGACGTGAACCAGCTTCAGGTGGCGTACCCGGATTTGTACACCGCTGCGAACCAGCCCGGCCGTTTCCCGGCGGCCCCGCTCATTGCGCTTCCCAAGCGGGTCGATCCCTTGCGCAACGCAGTGGCAGGCGCCCCGGTCGATGTGCGATTGGAACGGTTTGCCGCACAGTTTGCCGGCGCCGATACGGAAGACATTTCTCAGTTGGAGCTCGCGCGCGCGCAGTCGATTGCGCAAGCGATCAAAGCAACCCGCGCTGGCTGGTCTGAAGACAAGGCGGCGCTGCTGGCGCAAGATCTCGCCGCCGCCCAAGATGTTACCGCACGATCTGAGAGCGAGCATGATATGGCGTGGAGGCTCGCCCCGAGGGTCGGCGTCGCAATGTACGAGCAAGCCGAGCCGCAAGTGAGGGGCGTCGCCTCGAATCCGGACTGGACGGCGCTGCCGTGGCGTTTCATCAAGCTCTTTCTGGATGACGCTGTGGACGATGAGGCGCGAGATCGGCTTGCCGGCAGCGCGCAGCGCGAGCTCGCTCGCTGGCTGGCTGGACAGGGCGATTGGAACAGTGTCGCGCCCGATTATTCGCAGAAAGTTACTGAAGAATTGCGCGAGAAATCAGCGGTCAACCGGGATGCGCGCAGGCGCGGCGCGCAGGCCGCGGTAGATGCAGCAGCTGCCGAGTACGCGGTTGCGCACGCGCAATTGGCAGAGGACATGCACCGCTTTGCCACGGATGCGTTTGCCAGGCGGTGGGCTGCGCTGGAACAGGTCTGGACGGCCGGCGCGGCCCGGTTGCCGCCAGGCCCGCGAGACAGTGCAGTCAGAGTGCTCGGTCGTGCACGCAGGACGCTCGAGGCACAGAAGGACCCGTGGCAGCGGGTCGCGCTACTCGGCAAGATCGAGACCCCGTGGCGTATCGCCAGCGCCTCGCTGGCAGAGGAAAGTCAAAGCGCCTTGTTCCAGACCATGGCTGCTGCCATCATCGTCGCGGAGAGCTCCACGCTGCGCTCCCGGCAGTTTGCGGACGAAAACCGCGCCGCAATACTCGAGGCGATGGGGGCTGCCATACGCGAGCAGTTCAGCGCTGCGGTCGGCCGGATACCGAAGCCTTCGGAGGGTTACAAGCTCGATGCTTTTCTGCAGCAGATGTTCACAGACGTGCCCGCGCTCACTGCGGCTGCCTTGCAGCACTTGTCCCGCAACGTCGCTGGAGCGCCTGCGAATGTGCGCTCGGTCTCCAGCACCAACGAGTGCATGATCGAAGGCATGCTCACCACGAGTTTGGTGCGCGGGGAGGCGATTGCATCGCGCGCCACGCAGACCGTGGCCATCCCTTGCTGGTAACGCTTAGAGATCGAGTAAAATACGCGCGCCGTTAGTGTCCTGTCCCATTAGTAACTTGCCGAAAACCGGACGAGAATCGGCGCCATGCTGTGTTGCGAATCCTCACGAGGTGTGCGTGCCGGAGCGTGGAGCAGGGGCCCCGTTTACGGGGATGCGACCGCGCAGGCGCGCAAAAGCACGCGATGGAGCTCGGCACGCTGCATCCCGCCTCCCGGGTCGCATCCATCGGCTAAAGCCGATGGAACCTGCTCCGCCGCTCGCGGGCGCCCTCGTTCCGGTTCGCGCCTTGCCTGACGCCGATTTCGCAGGTTTTCCAACGGGCGGTGTTGTTTCGTACGCAGCCTCCGGTTCAATCGGTTCCGAGCGCTACAATTCATCAAGATACTAATGGGACAGGACACTAGCGGTACAACCACAATCGTTTGGACTTCACAGCAGGACGCGCGCCATGAATCTGCAAGCTCGAACCGTCTTCGGATGTCTGTTGCTCGCTGCCGCAGGCTGCGCCGCGGCGGCAACCTTCAGAGCCGAAGTGCAAGGCGACACTATCGTGATCTATTCCACAGCCAAGCGGCCGGAGCGCTGCTCGGCATCGGTGATGTTTTCGTACAAGTATGGCGATGACCGCCGCATGACGCGCCTGGAGTGCAACGGGCCGGCGCCTGCCGAGAAGGACTTCGTGTTCTGCAAGCGGACCAATGCCGAGTTCGTCGAGCTCAAGATCGAGCGGCCGGTGAACGGTGGCTGCGAGTAACGGAGAGGTCGTGCAGCGCTGGCGCGAGGTCGATGCTCGCGCTTCACGGTTTAGATATGCAACCGACAGTGATCGCGGTGAGCCGCAGCCCCGGCCATACCTTCAGTAAACCGAGCGAGCTCAGCATCCGCCTGCTGGCCGGGCTGGGTGTCGACGGCGACGCCCACATGGGCGAAACCGTCAAGCACCGCTCGCGCGTGGCGCGCGACCCGACGCAACCCAACCTGCGCCAGGTGCACTTGCTTCACTCCGAGCTGCACGACGAGTTGAACGCGGCGGGTTTTGCGGTGGCGCCCGGTCAGATGGGCGAGAACGTCACCACACGCGGGGTCGATCTGCTCGCACTCCCGGCGGGCACGCGCCTGCGCCTGGGTGAGAGCGCAGTGGTCGAGATCACGGGGCTGCGCAACCCGTGCATCCAGATCGATCGGTTTCAGGCGGGTCTGATGAGCGCCGTGCTAGCACGCGATCACAATGGCGCCGTCATCCGCAGGGCAGGCGTGATGGCGATCGTGATGGCCGGGGGCGAGGTGCGGCCGGGCGATCGAATTCACGTAGAGCTTCCCGCACGGCCTCATCGCACGCTCGAGCCCGTATGATGTCAGTTTGCGGTCCCTGTCGCTGAGGCTTCAGCAGTCACGACACGCGCAGCGGCCTCGATCCGCTCAATGCGTACCAACGGCACCAGCAACCAGATCAGCGCCGTGGTGGCGGTGGAGATCAATACGAGCAGATTGTAAGCGCGCGCGCCTTCGCCGAGGACGGTGTACAAGTATGCGCCAACGCTCTGCGATGCCTGGGTGCCAAGATTGACGATCGACATGAGCAGCGCGAAGAAGGTCGCCTCCACACGCTGCGGACACGCCTTCGCGGCGAGATCCAAAAAGGCGAGTTGCGTGATCATGCCGGTGCAGCCCCATATGACGTGGATAACGATGGCGGCAGTCTGACCGCGGTACAACAGGTAGCCGAGCGTGGAGAGCACGGCCAGGCCGATGGCGAAGTTGATCACTCGCCGCAACGGCATGCCACGTGACAGAGGCACGTACATGAGCGCGCCGACCACGCTCGCTACCGAGCTGACCGCGTTGAGGTTGCCGATGAACTGCTGGCTGAATCCCAGCGCGTCGGTCTGATAAAACAAAAAGGCTGGACCGAAAGAGGGGCTGAAGTCGAACAGAAAGATGAAGCCGGCCACCAGCCATACCGAGCGCTCCCCGAGGCCCAGGCGCACCGCTCGCCACGTCGCATGAAACGCCGCTCGGTCGATGCGCGCAGGCGCCTCGCGCACCAGGGTAGCCGCCATCAGCAAGACCATCATCGGGGCCAGCGCGCCAACGATGAAGGCAGCCTGCAGATCCCGATGCTCCGCGAAGCGGCCGCCGACGATGCCCACCACGATCGACGCCGACGTCACTGCAGCCCACTGCACGGATTGAAAAGGGCCGGTGAGACCGAGCGGCTTGCCGCGCTCCACCATCAATGCATCGATCAACACGTCGGTGAACGCCACCCCCACTCCCATCGCGGTATACAGAATCGCCAGCGCCCAGTAGGAGGGGGCGCTCTCCAGTCCCGCGGTGAACGCCATCGCGCAGGCCATCGACGAAGACAGCAGCAGCCAGCTCTTTCTGCGCTGTCCGAACAGCGGCACGAAATCGGAAACCAGGCCGTAGATCGGCTTGATGAACCAGGGAATGGCGGTGAGCAGGAAAAAATAAGCGACTTGATCGGGTTTCAGTCCGCGATCCTTGAACGCGATCACGATCGCCTGGTCGGGCAGATAGAACATGCCCTGCGCGAAGTAAACGACCGCGAAGAGCAGAGCGAGGCGCCTCGCCTCGGCGGTCTCAAACGGATGCAGAAGCCGGTCGATCATCGGCGAGAAGTGAGGGCCTCGGCTGCGCGAGCCTGGAGTTGCGCGATTGCGGTTCGCAGGCGGAACTTCCGCCCGTATTATCTATCTGGGATTGTGGCACAGAACTCGGCGCAGGCCGGGGTATCGTCGCCTCTCTGTACACGATAGCGAACTATCCAGGCTAGCCTAGACGCAACATGGGAAGAGGTCGGTACAACTCGCGCTGGAGACGTCTGGTCGAGCACATCGGGGCGAGCGTCTTTCGCGAAAGGTGGGCCGCCAGGCTGGCCTACAATCTGCGGCTGCAAGGCAAGCTCGTAGTCGACCGCCGGCATTTTGCGTTGCCGCTCGCACGTGTGCTGGAGGTGCCGCTGCGCGTCGCATTTGCTTCCGACTTTCATGCGGGACCGCTCACGGATCGACGTCTCCTGCGCCGGGCGTTCGATGCGATTGCCGGTTTCGAGCCCCACTTAGTACTGCTCGGGGGAGACTACATCTCAATGCATCATCGTCACATCGAGACTCTGGCGGCGCACCTGCGCGCGACCGCAGCGCCGCTGGGAATCTTCGCCGTTTTCGGTAACCATGATCTGTGGGTCGACGATTCGTTCATCGCGCAGGCGCTGGTTGCTGCGGGGGTGAGGCCCCTGGTGAACGAGTCCGTTCGATTGCCCGCTCCCTTCGATGAAGTCGTCGTCTGCGGGCTGGACGAGCCCGGCACAGGCACGCCCGACCCGATCCGTACCCTTGGCGGGGTGGAAGGCGTGCGCCTGCTGCTCATGCACTCGCCGCACGGCCTCCAGCTCGTCGCGGAGCATGCATTTCACATCGCCTTCTGCGGCCATACACACGGAGGTCAGATCGCGCTGCCCGGCCGTCGTCCGCTCGTGTTACCGCGCGGTGCGGGTCCGAGACGCTACGCACGCGGCGGCCACTTCCGGCTTGCTCGAGGAGAGCTGCTGGTCAGCAATGGCGTTGGCATGAGTGAGCTGCCGATTCGGCTGTTCGCACCGTCCGAGGTCCACCTGTGCACGCTGCAGGCGGGGTAGGCGCGGCGTCGCAAACGTTGCAGGCGTGACTGGTGATTCGTGACTCGCTGCACCGATTGTAGGTGGGGTGTGGCGGGTGCGCGCTTGAAAGAACCTACGCAGCACCGCGACTGGCTGAAGTCTCTAAGCCGTCACCAACTCGCGCGCTGCCCGCTTCTTCTTGTCCATCAGCTGCAGGATCATCGGCGTGAAGATGAGCTGCATGGCGAGCTCCATCTTGCCGCCCGGGACCACGATGATGTTCGGGCGCGACATGAAGGAGCCGTGGACCATCGACAGCAGATACGGAAAGTCGATGCCCTTGGGATTGGCGAAGCGGATCACGACGAAACTTTCGTCGGGCGTCGGAATATAGCGCGCGATGAACGGATTGGATGTATCCACTGTGGGCACGCGCTGAAAGTTGATGTGCGTGCGCGAAAACTGCGGGCAGATGTAGTTCACGTAGTCGGGCATACGCCGCAGGATCGTGTCCACCACCGCCTCGGTGGAGTAGCCGCGCTGCGCCTTGTCGCGATGCAGCTTCTGAATCCACTCGAGATTGATGGTGGGCACGACACCCACCAGCAGATCCGGGTGCTGTGCGACGTTCACGCGATCGGTCACCACGGCGCCGTGCAGGCCCTCGTAGAACAGCACGTCGGTACCCGGATCGACCTGTGTCCATGGCGTGAACGTACCGGCCTCCTGGCTGCATAGCGCCGCTTCGGTCTCGTCGTGTAAATATCTGCGCGTGCGCCCCCTGCCGCTTTCTGCGTAGGTGCGAAACAGCGTCTCCAGCTCTTCGAAGAGATTCGCTTGCGGACCGAAGTGGCTGAGATGTTCGTTGCCTGCGGCGGCTCTCTCGGCGAGTGCAGCCCGCATTTCGGCGCGATTGTAGCGATGGAATGCGTCGCCTTCCACGATCGCGGCTTTGACGCCTTCGCGCGCGAAGATCCATTGGAAGGTGCGCGTGACTGATGTGGTGCCTGAGCCCGAGGAACCGGTGACCGCGATGATCGGATGCTTGATGGACATGGGCGCTAAGCTCCGGGGATCACGACGCTGCGTGCGTGAATAAAGAGCGCGTGTTGAACAGCGGCGAGGTGTACGGCTGATCTGCGCCCTCGTCGTATTCGCGGTGATAGTGTGCGATGCGTTCCACCTCAAAACGCGAGCCGAGGACCAGCGGAATGCGCTGATGCAAGGCCACGGGCTGCACATCCAGTACGCGCTGGCGGCCGGTGCTGGCGGCGCCGCTCGCCTGTTCCACGATCATCGCCATCGGGTTGGCCTCGTACAACAGGCGCAGGCGCCCGGGCCGTGCCGGATCCTTGGAATCCTTGGGATACATGAACAGGCCACCGCGCACCAGGATGCGATGCACCTCCGCTACCAGCGAAGCGATCCAGCGCATGTTGAAATCCGCGTCGCGGGGCCCGGATTTGCCGGCCAGGCATTCGGAGACGTAACGCTTCACCGGCGGCTCCCAGAAGCGCTCGTTGGATGCATTGACCGCGAACTCGCGTGTGTGCGCCGGAATAGTCATGCTCGGATGCGTCAGTACGAATTCGCCGACGTCGCGATCCAGCGTGAAGCCATGCACACCGCGGCCCAACGTCAACACCAGCATCGCCGCCGGCCCGTAGATCGCATAGCCGGCGCAGACCTGTAGCGCGCCCGGCTGCAGAAAATCCTCGACGTTCGGTTCGATGATGCCTTCGGGGGCGCGCAGTACAGAGAAGATAGTCCCAACCGAGATGTTCACGTCGATGTTCAAAGAACCGTCGAGTGGATCGAACAGCAGCAGATATTTACCGCGCGGGTAGTGCGCCGGAATGCGATACACGTGCTCCATCTCTTCGGACACCATGCCGGCGAGATGCCCGTCCCACTCGCAATGCTGAATCAGGATTTCGTTGGAGAGTACATCGAGCGGCTGCTGCTCTTCTCCCTGGACATTGTGCGGAAGCGTGTGCTCGGCCGCGTCCGCCAGCGCACCTTTGGCGACCGATTGCGCGATGATCTTGCACGCCGTCACTACATCGTGGAGCAGCGCGCTGAAGTCACCCGTTGCTTCGGGCGCGCGGCGCTGCTCCTCGATGATGAACTTGTTGAGCGTGGTACGCCCGTGATACATGGTCGGTCTCCGTTATCTGATGCCGGCTCCGCCGCTACTGCTGAAATACCCTGCTGCGGCGAATGTCCTCCGCCTCGATCGTCATCAGCGCATCGCGATCCACCGATGCTCCGAGCGCGAACAGGCGATTCGCCTGTCGCAGGCGTGCACGATCGAGCGCATTTCGTATCGAGCGTGCGTTGGCGAAGTGCGGCTGCTGCATGCGGCGCGCGATATATTCCGAGAGCACTTCGCGGGCGTCCGGGCTCAGTCGGTATTGCATATGCGCGAGCATCAGCTCGGCGATCTCCAGCAGCTCGTCGCCGCTGTAGTCCGGGAAGTCGATGTGATGCGCGATACGCGAGGACAGGCCGGGATTGCTGCGAAAGAAGGTATCCATGCGCTCCTTATATCCGGCCAGGATCACGACCAGATCCGCGCGCTGGTTCTCCATCACCTGCAGCAGGATCTCGATCGATTCCTGTCCATAGTCGCGCTCGTTCTCGGGGCGATACAAATAATAGGCTTCGTCGATGAACAGCACGCCCCCCATCGCTTTCTTCAACACTTCGCGCGTCTTGGGCGCAGTGTGCCCGATGTACTGACCCACCAGGTCATCGCGCGTCACCGCCACCAGATGGCCCTTGCGAACGTACTCGAGGCGATGAAGGATCTGTGCCATGCGCATGGCCACCGTAGTCTTGCCGGTACCGGGGTTGCCGGTGAAGCTCATGTGCAGTGATGGTGAGTCGGTGGTGAGGCCGAGCTGGCGCCGCGCGCGATCGACCAGCAGCAACGCGGCGATCTCGCGTATGCGCGTTTTCACCGGGGCGAGCCCGACCAGCTCACGGTCGAGCTGATCGAGGATCTCGGTGATGTGCGCATCGCGCAGGATCGCTGCGAGGTCTACGCGCTGACCCGTCTCCGGAGCGGCGTGCAGCGGGGGAGAGGTGGCTATTAGCACGCTGGGGGGTGGCATGCTCTTCTCAAGCCGGCTGCGCTGCACGCCGCTCGGACAGGGTCCATGCGAGCTGCGCGCGCATGGACGCGATGATGAGGGAATAGTCCTCCGAGCCGAAGATCGCCGAGCCGGCGACGAACGTGTCGGCGCCGGCCTGTGCGGCCTCGGCGATGTTTTCGAGCTTCACGCCGCCGTCGACCTGCAGCCAGATCGGACGGGCGCTCGCGTCGATGCGGCGGCGTGCTGCGCGCAGCTTCGGCAGCACCGCCCCGATGAACTTCTGCCCGCCGAAGCCGGGGTTCACCGACATGATCAGCACCAGATCCAGCTTGCCCAGCACCTGATCGAGCCAGGCGAGCGGTGTCGCAGGATTGAAGGCGAGCCCGGCCTTGCAGCCGTGATCGTGGATGAGGTCGATGGTGCGATCGATGTGCTCGCTCGCCTCCGGGTGAAACGTGATGATGTCGGCGCCCGCGCGTGCGAACTCGGGCACCATGCGGTCGACCGGCTTTACCATCAGGTGCACGTCGATCGGCACGTGTGTGAGCGGGCGGATCGCTTCGCAGACCATCGGCCCGACGGTGAGGTTGGGCACGTAGTGGTTGTCCATCACGTCGAAGTGGATCAGGTCCGCGCCGGCGCGCACGACGGCAGTAACTTCCTCGCCGAGTCGGGCGAAGTTGGCGGAGAGGATGCTGGCGGCTATACGGTACATTCGAGCTCCTTCGCTAGCTAGGGACAAGGCCAACGCAGAGGCGCAGAGAGGAAGACAGAGAACGCAGAGAAAGCAATGCGTCGTTGAATCTTCGGACCTGGCCAGTCGTGTCGCACGCTGATCGTCATTCCTATCTCTATCTTGGTCTTGGGGTTCTCTGCGTTCTCTCTCGGTTTTCTCTGCGCCTCTGCGTTGAGGTTTAGGCCTTAGTAGCGCTCACCCGACGGCCGCTCAGCCGCGTAACTGCGCGTGGTGTAGCGAATGCTGCGGCCGGCGACTTCCTGTCGTTCGAGACCGAACCCGGGCTCTTCGTCCGGACGCTGCACAATGAACGACAGCCGCACGGTTTCCCATCCACGGCTGGAGTCGAACGCATTGAGCTTGATGTAATGATCCGGAAATGCGCGCCGGCACGCCTGCACTTCGGCTATCGCGCCGGCAGCGTCGCCCAGATCGAACATGGGCATGCCCCAGATTTCCCAATACGTGTTGCGCGGATGCGGATCGTCGGTGTGCTCGACCGATATCGCCCAGCCTCGATCGAGCGCGTATTCGATCTGCGCGTTGATCTGCGCGTCGGTCAAGTCAGGCAGAAATGAGAACGTCCCTTGGGTGATGCGCATCTTCTTGCTCCTTTCAAACCTTAATTCTCAACACAGAGGCACAGAGGACACAGAGGTGAACAAAGAAGTGCGAAATTGGAGCGGTGGATCGCCCGATCGTTTCCGAAGCGCTGCCATGCGCCCTGTGCCGCTGCGACGTCTGCTCATATTCAGTTCTCTCTGTGTCCTCTGTGCTCTTACAGTAAGTGCCTCTGTGTTGGGTTTAGGCCTGAGATCAAGCCGCCACAGGCGTAGCCACATAGTCAACCGTATCCGTGGACGCGTAGTCGAACGTGACGTCCTTCCACACATCGAGGGCGGCGCGCAGCGGAGCACAGGTGCGCGCGGCCTGCTGCAGAATCTGCGGGCCCTCGTTCCAGATGTCGCGGCCTTCGTTTCGCGCGAGAATCATCGCTTCGAGTCCGACGCGATTGGCGGTTGCGCCGGCCTGGATGCCCATCGGATGGCCGATCGTGCCGCCGCCGAACTGCAGCACCACGTCCTCGCCCAGATAAGTGAGCAGCTGATGCATCTGTCCGACATGAATGCCGCCGGAGGCCACCGGCATCACCTTGCGCAGGCTTGCCCACGGCTGATCGAAGAACAAACCGTGCTCGAGATTGGCGCAGGTATGCGGCTCCCGCAGCGTGTCGTAGATACCGCGGATGACATTGGGATCGCCCTCCAGCTTCCCGACCACCGTCCCCGCATGGATATGATCTACGCCGGCCATGCGCATCCACTTCGAGATCACCCGGAAGCTCACGCCGTGCAGCTTCTGCCGTGTGTACGTGCCGTGCCCGGCGCGGTGCAGATGCAGGATCATGTCGTTGCGCCGGGCCCACTTGGCCATGCTCTGGATCGCGGTGTAGCCGATCACCAGGTCGATCATGACGATCACCGAGCCCAGCTCCTTGGCGAGCTCGGCGCGCTCGTACATGTCTTCCATCGTGGCGGCGGTGATGTTGAGGTAGTGCCCCTTCACCTCGCCGGATTCGGCCGCGGCACGATTCACCGCTTCCATGACATGCAGGAAGCGATCGCGCCAGTGCATGAAGGGCTGGGAATTGATGTTCTCGTCGTCCTTCACAAAATCCAGTCCGCCCTTGAGCGCTTCGTACACCACGCGCCCGTAGTTCTTGGCCGACAGTCCGAGCTTCGGTTTGGTGGTGGCGCCGAGCAGCGGGCGGCCGAACTTGTCGAGGCGCTCGCGCTCGACGACGATGCCGGTCGGCGGGCCCTGAAACGTCTTCAGGTAGGCGACCGGAATGCGCATATCCTCCAGGCGCAGCGCCTTGATCGCCTTGAAGCCGAACACGTTGCCGATAATGGAGGCGGTGAGGTTGGCGATCGAGCCTTCCTCGAATAGATCCAGGTCGTACGCGATGTAGGCGAAGTACTGCTGCGCGGTCGGTGTGCCCGGGCCCGTGCCGGGGACCGGGTTGACGCGATAGGCCTTCGCGCGGTACAGATCGCAGGCGGTGAGGCGGTCCGTCCAGACCACCGTCCAGGTGGCGGTCGACGACTCGCCGGCGACCGCAGCCGCTGCTTCCTCGGGTTCGACGCCATCTTGCGGCGTAATGCGGAACAGCGCGATGACATCGGTGTGCGCGGGCTCGTAGTCCGGGTCCCAGTAGCCCATCTGCTTGTAGGGCAGGACGCCGGACTTGTAGCGATCGCGCAGATCGAGGTCGGCCGGACGGTTCATGCAAGGTCTCCTTGGCAATTTCGCAAGTGGTGATGCGCTACTTTATGGAATCACCGACATAAGCTAAAGTCAGTTCTTCTTAGCCAATGCATAAGGAATAGCTTATATGGCTGGTTTGCGCAGCGTGACCATGCGGCAGCTCCAGATCTTTTCTTCTGCAGCGCGTCAGCTGAATTTTTCGCGCACCTCGGAAGAGTTGCACCTGACTCAGCCGGCGGTCTCCATGCAGATCAAGCAGCTCGAGGAGAGCGCTGGACTGCCGCTGTTCGAGCGGATCGGGAAACGGCTGTTTCTCACCGCGGCCGGGACCGAGCTCTATCGCTATGCGCAACAGGTGCTCGGGGCGATCAAGGACGCCGAAGAGATCCTCGGAGCGATGAAGGGTCTGGAGGGCGGAAGGCTCACGATCGGTGTCGTGAGCACGGCGAAGTACTTCGCGCCCAAGCTGCTCGCCATGTTCAACGAGCGCCACCCGAAACTGGAGCTCAGGCTCCAGGTGAACAACCGCGAGGCGGTGATTCAGATGTTGTCCAGCAACGAGATCGACATCGCGGTGATGGGAACTGCGTCGAGTCAGCTCGACACGGTGGCGGAGCCGTTTGCCCGACACCCGCTGGTGGTGATTGCGCATCCGGGGCATCCGCTGGCGCATCGCAAGCGGATTCCATTGTCCGCGCTGGAGAAGGAGACCTTTATCGTGCGCGAGCCCGGGTCGGGTACACGCTCAGCCATGGAGCGATTCATGAGCGAGCGGGGCATCAACATACGCGTCGGCATGGAGATCAGCAGCAACGAAACCATCAAGCAGGCGGTTATGGCCGGCATGGGCGTGAGCTTCATCTCCCAGCACACCATTGGTCTGGAGCTCGCGACCGAGCAGCTGGTGATGCTGAGAGTCGAAGGGCTGCCGGTCATGCGGCAATGGTGTGTGGTGCACCTCGCGAGCAAACGATTGTCGCCCGCAGCGGACACCTTTCGGCGGTTCATGTTGAAGGAGGGCGCCGAGCTGTTGCGGCTGTGGCCGCAGGGGTAGCCGCGATCACGGCGTCGAAGGCGCTCCGACGCGCAATCGTCGGCCGTGATACGCTGTGGCATTCGTTTGCTCCGAATGCATGCTCATCGCTGCGTTGCTTTGCAGCACGCGAGGCTCATGGGGTGTCTCGCGCGACATGATGGGAAGCAAACCGGCGATTCGTCTCTGCGGTCTAGGACGAATTTCCAGGGTGCTCGCTCGGCGCAGACGCGAGCCCCGTTTCAGCGGAGTCCCAATTTGATTTTTCGCCGCGATCCGGCTGCAGTAGCACGCAGCCGGGCGCGGCCTGTCGTGTCACGTGAGGAGATGTGTTGAGATGAAAACTCGAACGAAAGCATGGGTGGGGTGTGCGGTAGCCGTGTCGGCGATGCTGGGCGCAGCGTTGCCAGCGGTTGCAGACGATGTCACGTGGGATCGCCTGGTGAACTCGGATAAGGATCCCAACAACTGGATGAGCTATCACGGCGGCTACAAGTCGTGGCACTACAGTGCGCTGGATCAGATCAATACCAACACGGTGGGTAAGCTGCACGAGGCGTGGTCGCATGCGGCATCGCGCGCGAATCGCGGTCTGCAGGGTTTCCCCCTCGCCATCGATGGCGTGCTGTACTACAGCAGCCCATACAACCAGGTCTATGCGCTGGACGGTGCCACCGGCGCGATGCTGTGGACCTACAAGCAGAAGCTGAACGAAGACCTGGTCGCGAAGCAGACGCACTCGCCGTACAACCGCGGTATCGCCGCGGCCTACGGCAACATCTACATGGGCACGCTGGACGGCAAGCTGGTCGCGATCGACATGAAGAGCGGCAAGCTCAACTGGGAAACCAAGCTGGTTAACTCCGAGAAGTTGACGGTGGGCTTCACCGGCGCGCCGCTCGTGGTCAAGGACAAAGTCATCATCGGTGCGCAAGGCGGAGAATGGCCGTACCGCGGTCCGCTGTTCGGTGTCGATGCCAAGAGCGGCAAGCAGGTATGGCAGTTCTTCACCGTCGGTGGCAACGAAGGCACGCCCTCGGACAAGCGCGATACGTGGGGCAATGACTCCTGGAAGACCGGCGGGGGTGGCGGCTGGATGGCGGGCGGCTATGATCCGGAGACCAACTCGGTGTGGTGGGGCACGGGCAACCCGGCGCCGCTGTACGACTGGGCGGGCGACAAGTGGCAGACGGAAGGACCGCGTCCCGGAACCAACCTGTATACGACATCGGTGCTGCTGCTCGATCCCGATACCGGCAATCTGAAGGCCTACCATCAGGAAATTCCGCACGATGCGTGGGACTTCGACTCCGCGCCGGGCGAGTTCATGATGGTCGAGAAGGGCGGCAAGAAGTACGTCGTGCACCCGGGCAAGAGCGGCTGGGTGTGGGTCTACGACCGTATGGGTAAGGTACAGAACGTGTATCGCGGCGTGGACAACATCAACTTCGTGAAGGACATCAATCCCAGCACCGGCGAACTGATCGGGCGGCGTGATCTGGCCGAAGGCAAGCACAAGAACCTGTGTCCCTCGATCGCCGGGGGCTACAGCTGGAATTCGGGTTCGTACAATCCGAAGACCGGGCTGTTCTACCGGGTGGGCTGGGAATGGTGTATCGACCTCGAAGTGGTGAAGACCACCCCGGTGCTCGAGCCGATGGCGCAGCTAAACATCGGCGCGGATTTCAAGTTCGTCGCGCCCGAAGGTGACAAGCTGCGCGGCCACATCCGTGCCCGCGATCCGGTGTCGGGCAAAGTGGCCTTCGAGATTCCCTACACGAAAGCGCCGCCACACGCGAGCCTGCTGTCTACGGGCGGTAATCTGCTGTTCGTGCCCGAGGCCGATGGTATGCTGGTGGCCTACGACGCACGCAATGGCAAGAAGCTGTGGAGCCACAACGACGGCCAGGGCCATGACGGCGGTATCATCACCTATATGGCGAAGGGCAAGCAGTACGTCGCCGTGATGACCGGCTGGGGCAGTCTGGTCAGCGACGGCTACGGCGATCTGTGGGGCGAGCCGTGGGTCAGCATGCCGAAGGATTCCGGTGTGTTGAAGGTATTCTCGCTGGATTGAGTGGTGTGTTGGATGTCTCGAGGCGGGGCGCGTATGCCCCGCCTTTTTTTCGGGATGGCGGGAAGCCAGTCCGCTGATCTCGAGCAGCAACAATGCATCGGATTGATCGTTCTGGGTTTACCGCTGTCAAACTCCGGCTCGGGCATCGAGCTCGCTCATGTTTTATCCGTGAAGTCACCAGGAGAAGTGCAATTCATGTTTCGGTATCCACTGATCGCTGCCTGTCTGGCGATAGCCGCGTCTTACAGCACGGCCGCGGGCGCAGCGGAAAACGAACCATCCCCACCGAATCCGCCGGCGCAACCCGCGGGCGGCGCTGCTCCTGCGGTGCCGGCCTTCAGCGTGAAGAACACGTTCCGCAATATCTGCGGCTTTTGCCACGAGAATTACGGGCGCAAGGCGGGCAAGGGCCCGCAGCTGATGGGCTCGCAGCTCACTGACGAGCAGATTTTCAATCGCATCAAGAACGGCAAGCCCGGCCGCATGGCGGCGTTCGGCGGCGCGTTCACAGATGACCAGATCCGCGAGATCGTGGTATTCATTCGCGGATTGCGTCCGGACGTCGACCCATGACCCGACGTTTCGTGTCGCTATGCGCGCTGCTGCTGCTCATAGCAACGCCAACGCATGCGCGCACGCTCGTCGAGGTCAAAGCGAAGGGCGCCATCTCGCTGTGCGCCAATCCCGACGCGCTGCCGTTCGCGAGCGAAAAAGCCGATCCGCCCGGATTCCAGATCGAGATTGCGCGCGCCATCGCTCGCGGGCTCGGCGTCAATCTGGAGCTGCAGTGGATCCTGCCGCGTTACCGCGCCAATCTGGTCAACTGCGACATTCTGATGGACAGCATCGACGATGCCGCCATCTACGAAGGCAGGCTGTTGTTGTCGCGGCCGTATCAGCGCACCGGCGTCGCGCTCGGCCTCGGGCGACAGGCCACCGCAGTCGATGGCTTCGACGGACTGCGAAAGGGACAGAAGGTCGGTGTCATGGTCAATTCGCTGGCGCAGGTGGTGCTGGGCAAGCGCGGCGTGAGCGAATCACCGTATGCCTTCGAGCAGGACATGCTCGACGATCTCGCGAAAGGCGAGCTCTATGGGGCCGCGGCCTCCCCGGCGACGATCGCGTACTACATACGGCAGCATCCAGAAGCGGGCCTTCAGCTCGTGCATGCGTACGACGGCGAGCCGCAGCTCGCCTGGAACGTCTCGGTCGGCATGCGCAAGTCGGATCGTGCACTGGTCGAGGCGGTGAACCAGGTCTTGGACAAGCTGCTCGCCGACGGGACCATCACCGCGATCTATGCACGCTACGGCGTGGAGCATCGGGTGCCGTAAGCAGTCGATTCGTAACGGCTGCGCTGGGGGGTCAGCCGTGCTGGCGCACCACCCAGCTTGCGATTGCCGCGACCAGCTCCTGGTCCTCGCCGATCGGCGAGGTGACGTGAAGCTGCAGCGCCGGATAGCGCTGTTCGAGATTGCGTACCAGCGCCGCAACGTCTTCCTTCACGTGCCCGCCGGCCCCGAGAAACAGCGGAACGACTGTCACGCGATTTACGTTCTGCTGCGCGACGTGCGCCACCGCGGTCGCCAGATCGGGGCTCATGCGCTCGAGAAACGCCAGCTCGATGGTTCTGTCCGGCAACGCCTTGGACACGAGACGCTGGATCTGCTGGAACGGGTGCGCCCATTGCGGATCGCGGGCGCCGTGTGCGAACAGAATGATTGCGCTGCGCTCGCTCACGACAGCCGCTCTCGCAACAGCGTCATCAGCGGATCGTCGTCGGGCATTTCCGCGGGCAACGGGGCATGTAGTGGCACGCCGCCAGCGCGCACGATGAGCTCGGCCAGGTGCTCACCGAGCCGGCTTTCGAGAATGGCGATGTGCTTGCCTTGCATTGCGAGCCAGGCGGCGATGCGGTTGCGCGCTCTTCGAGATGGGCCGAAGACGTTAGAGTAACCTGGTTCAGCAACCTTGGAATGTGTGCCACTGCGGCGACAGCGAAAAAAGAAGAGCCCACGGTCGTGGAGGAGTGACGACCGTGGGCCCGTCTACCGTCCAAACGTGCGCTGGCGCAAGCGCACTCCGGTTTGGCACTGCAAGCCCGTCCATTGGGCTCGACACTACTTTCGCAACTCCTGTGCCATCGCGTGCAAATTCCGAAAAGTGCTGCGCGTCAGAGAGATAGTGGAAATCTTCGCCGCGACGCCGTCTTCGCTCATGCATCAGTGCAGTGCATGAGAGGCAGAGGCTGCACCGTGGCGACGCGCGAAGACTCACGTCGCGCGGGTCAGATCGCTACCTTCTCGCCCGTGCGCGCAGCCGTCAGTAACGCATCGATCAGCCGATGCACGCGCAAGCCTTCCTCGCCGTTCACCCGCGGCTCGCCGCCGCTCTCGAGCGCATGGAGGAAATCGCTCCAGACGCTGCGGTGGTAGTCGTGCGGGAATGCCATCGGATCTGCGCCGGTGCCGCCGGCCGAGCCATCGGGCGCCAGCGCTTCGCGTCGGCCGTCGTGCCACCGCACTTCCAGAGCCGTGCTCGCAAGCGTGGCGGTGGCCTGTCCGCAGACGAGCTCGATACGCTCGGGCGTGCCGGGATACGCAGCGGTCGTGGCTTCGATGACGCCAAGTGCGCCGGACTTCCAGCGTACCGCCGCACACACCAGATCCTCGCATTCCATGCGATGTACCGGCGTGGTGGTGGCAAGCGCGGTGACTTCTGCTGGATCCCCTGCGAGCGAGAGCAACAGATCCAGTGTGTGGATTGCCTGAGTGAGGAGCACGCCGCCGCCGTCGCGCGCGAGCGTGCCGCGTCCTGGCTCGTCGTAATAGCTCTGCGGTCGCCACAACCGGATGATGGTAGAGGCGCCGTAGACCGGGCCGAGCTCGCCGGAACGCAGCAGCGCGGCCACACGTTCAGTGGCCGGCTTGTGCCGGTTCTGCAAGACGATGCCTAGCTTCACCTTTGCCGAACGGCATGCAGCGACCAGCGCTTCGGCGCGTGCAGTGGTGATATCGAGGGGCTTTTCCAACAGCACGTGTTTGCCTGCTTCAGCGCAACGGCGCACCAGTTCGAGGTGCGTTGCCGGCGGAGTGAGGATCGCGACCGCGTCGACTGAGCGGTCCTCGAGAATCATCTCTATGCGATCGCATTGGGGAAAGGGAAAGCGTTGCGCGAACTGTGCGCGACGCTCGGCGCTTGGGCTGAATGCATATGCGACCTCGACGCGGTCGGCGAGGTCGAGCGCGCTCTTAGCGTGCGGCGCGACCGCCATGCCGAGGCCTACTAATGCGATACGTGTCTTGGCCATGTTTCCTCCAAAGCGGATTCAAAAATCCAACGCAGAGGCGCAGAGAAAAAAGGAAAGAGAGAACGCAGAGAAAGCGATAAAGAATGGGCGTGCATCTCATGCTCCGTTCCGATGGAAAACTTTCGCTTGGGTTTTCTCTGCGTTCTCTCTTTATGGTCTCTGCGTGCTCTGCGTCTACGCTCTTTAGCTTTTGCGTTGCATTTACCGCAACCCCAGCCGACCCGGCAGCCACAACGAAAACGCCGGCACGTAGACCAGCACCATCAAGCCCACGAATAGGACTACCAGGTACTTGAACAGCTTAACCGCAACGTCTTCCATGCGCGTGCCGGTAATGGCGCACGTCGCGAACAACCCCAGACCCAGCGGAGGCGAGAACAGACCCAGGCCCATCGCGATCACCATCACGGTGCCGAAATGCAGCGGGTGCACGCCGAGCTGCTGGGCGATCGGCGTGAACAGCGGGCCGAGGATGATCAACGCCGGCGCACCTTCGAGCACGGCGCCGAACCCGATCATCAGCAGCGCAGACACCGCTACGAAAGCAGTGGCGCCGTGGTCGCGGCCCAGTGCGACCATCGCATCCGACAAATGCGCCGGTATCTGTTGAATTGCCAAAGCGAACGAAATGCTCGATGCGGCGGCGACGATGAACAGGATGCTGCCCGACATCGCCGCCGAGCGCACGAACAGCCGCACGATGGAGCGCCAGGTCAGCTCGCGGAAGGCGAGGCCGCCCACCACCAACGCGTAGACGACGGCGAACGCGGACACTTCGGTCGAAGTCGCGATGCCAGAGGTCACGCCTTTGCCGATCATCAGCACCATCACCAGTCCGACCACTGCACCGGCGATCAGATGCGCCATCGGCTTGCGCTTCTCGAACGCATCGCGCGGATCGATGCGCGAGCCGAAGTGGATCGCGACCGCAGCCAGCGCGAGCGCAAGCGCTGCCGCAGGCACCAGACCGGCGATGAACAAGCCGCCGATCGAGATGTTGGCGACGAAACCCAGAATGATCATGTTGATGCACGGAGGGATCGTTTCGGCCATCACTGCGGCGCCCGCTAATACGCCCGCCGCTTCGTTGGGATCCTGCCCGGTGCGGCGTACGGCCGGCATGATGATACCGCCCACCGCGGCGATGTCGGCGAGCTTGGAGCCGGACACGCCCGAGAAGAATGCGGTGGCCGCGATGATGATGACGTTGAGCCCGCCGCGCATGCGCCCGAGCATGCGGATCAGCAGCTCGATCAGGCGCGAGGACATGCCGTTGGCTTCCATCAGCAGGCCGGCGAGCACAAAGAAGGGAATGGCGAGCAGCACGAAATGATCGGTGCCGGCGAGGATCTGCTGCGAGTACACCAGCATGGGCAGCGATGGATCCGACAGAAAATAGAGCAGAGCCGCGAAGGCGAGCGCAAATGCGATCGGCACGCCGATCACGAAGCTCACCACGAACGCGCCGATCATCAGCACGACTGGCGCGATTGCACCACCAGGCACGAGCGTATTCCAGGCCCACACGGCAAGCGCGAGCGCAAGAGCTGCAGCGAGCGTTCCCCAGACGGTGCGCGCGGATCCTGCGAGCGCGCTGAGCGCGCCGAACAGCGTCATCAGCAGGCTGCCCGCGACGAGCGGCCAGACATAGATCGACTGCGGCAGCCCGATCGGCGTGCTCTGCCCTTGTACGTCGATCAGCAGAGCACACGCCGAGGCCAGCAGCGCAGCCGAGACCGCGACGATGATCCAATGGCACAGCTGCACGACCGCGGCACGCCAGTGTGCGGGGAAGAACTTGCGCAGGCTCTCCACGCCCACGTGCTGCACACGTCCCAGCGCGGTGGCAGCGCCGAGGAACACCAGCGCACCCATCAGAGCGCGCGCGATCTCTTCGGCCCAGTCGAAGGGTTGATGCAGGAAGTAGCGCCAGATCACCGAGCAGAACACGACAATGACATCGACTGCAAGAACCACCGCGGCGATGTGCTCGATGATATTGAGCAGTCGCTCGAGCCAGCGCTGGAAGCGCCCGCTGCGCGCTGCGACGCCTGCCAGCACCGCGTCACGCACGGTTGACTGCGATGGCCTCGAACAGCGGCTTGGTGGGCGGATACTGTGCGGCGAAAGCGGTCCAGAGCCTGGTTTCCATCTCGCGGCGCACCTGCTCGCGCTCGCTCTTGGCCATCGGATAGTAGGTGATTCCGAGGCGCTTCAATTCCTCGATCGCCTGCTTGCCGTGCTCGACCGCCTGCGCGCGCTGAAAGGCAGTGGCATCGGCTGCAGCCTTGAGCACCGCAGGCCGTACGCTCTCGGGGAGCTTATCCCAGCCGCGTTTGCCGATGACCGCCACCATCGGCGGGAACAGATGCTCGGTCAGCCAGCAATACTTGGAAACCTCATAGAGCTTGGTCGACAGCACCGTGGAAGGATCGTGCTCGAAGCCGTCGACCACGCCGGTCTGCAGCGCCGTGTACAGCTCGTTGAACGCGATGGGTGTGGGAATGGCGCCGATCAGCTTGAAGGTCTCGATGAACGCCGTCGTCGGCAGCACGCGCAGCTTGACCCCCTTGATCTCAGCGAGGTTGCGCACGGGGTTCTTGGTGTAGACGCTGCGCGAGCCAAAATGAGAACCCCAGCCGATGACGGTGCACTTGGTGCGCTCCTGCACGATGCGGCCGAGGCGCTCGCCCGCACCGCCGTCGAGCGCTTTGAACAGATGCGGGTAGCTGTCGAACACATAACCCAGATCGAGCATGCCGAGCTCGGGCGCGACCGTGGCCCAGATCGATGATCCCGTCAGCATCATATCGATGGAACCGATCTTCACCTGCTGGACGACATCGGCTTCCTTGCCGAGCTGGCTGTTGGGGAAATACTGCAGCTCGATCTTCGCGCCGGGCAGCGTGCTGACATTGCTCGCGAAGCGTTGGTACCAGATGTAGTGGGCGGAGTTGGGATCGGCAGGCAGAGAAGATGAAATGCGCAGGCTCACCGTCGATTGCGCCCGCGTGAGGTGCGGGATGGAACCGGCGAGCGCAGCGGTTGCGGCGGACAGCACAAAACGACGACGCGGCGTGGAGTTCATGGCAGTGCAGTTCTTCTCGTTACGTGCCTTCGGTACGACCGGTGCGGTGGTGGATCTGGGATGAGGTATGGTACAGAAGAACGCACCCGCGAACCGCAGCTTGGGTTCAAGACCCGGCGCGTTGGCTCAGCATCGCTGCGCAAACGGCAATCAGCTCACCCGGCTCTACCGGTTTGGCAACGTGCATCTGGTAGCGCGCGAGGAACACACGGCGGCGGTCTTCCGAGCGAGCAAACGCGGTGAGCGCGACCGCGGGCGTGGATCCGCCCTGATTCGGTGGCAGCGCGCGGATCTTGCGGATCAGATCGTAGCCGTCTTCTTCGGGCATGCCAGGCTGCGTGAACGCGCACGACTTCAGTCTACATGCGGAGGGTGCGTTGTGGCGGGATAACGCCTTCCGTCAATGCCCAAGTATTCCCATTGACGAGAGACCTTTGGACAGGGCTTCGGCCACCATGAGGTTCCCCCGGCTGTTCAAATGTCCATTCGGTGCACGCAGTCCCTCGAAGTCATCGTCGTACCGATATTGGTCGAGGATGTACTGCGCGGTATCCACGTGGAGAATATTCCGCGCTGCAAGGAACTTCAGCAGCTGGTCATCGAGCCGAATGCCGGTCTTGATCAACTTCAGGTCGGGGGGTGCATATAAGATCACACACACCGGTGTCATCCCCATGCCCCGGCTGTCATCGACGAATCGCTCGATGAGATATTCCACCACCTCGAGCGCGCCGGGATTCACGAAGAAATAATTCTCCGCCCCTCGCCCTTCGCGCCGCGTTCGCAGAATCTCGGGCAGCGCACGCGCATAGCTGATCGTATTCGGAAATCCCGCGACTGGCTTTTTCTGATTCACCTGGTACCAGTAATCATATCGGGTCAGCAGCCGCCACACGTCGTGGTCGGGACTCGACAACACTTCCATGATGCACGCCGCGTCGGTGCAGGGGGGATGAATCAATTCGAATCGTTCGTTCTTCTTGACGAAAATGGGCTTGAAGACAAACGTGAAAGCCTCGTTGTTCGTGAAGTAGTAGAAGGAATGATACGAGAGCGATCGCCGGTACGTCTGAGAATAGAGCCCGAGGATCGCAAGCTGCGTCGGGTAATGACGCGCATACTTCTCGAACTTCAGCACGGACTGATCGAGGCCGTAGCCACCTACACCGAGATTCACAATGGCCGCGCCCGTCAGCCGCTCGAAATGCGCTTGCCAGGTTTCCTCCGAACCGACTTCGGCGCCCTGGACGAACGAGTCCCCGTAGGATTGAGCGAGGTAGCGTTTCGTGGCGACGAAATCGCGGGTGATCGGATCGTGATCCCAACCGAGCTCGGGGTCGAATACGAAGGCATACTGGGAGCCTTTCCCGGGCGTGTAGCTGAAGAATCGTCGTGCATCATCCGCGTTCAGCTTCGATGCGATGATGCGTTGCCTGAAGTACGGGGCGAACCTGCCATGAAGGATCGGGAGTGACAGCTCGAGGAGCGCCGCGGTCAGGAGGAATGAGACAATAGGAACAAGTAGCAACTTCGTGGTTCTCACGATCGTCACATACTCATGAGGCGGCGGGAGTCGAACCGGCGTCCGAAGCAGATCAGCGAGGGACCTCTCCGTGCGCAGCCCCTTCCGTGTTCTCTCGCCGGGCGCCCCCCGAAGGGGCCAAGAGGCGGCCGGACAGCCCGTTGAGTTTCGCCTGAAGGACCGGGGAACTATAGCATCCGCCCGCGAGGCGGATCAATTCCCGGTTGTCCGGGCCGGCGAGCGCAGCGGTGGCAGTGGACAACAAAAAACGACGACGCGGCGTGGCGTTCATGGCGGTGCAGTTCTTCTCGTTACGCGCATCGGTGCGGCCGGTGCGATGGTGGATCTCGGATCAGGTATGGTACAGAAGAACGCACCCGCGAACCGCAGCTTGGGTTCAAGACCCGGCGCGTTGGCTCAGCATCGCTGCGCAAACGGCAATCAGCTCACCTGGCTCTACCGGCTTGGCAACGTGCATCTGGTAGCCCGCGAGGAACATACGGCGGCGGTCTTCCGAGCGCGCAAACGCGGTTAGCGCAACCGCGGGCGTGGATCCGCCTTGATCTGGGGGCAGCGCGCGGATCTTGCGGATCAAATCGTAGCCGTCTTCTTCCGGCATGCCGATATCGCTCAGCAGAAGGTGGGGACGGGACTCGCGCACTAGCTCAAAGGCTTCGGCAGCCGACGCGGCCACGATCACCCGCGCGCCGCGCTCACCGAGGATGCGCCTGATCAATTCGCGAGCATCGCGATCGTCATCGACCACCAGGATACGCGCATACGATCAGGCGATCATCAATGGCAAGCCGATTCCCACGGAGCCGGTGGCGGGTCCGCCTCGACGCATGCAGATGTTGCCGCTGGATTTGTGGATCGTCGATTTTGCGGAGCGAGTCAATCCTATTGGGACCATCACTATCTGCCTTCCTGGGCGGTTTTGACGGGCAAGGGGACAATGCTGTGTTGTCACTGTCGTTCCTGAATGCCGCCAGTATGACGTTGGGCTCGGCGTCGGTGGGTCCCGTTACAGA
>Ga0335082_10001525_pt1 | contig 24694 bp, 26 predicted proteins | sample Lox_Sample_41_FD_206718 | JGI IMG/M metagenome (GOLD analysis project Ga0335082, IMG submission 206718) | Soil microbial communities from Loxahatchee National Wildlife Refuge, Florida, United States - Lox_Sample_4.1 | ecosystem: Environmental > Terrestrial > Soil > Wetlands | place: USA... | reverse complement strand
GGATCGCTCAGGATCGGTTGCACGAACGCCACCCGCGAGATCAGGTCTGCGACGGTCGCGATGATGAACAGCAGGCCCGCGACGACAGCGAGCATCCGGTTCGCATTCATCTGCTTCACTCCCTCCGTCGGCGGCCCGCGTGCCACGAACGTCCGACCCCGGACTGCCGTGATCGAGCCTCGCCGCGACCCGGGGGTCACGCCAAGTGCCGTTGGTCGTCACCGCGAGCGCGCCGGAGAGAGCCGCCGGTGAGTCGCCTGTGTCAGAATCGATGCGATGGAGCTCACCTGGTACGGCCGGACGTGCGTCCGCATGCGGGGCAGGGATGCCGTCGTCGTGGCCGACCCGTATCCATCGATCGTCGGACCGACCGGCCGCGGCATCACCGGCGAGGTCGTCACGTTCAGCCATCCCGACGACGCGCCGCTCGGCAAGGCCAAGGGAAAGCTCTCACGAGACGGGGCGACGGTCATGCCGACGAGCCTCGAGAACGCGTTCGTCCTCGACGGGCCCGGCGAGTACGAGGTCCGTGACGTCCTCATCACCGGGGTCCGGACGTACCGCGACGACGCTCGAGGTGAGCGGCGCGGCCGTCAGACCGCGTTCGCCATCGAGATCGATGGCGTCCACACCGTCCATCTCGGCGACATCGGCCACCTCCTGACCGAGGAGAAGCTCGGCGATCTCGGGCCGGTCGACGTCGCCTGCGTGCCCGTCGGCGGGGTCCTCTCGGCACCCCGGGCCGGCGAGCTGATCGCCCAGCTCGACCCACGGATCGTCGTACCGATGCCGCTGTGCGACGACGAGGCGGATTGCGCCGACGCCCTGGCCCGCTTCTTCCACGAGCTCGGTGGCGCGGCACCGTCCGCGGTCGCCCGGCTGTCGGTCCTGCCGTCGAACCTGCCGACCGAGACCACGACCGTCCTCCTCGAGGCTCGCGGCCGGACCTGAGCCGCGGTCTCAGCAGGACCCTCGACCGAGCTGGCCGGGCCCTGCGGGACCGCTCAGCCGTGCTCGACGACCACCCGTCCGCGCTTGACGACCGTCCGCGCCAGGGATGCGCCCGGCCAATACGGGATCTGGGCGATCGTCGGGACGCGCCATACGACGAGATCGGCGAGCTTGTCCGGCTCGATCGATCCGATCTCCTCTCCCAGGGCGAGACTGTGGGCGGCGTTGATCGTCGTGGCGACGAGCGCCTCGGTCGGGGTCATGCCGAGCGAGAGGACCGCGACCGTCATCGCCAGCGGCAGGCTTGCCGTGGGCGAGGTGCCGGGGTTGAAGTCGGTCCCGACGGCGACCGGGATGCCCGCTTCGATGAACCGGCGGGCCGGCGCGACATGGTCGGCCATGAGGAACCACGTCGTCGCCGGGAGGACCGTCGCGACGACTGGATGGTCGCCCGTCGCCGCCGCCGCCAGTGCCGCGACGCCCGCGTCGGACGGGACCGCCAGGTGGTCGGCCGAGGCGGCACCGATCTCGGCGGCCAGCTCGGCACCCCCGGACGGGGCGAGCTCGTCGGCGTGGAGCCGGGGCATGAGACCGAAGCCGGCGGCGGTCGTGAGGATCCGCCGACTCTGATCGGCGCTGAACACGCCCTCCTCGCAGAACACGTCGGCGAACCGGGCCCGCCCGTGCGACACCACTCCCGGCAGCTGCTCGTCGAGGATCGAGCGGACGTAGGCCTCCGTCCCGTCGGGCCGGGAGCGGAACTCCGGTGGCACCGCGTGAGCCCCGAGCCAGGTCGGCACGACGTCGACCGGACCCTGCTGACCGAGCTCGTGGGCGACATCGAGGAGCCGGAGCTCCGTGGCGAGGTCGAGCCCATAGCCGGACTTCGCCTCGATCGTCGTCGTCCCGTGGTCGAGCATCTCGTCGAGCCAACGCCGGCCGTGGGCGGCCAGGTCCGCCTCGCTCGCCGCACGGGTGGCCGCGACCGTCGAGAGGATGCCCCCGCCGGCGGCGAGGATCTCGAGATAGCCGGCGCCACGCTGGCGGAGGACGAGCTCACCCTCGCGGGTGCCGCCGAACAGGAGGTGGGTGTGCGGATCGACGAGGCCGGGGGTGACCGTCCCGCCGGCCGCATCGACGACCCGGAACCGGTTCGCCGAGATCCCGGCCGCGGCGATGGCCGCGTCGACCTCGGGGCGGGGCCCGACGGCCAGTATCCGCTCGCCCCAGGTCGCCACGACCGGCGCGTCGAGCGCACCGGGACCCCCGGCAGGCTCGGCCGAGAGCACCGCGGCGTCGTCCTGGCCGGGGCCGCGTCGAAGCCCGCCGACGAGCGTCGCGATCTCGGCTGCCCCGACGATGAGGAGGCCGTCCTCGGAGCGATCGCCCCGATCGCCCCGATCGCCCCGCCCGCCCTCGATGAGCCTGAGCGTCACCGGGCCGCCGCCAACCGGAGCTCGAGGGCCTGGAGCGGCGAGAAATCGCGCAGCTTGAGGAAGTCGGCCGCCACCCGCAGGCGGTCCTCGACCGGCGCGTGCTCGTCCGCGCCGGCTCGGTCGGCGACCGCTACCAGCGATGCGAGCGGCGCGAGGCCGATGAGCTCGGACTCGGCGAGCTCGACCCCGTCGGCGGCGGCCTCGTCGCGGACGGTCTCCCAGACGAGCCACAGGGGCGTCTCGGTGAAGTCGAGGAGGTTCATCGAGACCTGGGCGCGAAGGGGGTGGCCGCGCTCGGGCTCGCGGACCTCGAAACCGTTCGCCTGGACGCGCGGCAGGCCGCCGCCCGACTCGCGGACCCGGCGGGCGATCCGCCTGGCGAGCTCGACATCCTCCGATCCGAGGTTGATGTTGTAGGCGATGAGGAACGGCCGGGCGCCGACAGCGACCGCCCCGGCCGAAGGATGGATGCGAGCCGGGCCGAAGTCCGGCTCACGGCCGGCGTTCCCGATCTCGGCCTTGAGACCCTCGTACTGACCGCGCCGGACGTCGGCGAGCTTGACCCGGTCCGAGCGGGTCGCCGCGGCAGCGTAGAGGTAGACGGGCAGCTCGAACCGATCCGCGATGCGCTTCCCGAAGCGGCGGGCGAGCTCGATGCACTCGTCGAGCGTCGTGTCGCCCAGGGGGACGAACGGGACGACGTCGACGGCACCGATGCGCGGATGCTCGCCGCTGTGCTCGTCCATGTCGATCTCGCGGACCGCACGGGCGACGAGCCGCTCGAGCGCCTCGCTCACGGCCTCGGACTCGCCGGCCATCGTGAGGACGCTCCGGTTGTGGCTCGCGTCGCTCGTCCGGTCGAGGAGGTAGACGCCCTCGACCGACGCGACGTCCTCGCACATCCGCTCGACGACGTCGAGGCGGCGCCCTTCGCTGACGTTGGGGACCGATTCGATGAGGGCCATCGAGTCGTATCGTGACATGACGGCTCGCGCCGGTCGCTGAACGCATCCTTGCTAACGACTGTTAGACAGTAGACTAACGGGCCGCGACGAGCGGTCCGCCGCAGCCCCACGCCCACGGGAGTCCCGTACCGATGCTCGATCGCCTCGGCCTGCTCCGTCAGCGCGACTACCTCAAGTACTGGAGCGCGTCGACGATCAGCCTGTTCGGGACACAGGTGAGCCAGATCGCGATCCCGGTCATCGCGGTCCTCCTCCTCGATGCGACCCCGTTCGAGGTCGGCCTCCTCGCCACGGTCGAGATGCTCCCGTGGATCTTCTTCACCCTGCCGGCCGGCGTGTGGGTCGACCGCCTTCCGCGCCGGCGCATCCTCGTCGGTGGCGATCTCGGCCGGGCGATCGTCCTCGGCTCGATCCCGGTCGCGTGGGCCCTCGGCGTCCTGACGATCTGGCAGCTCTATCTCGTCGGCTTCGCGAACGGCGTGCTGACCGTCTTCTTCGACGTCGCCGACCAGTCGTACCTGCCGACCGTGATCGACCGCGAAGGTCTCGTCGAGGGGAACGCCAAGCTCCAGGTGAGCGCCTCGGCCGCCCAGATCCTCGGCCAGCCGCTCGGCGGCTCGATCGTCGCCCTCGTCAGCGCCCCGTTCGCCGTGACGATCGACGCGCTGAGCTACGTAGGATCAGCCACCCTCATCTCGAGGGTGAAGCGGACAGAGGCGCCGCGGACCGGCCCCGGCGGGGTCGCCGGCGCTTCCACCGCCACGCCGGCCCGGGCCGGGATGCGGCGGGAGATGGCCGAGGGTCTCCGCTACGTCCTCGGCAACCCGATCCTCCGAAGCATCGCCGCCTGCACCGGGTCGTCCAATCTCTGCACGAACATCGTCTTCGCGGTCTTCGCCGTCTACGTCTACCGCGACCTCGGCCTCAGCCCGGCCGCCATCGGCCTGGTCGGAGGATTCGGCGGGTTCGGGATCCTCGCCGGCGCCCTCGTCGCAAGCCGGATCGCAACGCGGTTCGGGGTCGGTCGGACCATCGTCGGCTCGGCGGTCCTCTACGGCCCGACCACGCTCCTCATCCCTCTTGCACCGGCGGACGCCCCGATCCCGTTCTTCGCCGCCTCGACGTTCCTGTCCAGCGGGCTCGCCATCGTCTACAACGTCAACCAGGTGAGCCTGCGCCAGGCGATCACCCCGGAACGCCTGCTCGGGCGCCTCAACGGGACGATGCGGTTCCTCGTCTGGGGGACGATGCCGATCGGCTCGCTCCTCGGTGGCATCCTCGCGACGATCCTCGGCACCCACGAGGCCATCTGGATCGGCTCGATCCTCCTCGTCTTCACGTTCGTGCCGCTGCTCTTCTCGTCGGTCCCCGGGATCGAGCGGATACCGAGCCAGGCCGTGGATGAGGGCAGCGCAGGCGTGAGCGACGAGATCCCGGCCGAGCACGTCATCGGCGGGGCGCTCGATGAGCTCGTCCCGGGCGGAGCCGTCGAGCCGGTGACCTATCCCGATCCCGACTGACGAGCAGCCCGCCGGAGGGGCGTCGGTCGCCGGCAAGACTCCCGACCAGTCAGGGCCGGTCGACCATCGGGACGCGGACGCCCCGCTGGCGAGCGACCTCGAGAGCCCGCTCGTAGCCGGCGTCGGCGTGGCGGATGACGCCCATCCCAGGATCGGCCGTGAGGACGCGCTCGAGCTTTCGGGCGGCGAGCTCGGTCCCGTCGGCGACGACCACCATCCCGGCGTGCTGGGAGTAGCCGATCCCGGTTCCGCCGCCGTGGTGGATCGACACCCACGTCGCCCCGGCGGCCGTGTTGACGAGGGCGTCGAGGAGGGGCCAGTCGGCGATGGCGTCGGATCCGTCACGCATCGCCTCGGTCTCGCGGTTCGGTGATGCGACGGAGCCCGCGTCGAGATGATCGCGGCCGATCACGATCGGCGCCGACACGGCTCCCGTCCGGACGAGCTCGTTGAAGGCGACGCCGGCCCGGGCCCGTTCGCCGTAGCCGAGCCAGCAGATGCGGGCGGGAAGGCCCTGGTAGGGGACCTTCGACTCGGCCATGGCCACCCAGCGGCGGAGGCCCTCGTCGTCGGGAAAGAGGTCGAGGACCGCCCGGTCGGTCGCCGCGATGTCGGCCGGATCGCCCGACAGGGCGACCCAGCGGAACGGCCCGCGGCCTTCGCAGAACTGGGGCCGGATGAAGGCGGGCACGAAGCCCGGGTAGGCGAAGGCCTGCTCGACGCCGCCCTCCATCGCCATCGCCCGGAGGTTGTTGCCGTAGTCGAAGACGACCGCGCCGGCGTCCTGCATGGCGAGCATCGCCCGGACGTGGCGGGCCATCGACTCGATGGACCGCCGGGTGTAGACGGCGGGCTGGCTGACCCTGAGGGCGAGCGCATCGGGCAGGGCGATCTCGGCCGGCACATATCCGCCGAGCGCGTCGTGGGCCGAGGTCTGATCGGTGACGACGTCGAATCGCTCACCGCGCCGGACGAGCTCAGGTTCGATCTCGGCGGCGTTGCCGACGAGGGCGATCGAGAGGGGAGTCCCGGCGGAGGCCGCCTCACGGGCCCAGGCGAGCGCCTCGTCGATCGACGTCGTGAGGCGATCGACATAGCCGATGTCGAGCCTGCGCCGGGCCCGGGCCTCATCGACCTCGATGACGATCGCCACCCCCTCGTTCATCGTCACCGCGAGCGGCTGTGCGCCGCCCATCCCGCCGAGGCCGGCGGTGAGCGTCACCCGTCCCCGCAGCGTCCCGCCGAAGTGCTGGCGGGCGCACTCGGCGAACGTCTCGTACGTGCCCTGGAGGATGCCCTGGGTCCCGATGTAGATCCACGAGCCTGCGGTCATCTGGCCGTACATCGTCAGGCCCTCGCGCTCGAGCTCGCGGAAGACGTCCCACGTCGCCCACCGCCCGACGAGGTTCGAGTTCGCGATGAGGACTCGCGGGGCCCACTCGTGGGTCCGGAACACGCCGACGGGCTTGCCGCTCTGGACGAGGAGCGTCTCGTCGTCGGCCAGGGCTCGCAGCTCGCGGACTATCGCATCGAACGCCTGCCAGCTCCGGGCGGCCCTGCCGGTCCCGCCGTAGACGACGAGCGCGTCGGGGTCCTCCGCCACCTCCGGATCGAGGTTGTTCATGAGCATGCGGAGGGCCGCTTCCTGCGGCCAGCCGCGACACGAGAGCTCCGTGCCTCGGGGGGCGCGGACCGGCCGGGCACCGGGCAGGGCGTGGGCGCTCATCGATCCCTCCTCGTCAGCGCAGGCCGCTCACGACGAGCTCGCCGAACCGGCCGGGACCGAGCGAGCTGATCGAGACGATCCGGTCGACGTCGTCGGTGAGGTGGACGTGGTAGGTGACGACGCCGCCGGCACAATGGCCGACCCAGGCGTCGTGGCCACCGATCGTCGTCTCTATCTCCTCGCCGGTCACCCCGCCGGCCTGCGAGCAGGCGCCGCCGTCGAACGTCCCGCGCCAGCTCTGGAAGTACGACTCGGAGAACACGCCCGGCCTGACCTCCACGACCGACACGACGGCGAGGTCGCCGCTCGACGGTGCCGCGGCGACGGCGACCGCGAGGGCCGATAGGTCGGCCGCGTTGGACGGATCGGCCGCGTCCTGACCGGCCGTGTCGGGGTCGGGGATCAGCGCGGTGCCACCGACCGACGGCGGCAGGACGGAGAGGAGCGTCGGGTCGACCGCGACGGCTCCCGTCGCCGCCGAGCCCGGAGCCGCTCCGGGCGATCCCGCTGCGCCGCCCGGCGAGACGAGCCCGTCGAGGTCGCTCGACGATGTCGGGCTGCCGCCGAGCGGTCCGGGGGTGCCGGTCTCGGCCGGGAGGAGCGAGGCGGCCACGTCTCCGCCGCCGGGCGTCGGCGCCGGGCGGAGCGAACCGGCCACGACGGCGATCGTCCCTCCGATGAGCACGCCGATCACGAGGAACACGGCGACCGAGACGACCGGCCCGGGGCGTCGCCGGCCACCTGACGGGGACGGACCATCGGATGCCCCCCGCGGACCGGACGCCACTAGCCCGACATCCGCTCCGGGTCGGAGTCGGGTCGGACGTAGGCGGATTCGTAGAACTGGAGCGGGTTGCCCTCGGGATCCCAGAAGAAGCAGAACGCTCCCCATGCCGTGCGGACGACGTCCTCATGGCGGACGCCGGCGCTCGCCAGGCGCATCATCGCGAGCTCGAGGTTGTCGACGATCACCTCGGGGACGACGCCTCCCTTGCGGAAGTCCTTCGGCTCGGGGCTGGCCACCCCGCCGGCGATCAGGGCCAGACTCGTGCCCTGGGTCGCGTCGAAGCGCACGAAGCGCGGAGTCCGATACAGCAGGCGAAGGCCGATGACGTCCCGGTAGAAGCGCAGTTCAGCTTCGATGTCCTCGACGAAGACGAGCGCGCCGCGAACCTTGGAGACGCTGCCGAGGGCACGGATCGACGCCATCGCTGACCTCCCGCCGCCGATGTGGCCGTAGGCGCCGACGGTACCACCGGAGGCGGCGCCCGATGCCGCTCCCGTCACAGCTCGCGACGGACGACCGGGAAGCGCTCGTCGTCGACGACGAGGGTGAAGCCGGCGGCGAGCCAGAATGACGGCGACGCCGCGCTCGTGGCGTCGGGGGCCTTGCCGACCTCGGGATAGGCCTCAACCGCCGAGAAGCCGCGGTCGGCGAGGTCGTCGCAGATCGCCTCGACGAGACGGCCGGCGTGGCCCGCCCCACGCCCGGCGGCCGTGGTCGCGATGCAGGTGATCACCGCGGGCAGCGGTGCGTCGGGCAGCTGCCGGTAGAGCTCGCGGACCCGGGCCGCCCGGGGATAGGCGGAGAGCGGACCGAACTGGGCATATGCGACCGGATCGTCGTCGACGAGGAGGACCTTGGCGTAGCTCCCGAACACGGCGGCGCCGCGAGCGAGGAGGGCGAGCTTCCGGGGCGCGTCGGCGGCGAGCGTGGGGCCCTTCGGACGGGACGGTGCGAAGGGGTTGTCCGCCAGCGGGTGGGCGGTGGGCGCGAACGGGTTCGACGCGCCGGAGCCGGCCGGCAGGAACGGGTTGAAGGCGGGTCCGTCGTCGTCACCGCCGAACGGGTTCGCCGGCCGGGGCGGTGGCGCCGGCCGAACAGGCGGGCTGCCATCCCGGCCGCGCTTCGCGCCGCGGTCGGCGTCCTCCCAGTAGTCGCACGAGCGGTGGTCGAAGGCCGGATCGGCGCAGGGCGGCACGAGGGCGAAGGTCGCCTCGTCGGTGACGTCGACGATGCGGATGGCGCTCACGGACGGATGGCGCTCACGGACGGATGCCGCTCACGGACGGATGCCGCTCACGGATGGATGCCGCTCACGGACGGACGGATCCCGCCGCGACGTCGGGCGGTCCGGCGAGGTCGGCCACCGCGCCCTCGTGGACGAGCTCCCATGCGGCCGCGAGGTCGGGGCCCGGCTCCCGGTCGTCGGCGAGGGCCGGGATCCGTCCACGGACGATCGCGAGCGCCTCGGCGACGCCCTCGCCCGGCCGGGCCCCCGGAACGAGGGCGAGCCGCAGCTCGAGGGCCTGGGCGGCGCAGATCAGCTCGATCGCCACGATCCGCTCGACGTGCTCGAGGACCGTCCGAGCGTGGCGGGCGGCGATCGACCCCATCGAGACATGGTCCTCCTGGTTCGCGCTCGTCGGTATCGAGTCGACCGAGGCCGGGTGGGCGAGGACCTTGTCCTCGGCGACGAGGGCGGCCGCCGTGTACTGCAGGAGCATCAGGCCGCTGTTCGTGCCGGGGGCGGTGGAGAGGAACGCCGGCAGCCCGCCGTTGAGCTTCGCGTCGAGGAGGAGTGCCGTCCGCCGTTCCGAGATCGACCCGAGCTCGGCCACGGCGAGCTTCGCCATGTCCGCCGCGAGGGCGATCGGCTCGCCGTGGAAATTGCCGCCGCTGATGACCAGCCCGCCGCCGGTCGCGATCGTCGCCGGGTCGGCCCCGCCACCGCCGGGGAAGACGAGCGGGTTGTCGGTCGCCGAGTTGAGCTCGATGTCGAGGACCCGGCGGAGGTGGTCGAGCGTGTCGCGGACCGCCCCGTGGACCTGCGGCACGCATCGGAGCGAGTACGGGTCCTGGACCTTGTGAGCGTGGCCGTGATGGCTCTGCTGGAGCGTCGACCGACGGAGGAGGTGGCGGAGCTCGGCGGCGACTGCCACCTGACCGGGGTGGGGTCGGGCGAGCTGGTAGGCGGCCGAGAACGCGACGTCGGTGCCGAGGAGCGCCTCGACCGACATCGCCGCCGCGACGCTCGCGGTCCGGACGAGGCGGTCGGCATCGGCGAGGGCGAGCGCCGCGAGTGCTCCCATCATCTGGGTCCCGTTCAGGAGGGCGAGCCCCTCCTTCGCCTCGAGGACGAGCGGCTCGAGGTCCGCTTCGCGGAGGGCGAGGAGGGCCGGCATCCGCTGTCCGTGGAACTCGACCTCGCCCCGCCCGATGAGCGGCAGGGCGAGATGGGCGAGGGGTGCGAGGTCGCCCGATGCACCGACGCTCCCCTGCTCGGGCACGACCGGGTGGATCCCGACGGCGAGGAAGGCGATGAGGCGATCGACGAGGAGCGGCCGACAGCCGCTGTGGCCGAGGGCGAGCGTGTTGGCCCGGAGGACGAGCATCGCCCGGACGACGTCGGTCGGGAACGGCGGGCCGACGCCGGCCGCGTGACTGCGGAGGAGGTTCTCCTGGAGCCGTCGCGTGTCGGCCGCCGGGACCACGGTCGTCGCGAGGTCGCCGAAGCCGGTCGTGACGCCGTAGACGACGGCGCCTTCGGCCACGAGCCGCTCGATGACGTCGCGGGCCTCCTGCATGCGCTCGCGAGCGTGGACGTCGAGGGCCACCGGCGCTCCGCCCCGGGCGACCGCCTCGACGTCCGCGATCGTGAGGTCGGCCCCGGTGAGGACGACCGTCCGGCCCTCGGTCGGCCCGCCGGGCTGGGCGACCGGGACGAAATGGGCCGGCTCCGGCCGTTCGGCGTGCGTCACCCGGCGAGGATAGCCCGCGCTCCCTCGGCTATGCTGCCCGCCGTGCTCGGCTTCATCGACACCGTCGTCATCCCGTTCCTCAATGGCCTCTACGGTTCGGTCGGCTACCTCGGTGTCTTCTTCGCCATGGTCATCGAGTCGGCGATGATCCCGCTCCCGTCGGAGCTCATCCTCCCGTATGCGGGCTTCCTCATCTCGGACCCGTCACAGATCGAGCCGCTGACCGGCCAGCCGTGGTCGTTCTGGATCGTCGTGATCGTGGCGACCCTCGGGAACACCGTGGGTTCGCTCATCGCCTACGGGATCGGCGCCTACGGCGGACGGCCGTTCCTCGAGCGATGGGGCAGGTACCTCCTGATCCGCCACCACGACATCGAGCTCGCCGAGCGATTCTTCGCCCGCTACGGGGCGGCGACCGCGTTCTTCAGCCGCCTCCTGCCGGTGGTGCGGACGTTCATCTCGTTCCCCGCCGGGGTGGCCCGGATGCCGCTCCCGACGTTCATCGCCTTCTCGACGGCCGGGGCGTTCCTCTGGTCGACCGCCCTCGTCTACGCCGGGACCCAGCTCGGGGCGCACTGGGCGGACATCCGCCACGCTCTCCAGCCGTTCGACACGCTCATGATCGTGACGGTCATCGTCGCGGTCGGCCTCTTCATCTGGTGGCGCATCGGCCACCCGGGCTGGCGCCGGGCCGCCTGACCCTCAGGGCCAGGGCGTCGCCCCCGCCGGCCGGACGTGGGCGAGATCGTTGAGGAGGATGAGGCGGGCGTCGGCCGGGCCGTTGCCGTGCTCGAAGCGGAGGACCGTCAGGTTCACCTGGCCCTGGTCGAGCCGGAGGCGGAACTCGCGGATCGGCAGTCCGAGCGCGACGCAGACGAGGATCCGGTTGAACGAGCTGTGGGCCACCACGAGGACCGGCGGGTCGGCATCCGGTGGGTCAGTCGGCTTGTCGGGCTCGTCGGCGGCCAGGAGGTCGACCAGGAATGCCCGGCCACGCGCCGCGACATCGTCGCCCGATTCCCCGCCCGGGCAGCGGACGGCCGCCGGATCGGCCTCCCAGGCCAGGCGCCGCTCGCGGTCCCGCTCGTCGATCTCGGCGTAGGTGAGGCCCTCCCACTCGCCGTAGTCCATCTCGGCGAGCCGGACATCGGTCTCGACCGCCGGCGCCGAGCGAGCGGCGGCGGCCACGATCCTGGCGGTCTGGTGAGCTCGGACGAGCGGGCTCGCGACGATCCTCCCGAACTCGACGTCGGCGAGTCGCGCCCCGAGCGCCCGGGCCTGCTCCCGACCCTCCTCGGAGAGGGCGATGTCGATCCGCTGGCCGAGATGCTGCTCGGGGCTCGACCGGGGTGTCAGGCCGTGCCGGGTGAGGACGAGCGTGAGCATCGCCGCCAAGTGTAGGATGCCGGCCGGAGGTGGCCGCCGATGTCAGACGAGCTCGCGGGAGCGCACGATCCGCACGGCGACGGGGCGGCTCACGCGGATGCGGCCGCTCACGGCGACGATCACGGGACCGTCCACGAGGGCGACGACGGGCACGGCGGCCACGGGGAGCTCGTCCTCGGACCGGTCGACATCGTGGCCTGGACCTTCGGCCTCGCCGGCGTCGTGGTCGGGCTGATCATGTGGGTCGCCTTCGCGATCGCGACCTCCTGACACGTCCCGACCCGCCATGCCGGTCTACGTCCCGCGGTAGCTCGAGTACTCCTTGCGTCCGCCGAAGAAGCCGACGCCCCACGTCCCGAGGTCGATGAGGACCGCGAGGATGAGGAAGATCCAGTTGAGCAGGCTCAGGCCGTTCGGGGCGACGTAGCCGTAGATGAGCGTCGTCCACGGCAGGAACAGCCAGCCGAGGCCGAGCCAGACCGTCGACCCGAGCAGGGTGTTCCAGTAGTCGGTCGCGTTGGACCAGGCGACGAGGATCGCCACCCGCGGGGCGATCACCCCGATCAGCAGACTCGCGCAACCCATCGTCGAAGCTCCCTCAATCTCGACAGCGTCCCAGCGGACCGGCCTCGCGACCGGCGCAGGCGTTCATGGACGGCGAAGGGTACGCATTCGCTCGCCGCTTGCATAGATGCGAGTGGCACTTCCGCGAGACTGCCGCTGCGTGTCGTCGGCTCAGAAGAGGCCGACCACCTCGCCGTTCTCGTCGATATCGATGTTCTCGCCGCCCGGGTGCGAGGGGAGCCCGGGCATGGTCCGCATCTCCCCGGCGTAGGCGGTCACGAAGCCCGCCCCGGCCGACAGACGGACGTCGCGGATCGGGACGCGGAAGCCGGTCGGCCTGCCCATGAGCGTCGGGTCGTGGCTGAGCGAGTACTGCGTCTTGGCCATGCAGATCGGCAGATCGCCGTACCCGAGCGCCTCGACCTGGCGGATCGCCTTCGTCGCTGCCGGCAGGAAGTCGACCCCGTCCGCGCCGTAGATGCGGCTCGCGATCGTCTCGATCTTGGCCGCGACCGGCATGTCGTCGGGGTAGAGGTACCGGAAGTCCGGCGCTCCCTCCGACGCGGCCTTCCAGACCGCGGCCGCGAGTGCCTCCGCACCCGCGCCGCCGTTGACGAAGTGGGTGGCGAGGACCGCGTCGCTGGCACCCGCCGCCAGGGCGACCTCCCGGATCGCCTCGTGCTCGGCCGGGGTGTCGGTCGGGAACGCGTTGATGGCGACGACCGACGGGACCCCGAACATCGCCACGTTCTCGATCTGCTTGGCGAGGTTGGCCGCTCCGGCCCGGACCGCCTCGACGTTCTCGCTCGAGAGTGCCGCGTCGAGCGGCTTGCCGGCGACGATCTTGCCGACCCCACCGTGCATCTTGAGGGCCCGGACCGTCGCCACGATGCAGGCGGCGTCCGGGCGGATGCCCGAGGTTCGGCACTTGATGTCGAAGAACTTCTCGGCGCCCATGTCCGCCCCGAAGCCGGCCTCGGTGCAGACGATCTCGTTCGTCGCCAGAGCGAGCCGGTCGGCGAGGATCGAGTTGTTGCCGTGGGCGATGTTGCCGAACGGGCCGCAATGGACGAAGGCCGGCCCGCCCTCGAGGGTCTGGAGCAGGTTCGGCTTGAGGGCGTCGCGGAGGAGGACCGTCATCGCCCCGGCGACCTTGAGGTCCTCGGCCGTGACCGGCTGGCCGTCCACGGTCGTGGCGAGCACCATCCGGCCGAGCCGTGCCCGGAGATCGCGGAGGTCCGAAGCGAGGGCGAGGACGGCCATGACCTCGGACGCGACGGTGATCTGCCACTCGGCCTCGCGGGCCGGACCGTTCTCCTTGCCACCGAGGCCGACGATCGTCTTCCGGATCGCCCGATCGCTGATGTCGACGACCCGCGGCCAGACGATCGAGGACGGCTCGATCCCGAGCGGGTTCCGGTGGTGGAGGCTGTTGTCGACGAACGCGGCGGCGAGGTTGTGGGCCGCACCGATGGCATGGTTGTCGCCGGTGAGATGGAGGTTGAAGTCCTCCATCGGGATGACCTGGCTGTAGCCGCCGCCGGCCGCGCCGCCCTTGATCCCGAACACCGGCCCGAGGCTCGGCTGGCGGATGGCGACCGCCGCCCGCTTCCCGATCCGGTTGAGGCCCTGGGTGAGACCGACGGTGGTCGTCGTCTTGCCCTCGCCGAGGGGAGTCGGGCTGATGGCGGTGACGACGACGTACTTGCCTCGCGGATTGGCGGTCTCGAGACGGCGGATCGCCTCGATCGTCACCTTCGCCTTGGAGGGGCCGTACAGCTCGAGCTCCTCGTCGCCGATGCCGAGCTCGTGGGCGACGTCGACGATCGGGCGTGGCTTGACCCCGCGAGCGATCTCGAGGTCGGAGGGGAACGCGCTCATCGCAGGCTCCCGATGCCGCGCGACGCGGCCACCGCTCCGACCGGCGGCCGGGCAGCACTGCCACCCACCGTCCGTGACGCGCGCCTCGCCCGCGGACGCGGCCGCTCCGCGCGCGCCTGCGCCTCGGCGGCCTGGACGAGGTGGGTCATGAGCAGCGCGTTCGTGATCGGGCCGACGCCGCCGGGCACCGGGCTGAGGGCGGAGGCGACCTCGCCGACCGACGAGGGATCGACGTCGCCGACGATCCGGCCATCCACCACGTTGATCCCGACGTCGACCACGACGACCCCCCGCTTGAGCATCTGGCCGGTGATGTGGGCCGGCTTCCCGATGGCGACGATGACGATGTCGGCGGTCCGGAGCTGGGCGGCCAGGTCCGGCGTGCGTGAGTGGCACACGGTGACCGTCGCGTTCTCGCGGAGGAGAAGCAACGCGGCCGGTTTCCCGACGACGTTCGACCGGCCGACGACGACGGCCCGCTTGCCGGCGATCTGGATGCCCGACCGCTTCAGGATCTCGACCGACGCCTGGGCGGTGGTCGGCAGGAATCCGTCGTGGCCGAGCACGAGCCGGCCGGCATTGAGCGGATGGATGCCGTCGATGTCCTTGGCCGGGTCAAGGGTGTCGGTGACCGCGGACAGCGGGATCCGCTTCGGGAGGGGCATCTGGACGATGATCCCGGCGACGAGCGGGTCCTCGTTGAGCTGCGTGATCGCCGTCCGGAGGCGAGCGCTCGACGCGCCGCCGGGGACCTCGACGAGTCGTCCGGCGATGCCGACGCTCCGGCACGTCCGGAGGATCTGCTGGAGATAGACCGCGGACGGTGCGTCCTTCCCGACAAGCACGACCGCGAGCGTCGGGGCGTAGCCGTGGCGGCGACGGAACGAGGCGACGTCCGCCTTGACCTTGGCCTTGATCTCGGTCGCGATCGGCGCACCGAGGAGCGCGACGGCCTTGGGGCTCACCCGGCGACACCAGCCTCCAGCGGCGGCCGGGTCAGGCCCGACTCGACGACGGCGCGCGTCGCGGTGGCGAGCATCGTCACCTCGGCGAGGAGCGCATCGACGCGGGCCTCGAGCGTCGCGACCAGCGCCACGTCACCGACCGACGGCAGGTTGATGCGGACGTTGGCCGCCGCGCCACGCGCGGCAGCCTCACCGAGGAGCGCGGCGACGGCGAGGTCGCTCGATGCGTTCGGATTGCTTCGGCCGGCCAGCGACTCGGCTGCGGCGACGACGTCGCGACAGGCCTCGACGACCTCGAGCGGGACGATGGACGCGGCGCGCGCAGCCTCGTGGAGGGCGGCCGTCCTGGCCGCCTTCTCCGCCTCGGTCTCGCGGGGGAGCTTCATCGCCGCGGCGTAGCTGCCATAGGCCGACGCGTCCTCGTCCGCGAGGCGAAGGAGTCGATCCGCCAGTTCCCTGCCGAGCCGCCGGGCGGTGGCGTGGGTGGCGGTGTGTTCGGCGTACTTCGGCCGGTCGATGGACAGTGCCGCCACCATGGTCACGAGCTCAGCGCCCAGCGAAGCGGCGACGGCGGATGCGCTGCCTCCACCGGGGACCGGGTCGGCCGAGCCGAGGCGCGCCGCGAAGCCCCCGAGTGTCAGGTCGCGAAAGGGGGCGGCTTCCTCCGGTGCCACGCCGCCGATTGTAGGTCTGTGCCAGGTCGGCCGGTCGGGTGTGGGCGCGGTACCGGCGCGCCCAGACCCCGATCCGGCCTGGCCCGGCCGGATGGGAGGGCACCCCGGCCGGGCGTGCTCGACGGGTGTCGGTCGTCGAGCGTCTGTGGTGGAGGCGTAGGCGGCGTTCGAACCGCCGGCTGCACCTCGTCGGGCGGCGGCGGTCAGGCCGCCGGCTGCACCTAGTCGGGCGGCGGCGGTCAGGCCGCCGGCTGCACCTCGTCGAGTCCGTCGATCGTCCAGCGCCGGGTCCGATGCCCGAACGCCAGGACGAGGCGTGCGCGCGGGGTCTCGACTTCGAAGATCGTCCGCGGACCTAGCTCGATGTCGTAGGCCGCCGTCTCCTGCCGCACCGCGGCGAGCCGGGTGACGGGCAGTCGCTCGGTCCCCCAGGCGATCTCGCGCGGTCGCCCGTCGAACCAATCCGTCCGGACCCTGACAGGGACCGGCTCCACTCTGATCATCGCCATCTGGAAGGGCTCCTTTCCGGGGGCTGGTCGATCCCGCCGGACGGCCGGGGCACTGCGGACGTCAGTCAGAACGCCTGTTCTATCCGGGCTCGAACACTAGTCGAACACCTGTTCGATGTCAAGCCGTCAGCGGCGATGCTGGGACCGCCCGGTGCCACCTGTCTGTCACGATCCCGAGCGCCCTGCCGGCACGGACCAGGTCGGCCAGTCGTCCGCCGGCCAGGGCGGTCATTCGTCCGCCGGGCCGTCGCGAGCGTCGTCCTCGTCGTCAGCCGGATCGGGGCGAGGCTGTGGAGGCTTCATCGCGACCGCCGGGCCGGGCGCCTCGCGGCGCTCCGGCGCGGTCATCGGATCGCGCTCGAACGGCGCCGGCAGGCCGGTCTTGAGCAATCGCGCCCGGGTGATCGTCCGCACCCCGTAACGTCGCCGGATGGCGTCCTCGGCCTCGACGAGCCGGTGGCGCCGGGCCTCCTCCGTGCCGAACAGCGAGAGCTGGTCGCGGACGCCGAGGTTCGATGCGGTAACGCCGAGGAGGCGGACCCGCATCCCGCGGACCTCGGGCCTGGCCAGCTCCAGGGCTGTCCGCCAGATGGGCTCGGTGAGATCGGTCGGATCGGGCAACGTCCGCCGCCGGGTGATCGTCCGGAACGCCGAGTCGCGGATCTTCACCGTGACAGTCGAGGCCCGGACCCCCGACGCCCGAAGGCGGCCGGAGACACCCTCGGCCATCGCCAGGAGCGTCCGCTCGATCACCTCCGGGTCGCTCGTGTCGACGTCGAATGTGTGCTCGTGGCCGATCGACTTCGCCGCGCCCCGGTCGGACACCGGATCGGCATCGATGCCGCGGGCCCTGGCCGCCAGCGCCCCGCCGTTCCTGCCGAAGCGCCTCTCGACGAGGGTCGGGTCGAGGGTCGCCAGGTCGCCGATCGTCGTCACCCCGAGCTCGCGCAGCGCCGCGGCGGTCTGTCCGCCGACGCCCCACAGACGACCGATCGGGAGGGGGGCGAGGAACGCCGCCTCCGTGCCGGGCGGGACCACGACGAGGGCATCCGGCTTCCGCAGGTCGGAGGCGACCTTGGCGACGAGCTTCGTCGTGGCGACTCCGACCGATGCGGTGAGGCCGACCTCGGCCCTTATGGCCGTCCGGATGGCCGTCCCGATCGCCTCGCCATCGCCGAACAGGGCCCGCGACGCGGTGACGTCGAGGAATGCCTCGTCGATCGAGATCGGCTCGACGAGCGGGGTGTAACGGCGGAGGATGGCCATGACCTGCCGGCTCACGTCCTGATACTTGGTCCCATCGACCGGCAGGAAGACCGCCTGAGGGCAGAGGGCGGCCGCGGTGCGGAGCGGCATCGCCGAGTGGACCCCGAAGGCCCGCGCCTCGTAGCTGGCGGCCGACACGACGCCCCGGTCGGTCGGCCCGCCGCCTCCGACGACGACCGGACGGCCGCGGAGCTCCGGCCGGTCGCGCTGCTCGACCGCGGCGAAGAACGCATCGAGGTCGACGTGGAGGATCGTCCGCTCGGCCATCACCGCCCTCAGGCGACCCAGTCGCCATGGAGGAATGTCGAGAGCAGGACCGCCAGGAACATCGTCGAGCCGAGGACCCAGGCGAGCTGGAGCCGGGGGCTACGGACCTCGGCGAGGACGACGAAGGCCGGAAAGACGACCGCGACGAGCCGGGCCGTCGAGGTGAGCGGTGTCGGCTGGATGCGGGTGGCGATGAGGAGGATCTGCGGCGCGGCGAGCAGGGTGTACGAGAGCGGCAGCCGCTTGACCCCGACCAGGAGGAGGACGAGGAACAGGACGAGGGTGACGAGGTTGAGCGCCTCGAGCGGGTCGTGGTGGTCGATCGTCCACTGCCAGGCGGCCGCGAAGACGTCCCAGGGCGGATGGAAGTTCTTGCCGCCCCAGGCGTCCTGCGTGTCGAGTGGCGTCTGGCCGGTCCACGCCTTGCTGAGGGCGAGGAACGCCCCGAAGCCGGCGATCGGGGCGAGGACCGCCACGCCGGGCACCGCCAGCGCCCGGACCGTGGGACCGACGCGCGAAGCGAGCTCGGGTCGTCGCTCGCGCCAGGCCTGGAACGCCTCCCAGGCCAGCGGCAGCACGAGGAAGACGCCCTGGATCCGGGTCAGCGACGCGAGCAGGGCGGCCGCGGCCGCCCACCACCAGTGCCGCTCCCGGGCGCCGAGGAGCGCCCAGACGGTGGTGGCGAGGAACACCGATTCGGTGAACGGGACGAAGAAGAAGAACGCGGCCGGCCAGATCGAGATCGCGACGACCGTCCGGCGGGCGATCGCCCGGTCGAAGTCCCGGGAGACGAGCCGCTCGAGTCCGATCATCGCGGCGATGTAGCCGAGGCCGGCGACGACGAGGCCGCCGAGGGCCACCGACATGCCAGGCAACCGCCCCACGATCGCCATGAGGGTCGGGAACAGTGGCCAGAAGTTGGCACTGTCGACGCCCTGCTCGTAGCCGAACGTGGCGACCTTGCTGTACCAGCAGGCGTCCCAGCGCTGGAACACCCCGACGAGCGGGAACGCCGGCCCCTGGTCCGCGAGGGGCGGGATGGTCGTCCAGCCGTCGAGGGCGATCTCGAAGTGGCAGGGACCGGGCAGCGCGGTCGACGCCCACAGGTAGACCGCGACGAGACCGAACAGGACCCGGAGAGTGACGAAGAGGAAGAACGCGTCGACGACGCCCGGGGTGGCGAGGGATCGCCAGGAGCGGGCGGCCGCGGGGGCGGTGGCGGTCAATCGCACCTCCGGCATATCGACCCCGGTGGGGATCGGCCCTCGGCCGGAGTGTATCGTTGGCGTCCATGGACGGAGCGGTCGCCTCGACCGGCAGCGAGGTCGTCGAGCGGCCCGACTCCTTCTCGGAGCGAGCGCTCGTCCGCCACGCCGATCTCCTCAATGCCGTCGCCATCGCCCTGGCGGCGATCGCCATCTACCTCCTCACCGCGTCGCGCGATCGCCAGCAGCTCGACTACTTCGTCCGCCTCGCGGCCGCGTTCCTCGACGGCCGCATCTATCTCACCGAGGCCCCGTCGTGGCTCAACGAGCTCATCCCGGCCGGGGCCGGCCAGTGGTACGTGGCCTATCCGCCGATGCCCGGCCTCCTGCTCGTGCCGTTCGTGCTCGCGTTCGGCACCGACTTCCCCCAGCAGGTCGCCAGCTGCATCTTCGGCGGGATCAGCGTCGGTCTCGCCTGGCTCGTCCTCGGCGAGTTCGCCCTGACCACCCGCGTCCGCCTGCTCCTCACCGCGGTCTTCGGCTTCGGGACGGTCCTCTGGTTCGTCTCCGAGGTCGGCTCCGGCTGGTACATCTCGCACAGCGCCGCGATCATGTTCATGACCGCGGCCGTCCTCCTCGCCCTGCGCCGCCAGGCACCGTTCGCGGTCGGCCTGCTCCTCGGCGCGGCGACCCTGAGCCGCCTGCCAGTCGGCCTCACGGCCCCGTTCTTCCTCGCGATGCTCATCGACCTGGGCTGGCCGCCGCGCATCCCGCTCGATCGGCGCGACGCGCTGAGCCGGACGATCCGATTCGGCTCGGGGCTGGCCATACCGATCGCCTTCTACGCCCTGTACAACCTCGCCCGCTACGGGACGCCGATCGACCAGAGCTACACGCTCATCCCGGGCGTCCTGAGCGATCCGATCTACGCCAAGGACGGGATCCTCTCGATCCTCTATGTCCCCCGCCACATCTACGCGATCTTCCTGCGGTCGTGGAACTTCGTGGACGACCCGCCGTTCTTCCAGCCGTCGTGGTGGGGCTTGTCGCTCTTCCTCACGACGCCCGTGTTCCTCTGGCTCGTCCGGGCCCGGCTGACTGACCCACGGGTCGTCTGGGCGGCCGTCGGGACGGCCCTCGCCCTCATCCCGATCGTCACCCACGGCAACGTCGGCATCAGCCAGTTCGGCTATCGGTTCAGCCTCGACGTCCAGCCGCTGCTGCTCGTGATCCTGGCCACGGTGTTCGAGCGGGGGATGTCGCGGCTGGCGGCCTTCGCGAGCGTCGCCTCCATCGCGATCTGCGCCTACGCGCTGTGGGCGATCAGCATCGGCTTCGTCGCCTACTGACGGTCGGCGGGGAGTCGGGCGCCCGAGTCGGGCAGAGGACTCCGGCGGGGCGACGGCCCCTGCTAGCCCTTGGGCTCGACGACGATCGTGACCTCGGGGGTCATCCCACTGAAGACCTTGACGGCGACCTTGTAGGTGCCGAGGGCCTTGAGCGGCTCGTCGAGGTCGACCTTGTGGCGGTCGATCTCGATGCCCCGCCGGGCGAGGGCGTCGGCGATGTCCTTGGCCGTGATCGAGCCGTAGAGCTTGCCGCCATCGCCGACCTTCACGCCCATGGTGAGGGTCGTGCTCGCGATGCGGGTCGCGTAGATCTCGGCCTCCTCGCGCTCCCGCTTGCGCTTCTCCTCGCGGCTGGCGATGTCGTGCTGCCACGCCCGGTAGGCCCCACCGGCGGCGGGCACCGCGAGCTTCTGGGGGATGAGGAAGTTCGTGGCGTAGCCGTCGGCGACGTTCTTGAGCTCGCCGCTCTTGCCGAGCTTGGCGACGTCGCTGGTCAGGATCACCTTCACGCTGTGTGGCCCTCTCTTGAGATCCAGGCCCGCGTCCGCGGACCCAGTCCTGATGCGTGGATCGCCTGCCCGGCGGCCTCGACGGCCTGGGCGATGCGGCGGATGAGTCGGCGGACCGGCTTCGGTGTCAGGCGTCGGATCTGGGCCACGTCCTGGTCGTAGGCCGCCCGGTCGATGCCGAGATCGCGGAGCTTCTCATCGAGCAGATCGGCCGGCACGCCGTCCAGGAACAGCTCGACCGCGAGGACGACGACGACGAGGTCGTCGAGCCCGCCGATGATCGGGATGTCGTCGGGGATGATGTCCCGGCCGAGGATGACGTAGCCGGCGGCCCCGGCGAGGAGCGCCGTCCGAGCCTTCGGCATCCGGCGGTCCTGGATGAGCGCCACGATGAGGCGGGCGTATATCGGCGCCCGCCCGGCGAGCGGCAGGAAGGCCGCCATGGCGAGCATCCGGCGGACGAGCACGCCGGAGCGGCTCGCGGCCGCGGACCGGCGATCGCCGGCGGATCGAGTCGAACGGGAGCGCGCCATCCTCGGGTGGGTCGACCTCGACGTGAGGGGCGGCCGTCTGGGCTCGCCCGGGTCGAGCAGTGTACCGCGTGGCCCGTCGAGAGGGCGCTCCGGGCGAGGGTGGCGGCGAGCGGCGCCCGGTCCGGGCCGGCTCCCTCGCGCTTGACATCGAACACCCGTTCGGTATCATGCTCGCAGAAGGAGGTGCCCGTGACAAGGCACGACGCCGAGCGCAAGGTGAAGATCCTCGACTACATCGCGGCCACCCTGCGCGCCCGCGGTTACCCGCCGTCGGTCCGGGAGATCGCCCGGGCGGTCGGGCTCGCGTCCACGTCGGCCGTCCATCACCACCTCCAGATCCTCGAGCGGGACGGCTATCTCGAGCGTGGGGCCGCCCAGTCGCGCGCCATCCGCCTCACCCCGACGGCCGCGATCCGCCTCGGTCTCGCGTCGGAGCTCGTACCCCAGGCGGGCGCCGCCGAGTCCCGCGTCCTGCCCGTGATCGGCGAGATCGCCGCCGGCGGACCGATCGAGGCGTACCAGGACGCCTCCGAGACGATGGCCGTCCCCGAGATCCTCGCCCCGAGCGGCGACGCCTACGTCCTCAAGGTCCGCGGCGACTCGATGATCGAGGCTCACATCGCGGACGGCGATTTCGTCCTCATCCGGCCCCAGTCCACCGCTCGCAACGGCGACATCGTCGTGGCCCAGGTCGAGGAGAACGCCGTCACCCTCAAGCGGTTCTTCAAGGAGAAGGACAAGGTCCGCCTGAAGCCGGCCAACGCGTCCTACCCCGACCAGGTCTACGACGACGTCCGCATCCAGGGGAAGCTCATCGGCGTCATCCGCCGCCTCGACTGAGCGGGCCGGGGGCGTTCCGGCTTATCCACCGGATCGTCCACATCCCACCGACAGGCGGTCCGACTTCGTGGACGACGGGACCCGCTTCTCCGTCATTCGGGTGAGGAAATGGACCGGGCGCGGACCTACGATCGGCCGCGTTTCGCCGAACCGGAGTCCAGCGTGATCGACCGCCTGCCGCCACAGAGCCTCGAAGCCGAGCAGTCCGTCCTCGGTGCCCTCCTCATCGATCGCGACGCGATCATCGAGGTCGCCGACTTCCTCCGGCCCGAGGACTTCTACCGGCCCGCCAATGGGTCCGTCTACGCGGCGGTCCTCGACCTCTACGAGCGGCGCGAACCGATCGACATCGTCACGGTCGCCGAGACGCTCGAGCGCTCGGGCTACCTCGAGACCGTCGGTGGGCGGACCTACCTCTCGAGCCTCGCCAACCAGACGCCGACCGCCGTCCACGCCGTTCCGTACGCCCGGATCGTCGAGCGCAAGGCGGTGCTCCGCAACCTCATCGCCGCAGCCGGCCGCATCGCGGGCATCGGCTACGAGGACCCGGCCGAGATCCAGGAGGCCGTCGACCGGGCCGAGAGCGAGCTGTTCACCGTCAGCCAGCGGCGGATCACCGCCGGTTTCAGCCGGCTCAGCCGACTCCTCCACGAAGCCTACGACCGGCTCGACTACCTCCACGCCCACCGCGGTGAGATCAACGGCATCCGGACCGGCTTCAACGACCTTGACGCGCTCACGACCGGGCTCCAGAGGAGCGACCTCGTCGTCGTCGCCGCCCGGCCATCGGTCGGCAAGACAAGCTTCGCCCTCAACGTCGCCGAGCATGCCGCCGTCCGCGACAAGAAGAGCGTCGGCCTGTTCAGCCTCGAGATGAGCAAGGAGCAGCTGGTCCTCCGCCTCCTCTCGAGCGTCGCGAATATCGACAGCCAGCGTCTCCGCAGCGGCTTCCTCGAAGAGCTCGACTTCGCCCGGATCGCCCCGGCGATGAATTCGTTGTCCGAGGCGCCGATCTACATCGACGACACGCCGTCGATCTCGACGATGGAGCTTCGGACCAAGGCCCGCCGGCTCCAGGCCGAGTCCGGCCTCGACCTCGTCATCGTCGACTACCTCCAGCTCATGCAGGCCTCGTCGACGAGCCGCGACGCCAACCGGGTCCAGGAAGTGTCGGAGATCTCTCGCGGCCTCAAGGCCCTCGCCCGGGAGCTCTCGGTCCCGGTCATGGCCCTCTCGCAGCTGTCGCGCCAGCCGGAGATGCGCGAGAGCAAGGAGCCCCGTCTGTCCGACCTCCGCGAGTCGGGCGCTATCGAGCAGGATGCCGACCTCGTCCTCTTTCTCTGGAAGGAGAAGGAACGCGCCGCCGAGGAGGGCGAGCAGGAGGGCGAGGTCGTCAAGCTCAAGCTTGCCAAGCATCGGAACGGCCCGACCGGCGAGATCGACCTGTGGTTCAAGAAGCGCCAGACCCGCTTCGTGAGCTACGCCGGGGAGCGCTACGCCGAGGCCGGCTGACGTCGCTCGGTGTCGCGGTGCACCGCAGGGAGAGACCCGGTGAGGCGGTTCGCACCGGCCCGGACCCCGACCACCGTGGTGCTCTCCGCCGCGTCGGTCACGGGTGAGCGACGGATTTCGCGCGAAAATCGTCAAAAACCTTCGTAAAACTCGATGCGCCAACGCTTGACGGCGCGCGTATCCTCGCCTCCATGTTCGTGGCTAGCGGACTCGGGGCCCCGCAGGCCGGACGTCGACGTCAGCGCGTGGAGGATCGACGAGGGTGTTCGAGGACCGCGTACTGACCTGCCGCGATTGCTCCGAGGAATTCATCTTCTCGAGCGGCGAGCAGGCCTTCTTCGCCAGCAAGAGTCTGCAGAACGATCCCCAGCGGTGTCCAAGCTGTCGGGCAGCCGCGAAACGAGCACGGATGGTTGGTGGGCCCCGCGAATACCACACGGCGATCTGCGGCGAGTGCGGTGGACAGGCCACCGTCCCGTTCGCACCGCGCAACGATCGCCCGGTCTACTGCAGCTCCTGCTTCGACAAGGTCCGAGCCACCTCGAGCGTCAGTCCCGCGACTCCCGTCTGACCCGGGACAGCCGCCTTCGCACCTTCGCCTCGGGCCGGCCACGCCTAGACTCTCGGCGAGTGCCGGACTGCGCGCTCGCGAGCGAAGGAGAGGCAGATGGGCGTGTTCATCATCCGGGAGATGGTCGGCACGAGCCCGCGATCGTGGAGCGACGCGGCCCGCCAGGCCGTCGCCACGGCGTCGCGCACGGTCCGCAACATCCGGACGGTCGAGGTCGTGAAGTCGACCGCGATGGTCGAGGACGGCGAGATCGTCGAGTACCGGGTCGAGCTGAAGATCGGCTTCGAGTACGAGGGCTGAGGC
>Ga0335082_10001524_pt1 | contig 24700 bp, 19 predicted proteins | sample Lox_Sample_41_FD_206718 | JGI IMG/M metagenome (GOLD analysis project Ga0335082, IMG submission 206718) | Soil microbial communities from Loxahatchee National Wildlife Refuge, Florida, United States - Lox_Sample_4.1 | ecosystem: Environmental > Terrestrial > Soil > Wetlands | place: USA... | reverse complement strand
CGTCTGGGCGAGTGACAGCGCAACCGTTGGACTGCCCCCGTGCTCGAGCAGGATGTAGGCGAGGTTGTTCGAAGCGAGCGCATTGTCGGGATCGGTCGCCAAAACTTTCTGGTACGTGGATTGAGCGTCCTGCCATTTGCCCATCTTTTCGTACACGGCGCCGAGCTTGACCTGCAAGCGGAGATCGCGGGGAGCGAGCTGGATCGCACTCTGGTAAAGAGAAATGGCCTTCTCGAACTGGCCCGTCGTTTCCTGGACTTGCGCCGACAAGACGACCGCGGTCACATTTTTCTGGTCCAGTTCGAGCACTTTGTTCAGAGAGTCTTGCGCAGCGGGAAGCTGTTTTGCCTGAAGTTGGAGCTGCGCCAGCATTAGGAAAAGTCCCGGGCTCTTGGGATCTCGTTTAATCTGCTCCTGCACCAGACCTAGCGCGTCGGCTGGTTTGTTCCTGGCTTCATCGATGCGGACTAATCCCTGGATCGCTTCCAATGAATTCGGATCCCGCGCGAGCGCCTGGCGGAACAGGTTTTCCGCATCGGGAAGGCGCTTTTGGGCAAACCGCAATTCGCCCATTTTCAGGTAATACATGGGGCTTTGCGGAGCGAGCCTCTGCAGATTCATCAAGTCCAATTCCGCGCCCGCCGCGTCGCCTTGGTTCATCCGGGCGGTTGCGTGATAGAGATAGCCGTCCGCTCCGTTCGGCGCATATTTCTTCAGCTGATTGCTGTATTGTTCGAGATTCTGCCAGTCTGCCTTCTGCTGAGCACTCTTGGAAAGGGCCACCCAGGCTTCGGCGAGGCCTGGGCGCAGGCGAACCGCTTCCCGCCACTCCGTTTCCGCCTGCGATTGATTCCCTTTGCCAGCATAGGCAAGGCCGAGTTGGTAGTGACCCACCGCGTTGTCCGGTGCGAGTTTCACCGCGGCCTGCAACGTGGTAAAGGCGTCGTCCAGTTTGTTCTGCCGCAGCAGGATCTGGCCCTTCAGCGCCAGCGCCTCCGCATCCTGCGGATGCTTCTTGAGAATGGTTTCGCTCAAGCTCGCGGCGTCATCCAGGCGATTGGCTAGAATCAGCAGTTGGATGTAGGTCCTCTGGACGGAAAGATCATCCGGATACTTCGTCGAAAGAGAAGCGAATTCGTTCAGAGCTTTCTCCACCTGGCCATGCGCAAGGTAGGAATCCCCCAACATCCGGTAAGCCGCCGGATTGCTGCTGAGCTGGCTTTTCGCGTCGGTCAGGACCTGCTCTGCATCGGCATTCTTGCCTTGAGCCCCGTAAATTCCAGCAAGAGCGGCGCGAGGGCCCGGGTCTGACGGTGCAACGGAGATCGCGGTCTTAAATTGTTGTTCAGCGTCCGCCGGGCGCTTTTGCTCAAAGTAGAGCGCACCCAGAAACATATAGGACGCTAGACCTTTGGGATCGAGACTCTGAGCCTTGAGAAAATTCGCCTCCGCTTCTTTGGGGTTGCCCGTCCGCGCGAGAAGTTGGCCAAGATTCAGATAGGAGCCGGCGCGATCCGGGGCCATCTTGACGGCCTGGTTTGCCTCGTCGATGGCTTCTTTGGTGTTGCCCAAGGCGGCATCGGTATCCGCCAGAAGGAGCTGCGCGTCAACGTCGTTTGGGTTGGATTGGAGGATGAGCTGGGCGCGATCCTTGGCTTCCTTGCGTTGACCGGACGCAAGTTGCAACTGGGCGAGATCCAGTTGGGCTTTCCAATTGTCCGGTTGGAGTTCGATGGTGCGTTGCAGCTCGCTGAAGGCTGCGGGCCAACTCCTCATTTTGAGGTGGGTCTGCGCCAACTTGAAATGCGCTTCCGCGAAACGCGGATCGAGTTGGATGGCTCGCCCGTAGTAGATTAACGCATCGGAATATTTTCCTTGATCAAAGCTCTGGTTGCCTTTTGCGAGGAACTTCTTGGGATCGCGGTTGCAACCCGTGGCAAAGAAGACCAAGAGCAGCAAGAACGCCGCCGAGGTTCGGCGTGTCGCAAAAATTTGGCTAGGTTTCGTCTGATGGAAAGAAGCCCGCAATGTCATGGTTTAATTGGAATGCAATTCTGCGCCCGGCGTCTCAATAAGGCAAGTCTCTGTTGTGGACCGAACTAAGTTATTGTTTTTTCAGCATTTTGCCGATTTGCGGCGTTTTCGGGTAGCGGGGGAGCGTCTGATAATGCAATCAAAGCACGAACACAGGTGATCGGATCAGACTCGGCCGGGGCTAATCGAAGGGGTAAAATGGATAAAATTTTTCACTTTTTCCGCCCCCGAGACTGAGGCAGAATCCAAAGCGGGCTGGGAGATATTTGACTAAATCTTATATCGTATTGATACGAAAAGACTTGCATTATTTTTCGAAAATCACTCGGACGCGGACAAATGAATGTCCTGGAAGCCTTCGTGCATCTTCGAGTGTTCCAGGAGCGCTCTGGGTGTAGGCTTATCCTGAACCGGCTCAAAGTTTTGCCCTAATTCGAGGTTGCTGCACATGATCAGGAACGGAGACATCACTATTTCCGACGTAAAGCGGATGGTCCGAAAGCATTGGTGGATTCCCGTGCTGACGACGACCCTGCTTGCAGCTGCAGGGTTCGCGGCCACTCTGGTCCTGCCGAAGAAGTTCAAATCCACCACCGTCGTCCTGGTTGAACAGCCCACGGTGCCCATCGATATCGTAAAGCCGGTGGTGAACGACGATTTGAACCACCGGCTCTCCTCCATGTCGGAACAGGTTCTCAGCCGAACGAGACTTCAGTCGGTGATTGAGAAGCTCAACCTGTATCCTGGCAACCAAAGCTTGGCGAGCAAGGAGGATGCGGTTGACCGGCTTCGGAAGACCATCACGGTTGAACTGATGCAGCCGATGAATGGCTCGGACAACCGGCAGCCTCCGGGCTTTCACGTCAGCGTTACCTACGACAATCCCCACCTAGCACAACAGATTTGCACGGAAATTACGTCCATGTTCATGGAACAGAATGTCAGGAGACGCGAACAACAATCCTCGGCCACCACGGATTTCCTGAGCCAGCAACTGGATGAAGCCAAGGCCAAACTCGATGAACAGGACGCGAAGCTTGCGGAGTTCAAAAGGAAAAACATCGGAGCTCTCCCCGAGGAAGAACAAACCAATTTGAACCTTCTCACCGGCTTGAATACGCAACTGGATGCCGCAACGCAGGGAATAAGCCGGGCGCAACAGGAGAAGGTGGCGACGGAAACGATGTTGAGCTCTCAAGAATCCCTCTGGAAAGCCACGCAAACGGGGCAGCAGAATCCGGAGACGCAAGAGCAGCAACTGGCGGCTTTGCAAGATCAGTTGACGGTATTGCTCGCCAAATATACCCCTGAACATCCGGATGTGATCAAGCTGAAGGCGCAGATCGCGGAGATGAAGAAGAAAATCGATGCGGACCCCTTGCCAAAAGCGAATCCGGCCGGCACGCAAACCGCGACGCACGAACCGCCGCAACTCCAGCAATTGCGAGCAAAATTGAAGCAGGACGAGATCATCATCGCGGATCTGATGAAGCGCCAGAATCAGATCCAGGAACAGATTCGGATCTTGCAGGGCCGCGTACAAGCCAGTCCTCTGGTCGAGCAACAATTCAAGGAAATGACCCGCAGCCATCAAAGTGCCCTCGATTTCTACAATGACCTGCTGAAGAAGCGCGACACCTCCGCGATGGCTACCGATCTCGAGCATCAGCAGGAAAGCGAGACGTTCCGGGTGCTCGATCCTCCAAGCCTGCCCGAATCGCCTTCCTTCCCGAAGCCACTGTTGTTCGTGGGCGGAGGGCTGGGAGCGGGACTCGCCCTGGGCGTAGCGATCATGTATCTCCTGGCGATGATGGACAAGGCGATGTATAGCGAACGCGACGTCGAGCTTTGTTTGAAAGTCCCGGTTCTTGCGATGATCCAGAATGTCGACGTCACACCCGTGGTTGTCCGCGGGTTACAAACACACTAGCTAGCCTGGCCGGCAGAGAGGCTGGCCGAAGTACATTCCGGGACGAGCGAAAGACGGAAGGGGCAAGATGAGTCGAATACATGAGGCACTGAAGAAGGCTGCTTCGGAGCGAAACGCCCAGGCTCCGGGCGAGTCTGTTTCGGATTTGATTGAGATTGCGGGAGAAAACGTCGCGGAATCCCCCGACGCCGTTGCGCCTGCTGTATCCGGAAAGAAAAGCTTACCGGCCTCCCGTAAATCGCCGAATCCGCAGATGGAAGAGCTTCTCAGGAAATGCCAGCATGTCGAGTGGAAAATCGATTCGCGGTTTAGCGCCTTCGTGAATGCGGCGCAGGACCCGACGGGGGCAGAAAAGTTCCGGACGTTGCGATCCAGGCTCTACCAGATTGCCTCTACACGTCCGCTCAAACGCATTCTGGTCACCAGCAGCCTGCCGGAGGAAGGAAAGACGTTTATTGCGGCAAACCTGGCGCAGTCCATAATCCAGCAGGCGAATCGAAGGGTTTTGTTGATCGACGCGGATCTCCGGGCATCGCGGCTGCATCTCTCCTTGGGGGCCCAAGTTGCGCCTGGGCTCAGTGATTACTTGCGCGGAGAGGCCGACGAATTCCAAATCGTCCAGGTTGGCAACGAGCCAAACCTGTGCTTGATTGCAGGCGGGCCCGAAGTATCGAATCCCAGCGAACTATTGCACAGTAAAGCGATGGCCAATTTGCTCGACCGGCTCAGCCCGTTGTTCGATTGGGTGATTCTGGATTCCCCGCCGGCGATCGCCGTGCATGACGCGAGTATCCTCGCGGACTTCTGCGACGGCGTGCTCTTCGTTGTTCGCGCCGGTGCAACCGATTTTGAATTGGCGCAAAAAGCTGCGGGAGAATTCGATTCGAAGCGAATTCTCGGTGTTGTTCTCAATCGCGTGGACAAAGGTGAGGGCTACCCTTACTATTACGCCTACACGCGAGACCACGACAAACACTAATCCGACAAATTGCCGGCATTTCTTTCGAACGTTCTACGGAATGGCCTGCGGCACTCAATCGCTGCCTGGAGTCGATAACGCGGGCGCCGTTGCTGGTTCGCCCCGCCTGAGCAACCAATAAACAGGCCACAAAAGAGCGAGCCCGATCAGGAAAAAGACCACCCCGCCGTCCCTATGAAGACTGCCGTGAAGAAAATCCGGGTTCACATAAGTGGCCAGAAGAGTAAGGGTGGTAATCCTTATGCCGTTCTTCACAAGCATGAGCAGCAAGCCTGCCACGACGAACAAGGCTTGCTTCCATAGTTTTGTGAACGAAAAATGCGCGACGAGCAATGCCAGTATCAGTAGAGCCATACTGGAGCGAATGCCGCTGCACTCTTTCGCTACTTCGATGCTCATGGTGGGCAGACGAAATACAAAGCCGTCCCGCAAGACGGGGGTCCCGCTCCAATCAAACAGGACCTCGGCGACAACGGACGAGCCGGCCTGCAGCAAGTAGATAACTCGGTCCAGGAGTTTTTCGGGCAAGGGCACCATCAACAAAAGAAACGCCAGCGGAAAGAGCATCTTCTTCGCGGAAAACCGGCCGAAAAAGCAGATGTAGCCCGCGATCAGGAATAAAACGAAAGACAGAGTTGCCACGCACAGAAAGTCGTTCGGATTCGCGAACGTTCCGGTGAACGCAACCACGCCCAGTGCGAGCGCGGGCACTGCAATCCATATCGTTGCCGCGATATCCGTCCGACCGGCGACGATCTTTTGCCGCTCCGTATAGCCTAGCCAGGCGACGATAAACGGAATGAGAAGTATATGGGAGGCGTCGCTGTTATTCAGGCCGTATTCGGCCAATCCCAACAAAGGCTTCCAGAAGACCAGGCAACACAATGCTACCCAGACCCCATATCGGCCCCAGGGGCGATTCAATTGGAAAGAGGTAGTCACGGTCCAATCTGATTATAGCGGGGTTAGTTGACAGAATTCCCTTTGCCCAATCCCGTTTGCCTCATGGGCAAACACCCTATGAAGCAACCCTGAAGGTCAACTCGTAATGCCATTCTCGGGCGGTTGTGTGGACACCGAGAAAGATCGAATTGAAGGGGGAGTGGAAGCCCCGAAATCCAGGGGCCACTCCTAGCATACCTTGGAGCCTCCGGCAATCTAGCCCAATACGCCCCAAAGCGGCAAACTATCTCATAACCTTATATAAGCTGTTTATTTACAGTCATATAAATGGCTCATGGCGTCCGCAGACGGAGTTTTGCACTCTCTGGAAGGAAATTGCTGAGAGTGGGCATCTTGTTTCTCTTTCCGGCGGCGGAGACAGATGACCTGGGTTTTTCCGGGCATTCACAAACAATCCAATTGAAAACAAATGACGTAGATTGATGAACTTACAGACGAACCGATTTAATCCTGATTTCACGGACTAGAACTCGGTCTGGCAGACAAATTGCCAATTATTTCCTGCGTCTGTAACTCCCCTGGGTGAGTTGTGGCGGTAGCTTACGCGACGAGCGCTTCTCAAGCCTTTCGGCCAAGGATGGATCGCATAAAGTGAGCTTCCTCAATCCAAAGCAGGCAGCGGTCGAAGCTGGGTATCACTGGTATGCGGTGTACACGCACTCCAGAAAGGAGGCATTTGTTGCCTCCCAACTGGAAGGACGCGGGCTGGAATGTTTCCTCCCCACGTACAAAAGCGTAAGGCAGTGGTCGGATCGGGTGAAAGAACTCCAACAGCCGTTGTTCCCGGGTTACCTCTTTTGCCGTTTTGATTATCAGGACCGGCGCCCCGTGGTCATGACCCCGGGAGTTCTTCAAGTGGTTGGGAACGGCAAGACCGCAATTCCCGTGGCTGACGAGGAGATCGTCGCTATTCAAACCGCGGTTTCTTCCGGATTGGCCCACCAGCCCTGGCCGTATATCGCCATCGGCGAGCGCGTGCGCGTGGTCCACGGGACGCTTGCCGGTATCGAGGGCATCCTGATCAAGTTCAAGGGCAGCCACAGGGTGATCTTGTCCGTGAGTTTGCTCCAAAGATCCGTTGCGTTTGAGGCGGAATTGTCTTGGCTCGCCCCGATCCAAGAGCATCGCCAAGTAGCTAGCGGCGTCGGTCTTCTGAACACGTCCCCTGCGTCAGGTTTGGTCCGCTAAGAATTGAGAAAGGCCGGTAAGAACGAATGAGCTCTGCCAACGCAGCGACAAAAAGAGCACCAGACCGGAGGAATGCCGAGGTTTTTACGCTTACCTTTTCGAAGGAAAAGAGAATGTCCGATCAGCGAGCCCAGCTGGACGAGAGCGTTTTCTCTTCAATGCTGTATTTGGAGCGTCGCCGGGCGGAAAGAGCGCGCAAGAGATTCGTTCTGGTGCTGGTCGATTTCAATGAGCCGGCGGAAACCCAAAAGGCGCAGCGATTGCTTTCGTCCTTCGCTTCCGAACTGATCAATACCACGCGCGAAACGGACATCGTCGGCTGGTACCTCGAGAACAGCATTCTCGGAGTCATTGGCACGGATCTTGGGGCTGCCAGTGATGCAGTGGTTCGCGAGAGGTTTCTCACCAAGATTCAGAGAGTCGCGGAACAGACTTTGCCTCGTGAGGAGAGCGGAAGAATTTTCCTCTCGTTCCATTTTTTCCCCGAAGAATCCGGCGAAGAGCCAGGGGACAATTCCGCGAACATCACGCTATATCCGGAATTGAAGGAAAAGGAAAACACGCGCCGGATTGCCCTGGCTGTCAAGCGCGGCATAGATGTTCTGGGCAGCGCGCTCGCGCTCTTGTTCCTTGCGCCGGTCTTTGCGGCGCTTGCCGCCGCGATCAAGCTGACTTCCAAGGGCCCTGTCCTGTTCAAGCAGGAAAGGCTCGGCCAGTATGGGAAGTCTTTCACGGTTCTGAAATTCCGCTCCATGCGCGCGGATTGTGATCCGCGGATCCATCAAGAGTACGTAAGTCAATTCATCGCCGGTAAAACGGAAAGCGGAAACGGCAGCGGGAAGACCGTGTTCAAGATTCAAAAGGATCCGCGCGTCACGCGAATCGGCAGTTTCATGCGGAAAACCAGTCTGGATGAGCTTCCTCAATTCTGGAACGTTCTTCGCGGCGAGATGTCCCTGGTGGGGCCGCGGCCGCCATTGGCCTATGAGTTTCAGAAATACGATCTTTGGCACCGTCGCCGGGTGCTGGAAATTAAGCCGGGGATTACCGGCCTTTGGCAGGTAGAAGGCCGCAGCCGCACCTGCTTTGACGACATGGTCCGGCTCGACCTTCGCTATGCCCGAGCCTGGTCCATCTGGCTAGATTTGAAGATTCTTCTGCGCACCCCCGCGGCGGTGATCACGGGTGAAGGAGCGCATTAGCTCCTTAGTCTCCCAGAGTGTGAATGGATTGTTGCGAATGGCTGGCTTCGGATCGGAGATTTCTGCGATGCGAGCCGAACTTCTACTGACAGACGCACGGCAAGAGGACCTTCAACGCGGAGCATCCGCCTGAGTTTAGTTCCCATTCCCCGTCCATCGAATTTCTGCACTGAGCTTTTGCTCCAGGAGCGAGCCTTATGATTCGAATAGGTGTCATTGGATATGGCTATTGGGGCCCGAACATCGTTCGCAATTTTCACGCGCACGACGGCTCCGAAGTTGCAATGGTCTGTGACAAAAACCCAAAGTGTGCGGAGCGGTTGCACAAAGCTTATCCGTCTGTTGCCTTTAGCGTTGATGAAAATGAAATCCTCAACTCCCCAAACATCGATGCGGTCGCTGTCGTCACACCCGTCTGGACTCACTACGAACTGGCCAAAAAGGCCCTGCTGAACGGTAAGCACGTTTTCATCGAGAAGCCGTTCACGTGCAGCGTCGTCCAGGCCGAAGAGCTGATTGAACTGGCGGATAAAAAAAATCTGAAGATCATGGTCGACCATACGTTCCTGTTCACCGGCGCCGTGAGGAAAATCAAGGATCTGGTCGACAAGAGAGAATTGGGCGACCTCTACTATTACGATTCCTTGCGAGTGAACCTGGGATTGTTCCAACACGACGTGAATGTGATCTGGGATCTTGCCCCACACGACTTGGCGATCATGGACTACGTGATCAACGAAAAGCCGGAGGCCGTGGTGGCAACCGGAGAGAGCCACCTGAACGGGGTCGAAGACGTTGCTTTCATTACCGTCTACTTTCCGAAAAAGATCATTGCGCACGTGAATGTCAACTGGCTGTCCCCTGTTAAAGTTCGCACGACGCTGATCGGCGGGGAAAAGAAAATGCTGGTCTGGAATGACCTTGAGGCTGATGAAAAGATCAAGATCTACGACAAAGGCGTGAGCATGTCCGCCCATCCGAGCCACCTGCATCAACTGCTGGTGAGTTACCGCTCGGGAGACATGCACGCGCCGCAAGTCGAGCAAGTGGAAGCACTGCGAGCGGAGACGGCCTATTTTCTGAGCTGTATCCAGGAGAACAAGACTCCTTTTAACGATGGAGTCGCCGGACTTCGAGTGGTGCAAATTCTGGAGGCCGCTGACAAGTCCATGCGGCACCGCGGAGAGGCGATAGAACTGTGGAAGAGTTCGTATGCATTGCCCCAACGGTAAAACTTGGAAAAGACGTCAAGCTTTCCAAATTTATCAACCTATATGGCTGTGAAATCGGCGACGAAACAAAAATCGGCGCTTTCGTGGAAATCCAGAAAAATGCGAGCGTCGGCAAGCGGTGCAAAATCTCAAGCCACACCTTCATCTGCGAAGGCGTGATCATCGAAGACAACGTCTTCGTCGGCCACAGCGTAACCTTCATCAACGATTCCTACCCCAGGGCCACTTCCGCTGCCGGCGGATTGCAGACGGAGGCCGATTGGAAGGTCGAGAAGACCTTCGTGCGAAAAGGTGCTTCCATCGGATCGGGCTCGACCATCCTGAGCCAGATCACTATCGGAGAAAATGCGATCGTCGGCGCCGGGAGTGTGGTCACCAAAGATGTGCCCGCGAATGCCATCGTGGCCGGCAATCCGGCAAAGGTTTTGCGGTTTCTGAATGAGGAGAAAAAGTAAAGTCATGGTCAATCCTGCAAAAGTTCCCTTTCTCGATTTGGTGGCGCCTCACAAGGAGCTCGAAGAAGAGCTCCTGGCGGTCGTGAAGGATGCATTTCGGACCGCGGGTTTCATCGGCGGCCCGGCCGTGGAATCTTTTGAGCGTGAATTCGCGCAATTTTGCGATGCCAAATATTGCGTGGGAGTGAACAGTGGAACGGATGCGTTGCGTTTCGCGTTCATGGCCGCGGGAATCGAGCCGGAAAGTATCATCATCACCGTCCCGCATACCTTCATTGCCACCAGTGAGGCCATTACGCAGGCGGGATGCAAGATCGCATTCGTCGACATTCACGAGCAGACTTACACGCTGGATCCGGAGAAGCTGCGGGCTTACATTCAACAGAACTGCGAATTTCATCCCAAAGAAGGAAAGCTGATTGAAATTGCCTCCAAGCGAAGGGTTGCGGCCGTCGTCCCGGTTCACCTCTATGGCCAGATGGCTGACATGGACGCGATTCTTGAAATTGCCTCGCAGTACAACCTCGTTGTCATCGAGGACGCCTGCCAGGCCCACGGCGCCGAATATTTCTCAAAGCGGACCAATACCTGGCGCAAAGCAGGTTCGATCGGCAAGGCCGCCGCTTTCAGCTTCTACCCGGGGAAGAACCTGGGCGCCTGCGGAGAAGGTGGCGCAATTACCACCAATGATGAAGCAATAGCGAAACGCATGAGGATGATTCGCGATCACGGCCAGGCCAAAAAGTACTACCACGACATGGAAGGCTACAATGGCCGGCTGGACTCCATTCAAGCGGGCTGGCTGTCTGTGAAGCTTCGGCATTTGGCAAATTGGAACCAGTCGCGCCGTGAACTCGCGCACCGGTACCATGAGATGTTTGCAGAAGCCAAGGATTCCGTCGGCATCCCTGTGGAAGCAGTCTGGACCAAGGGCGTCTATCATCTCTACGTAGTCCGGGTAGCGGAGAGAAAAGCGCTTCAGGATGCGCTCAACGAGGCCGGCATCGGCACGGGTATTCATTACCCGATTCCGCTGCACCTGCAGAAGGCTTATGAACACTTGGGCTACCGCGAAGGTTCGTTTCCCGTCACGGAACGTGTCGCTGGAGAAATTCTATCCCTGCCTCTGTTTCCGCAGCTGACCCACGAACAACAAAATCAGGTTGTAACCGAAGTCAGGAAATTCCTGGGCGTGCAAGTCGCGGCCACCCGATGAACGCAACCGCGTCTGCGAGCGGCTTCAACTTTCTGGCAATACATTTCAATTCCCGCAAGCAGATCTAAGCGACCGGAATCCCTTACTCGAAATCTGCGCTGAACTGCCGGGTTCTACCCGGGGTGCAGTCCCCCTGAGCTACTCCATGCCACGGCTGGATCGACTCCTCACACTCTATTTGTGCGCTCCAGTTTGGCGGCTTTTTGGCCGCAACGGGCGCAAGTGTGTTCCCATCCTCAGATACCACAGTATCTCCGAGAACCTCTTCGGGCATTCGCATCCCTACTACCAGATCAACACTTCTCCGGCCGTTTTCGTGCAACAGATGAAATGGTTGCGGAATGCCGGCTATCGCACCCTGAACCTTCATGATTTGCCGGCTGCCCTTTCCAATGGCAGAGATCTGTCCAAGTGCTTTGTGCTCACATTTGATGGCGGATTCCGGGACATTCTCGCGGAGGGCAGGCCGGTGCTGCACCAGTGCGGATTTTCGGCCACTGTGTTTTTGACCACCGACCGCATCCGGACCTCACCGCTCCGTTTTGAGGGTGCGGATTATTTGACCTGGCAGGACGTGCGCGAATTGCATTCGGAAGGAATCTCTTTTGGATCGCGCACGGTTTCCCATCCGGATCTGCGTTCCCTTGAGCCGGAAGAAATCGACTACGAATTGGGTTATTCCAAGGAGACCATCGAACAGAGGCTAGGGGCTCCCGTTCGGTCGTTCTCCTACCCCTTCTCTTTCCCTGAGGAAGACCGCGACTTTACGCGTTACCTTTCCGATGCGCTGGAAAATCACGGCTTCGAACTTGGTGTTTCCAGCGTCATTGGCAGAGCGTCGGCAAAGAACCATTGCCTGTTTCTCCCGCGCCTGCCGATCAATTCCGGTGATGATTCGGAATTGCTGGCGTCGAAATTGAACGGCGGTTACGACTGGATGCATTTGCCGCAATGGCTGTTGAAACGCGTCCATCACCACGCGACGGTGATGCAGCGTGCAAGCGACCCTTCATTCCTGGGTCCAGGCGAATGACACCAGCAAACCGGGTTACACGGTTGGACACAGCGAAAATTGGATAAAATCCCGTCGATCAAGTTGAGATTGAACGGGTTGAGTCAAAAAATCTCATAACTGATACAAAATAAAAGCGTTAGTTGTGACAATCTCGGTCTGGAGAAGGTTCTTGTCCCATTGTGGCAAGAGTTTTCCCCATTGCCCGGCTGAAAATGAAAAACTGCGGGGCTCCACGTTCACCATCGGCCCAGTGCGCGATTAACAGTTTTCTTTACAATGAGTTAGGTGGAGGCCTGCTCCCACGAGACGAGGTCTCGCCGATTTTGGTTTGGCAGGTAGATTGCCGTTTGAAGCCTGCGGCGAAAGCCCGGTTTTTTGGTAAAGTATTGCTGTTGAGTTAGTTCCGCCCGATCCGTCCAACCTTGCTAGCCACAGATTTCCGGGGGCTTGATGGCGGTAGCCTAGCTGCAGACAATCCAGTCTGGGCTCCTCAAAAACTTGAGTGCGGAGGACCAGAGCCCATTTGGCAGTGCGCTAAATCAGGGCGATGAACGCAGCAGTTATCCACTGCACCTGTTCGGACACCTTATGAAAATCAACGTTGAATCCAAGCCGCTGCCCGATGTAGCGGTCATTGTTCCGGAAATTTTCCAGGACAGCCGGGGTTTCTTCACCGAGACTTACCGGGAGGATGAGTTCAAGGCCAACGGTTTGCCCACGAATTTCGTCCAGGACAATCACTCCCGTTCGGCGAAAGGAGTCGTGCGCGGTTTGCACTTTCAGTGGGAACCGCCGATGGGCAAGCTGATGCGTGTTTCCCTGGGGAGCGCGTTTTTGGTTGCAGTGGACATTCGCAAAGGATCACCGACTCTAGGAAAGTGGGCCGGCATCGAAGTGTCGGCAGAAAACCACCGCCAGGTTTGGGCTCCGGCCGGCTTTGCGCGGGGCTTCTGTGTGCTTTCCGATTTCGCAGAGATTCAATACAAATGCACCGGAATTTACAGCAATAAAGCGGAATCCGGAATTCTCTGGAATGATCCGGAAATCGGAATCCAATGGCCCCTGAAGGATGTAACTCTTTCCGACAAGGATCGCAACGCGCAAACCTTGTCCCAGTGGCTGGCCCGTCCGGAATCCGCGAATTTCAAATACTGATTACTCGCTCTCGAGTTCTTAGGAGGCAGCGTGAAACTCCTCATTGCAGGTGGTGCAGGGTACGTAGGTTGCACATTGATCCCGAAGTTGCTGGACCGGGGTTACAAGGTGGACGTCGTCGACTTGTTTTGGTTTGGAAATAACTTGCCCCGCCAAGTCGGCGTGTTGAACAAAGATATTTTCCAGCTGACCCAGGAAGACTTGGAGCCTTACGACCAGGTTCTCTTTCTGGCGGGGTTGTCGAACGATCCCATGGCGGAGTATTCACCGAGTAAGAATTTCGTGTTTAATGCGGCGGCCCCGTCGTACCTCGCATACACCGCCAAAAAGGCCAAGGTGAAGCGGTACATCTACGCCAGTTCGTGCTCCGTTTACGGCTATACGGAAAATGAGCTGTACGATGAAACACGCCCGGTCAGCTCCAGCTATCCCTACGGCATCTCAAAACTTCAGGGAGAACAAGCCGCTCTGCAGCTGATCGACAACGATTTTTCCGTCATCTCCTTGCGCAAGGGAACCATCTCCGGCTACAGCCCGCGCATGCGTTTCGATCTGATCATCAACACCATGTTCAAGAACGCGATGAAAGAACATGTGATCACCATCAACAACCCTTCCATCTGGCGGCCGATCCTCAGCATTCAGGATGCAGCCACGGCCTACATCCGGGCCATCGAAGCAAACAGCAAGATTTCGGGCGTCTTCAACGTCGCGTCCGGGAACTACACCGTGGGCGAGGTCGGCGATCTGGTGAAGGCCGCCATTGAAGAGCGGATGGGGATTCCGATTCGCCTCAACATCAAGCACATTCAGGATTTTCGCAATTACAAGGTGAGCATCGAGAAAGCCAAGAACGTGCTGAGCTTCCATCCCACCGACGACCTGAAGTCCATCGTTACGAACCTGATCGACAACATGGAAAAATTCAAAGACTGGGACAACCCCATGTATTCGAATATCGCGATATTCAAATCCATCGATACGGACGTGGAAATTCATTCGATGGTGAAGGCGCACTAACTATGAAAGTTGCGGTTATCGGCGCGAACGGCCAGCTTGGCGCAGACCTGGTCGCCGCTTTTTCGCAGAACGGTGATTCCGTTCAGGGCCTCACCCACGCGGACATTGAAATCTCGGACGTTCATGCAACTTCTCGCGTGCTGCAGGAATCGCGGCCAGAGATTGTGGTCAACACGGCGGCGATGCACCACGTGGAAAATTGCGAACGCGAGCCGGAGAAAGCGTTTGCCGTGAACGCCATTGGCGCCCGAAACCTCGCCAGCGCCACTCGCGAGTTGGGCGCAGTTCTGATGCACGTGAGCACCGACTACGTTTTTGACGGTTCCAAGATGGCCCCGTACGTTGAGGGGGACAATCCGCTGCCGTTGAACGTTTACGGCATCGCCAAGCTGGCGGGAGAGCACTTTGTCCGCGCGACCACCGAAAAACACTTCATCGTGCGCACTTCCGGCATTTATGGAAAGAGCCCCTGCCGCGCCAAGGGCGGGCTTAACTTCATTGAACTGATGTTGAAGCTTGCCCGGGAGCGCGGCGAAGTGAAGGTGGTCGATACCGAGTTTGTTACGCCGACTTCTACTGCCGAACTCGCCCAACAAATCGTGCGGCTCAGCCGCTCCAGTCACTACGGGCTTTATCACGCGACCGCGGAAGGCAGCTGTTCGTGGTATGAATTTGCCCGGGAGATCTTTGCGATGACGGACACGCCTGTTCGCTTACATGTCGCAAGTCCAAACGAATTTCCCGCTAAGGTGCCCAGGCCAAAATATTCGGTTCTGGAAAATCAGGCTCTGAAAGCGCGCGGTTTGAACATCTTCAAACCCTGGCAGGAAGGTTTGCAAGCGTACCTGAAGCAGCGTGCCGCGGCCTCCTCTCAGACTGCTGGGGTCTGACCGAGGAGTCCTGCCGGGGAATCCATTTCGCACCAGATTAGCCGCAATTCTCTCCCGATGGGGAAATGACAACTTCTCCTGCAGCCTGCAAGAGATCCTCCCGAAACGTTAATTTCGCTGCCACAGCACAACTCATCGAAATGAATCCAAACTCCATACAAGAGCAAACTGTTCCCAAGAATCGTGCCAATGGGAGCAAGGTGGCCCTGAAATCGGGCAGAAAAAAGATTTGGATCGATCTCGACAATTCTCCTCACGTTCCGTTCTTCCTGCCGATTATCGAAGGTCTCGAAAAGGCTGGTTACGAGGTCTTTCTCACAGCCCGGGATTCCTACCAGGTTTGCGAGCTGTTGCGGCTTCATCATCTCGATTGCCAGGTGGTGGGAAAACATTACGGGAAAAAGTGGATTCTGAAACTGTTGGGGACTGCGTTGCGAGCGATTCAACTGTTGCCGCTCGCGATGAAAGAGTGGCCGGATCTGGCGGTTTCGCACACTTCCCGGGCACAATTCCTGGTCGCCTCGCTGCTCCGCATCCCGACCGTGGTCATGTTTGACTACGAATTCGTTACCGCCACCGGATTTTTGCAGCCCAATTGGATCTTTGTGCCTGACGTGATCCCGGAGGATCGCGTGTCTCAGCAGCCAGGGCATTTGCACCGCTATCCCGGCTTGAAGGAAGACGTATACGTGCCACGATTCAAACCCGATCCTAATTTCAGAAAACAGCTGGGAGTGGGTGAAGGCGAGATCATGACGACGGTGAGGCCGCCCGCTACGGAAGCCCACTATCACAATCCGGAAAGCGAGACATTTTTCGAGGAGAGCCTCCGGTTTCTTCTGGAGCATCCTGAAATCCGCGTCGTCCTTCTTCCGCGAAATCACGCTCAGGCCGATTTTCTTAACTCCCATTGGAGCGAGGCAATTAAAAACGGACGCATCATCATTCCTCAGCAAGCCATTGATGGCCTCAATCTGATTTGGAGTTCCGACTTCGTCATCAGCGGCGGCGGGACGATGAATCGCGAAGCGGCAGCGCTGGGCGTCCCCGTTTACAGCATTTTTCGCGGACGCATCGGCGCCGTCGATCAGGGGTTAGCCAAATCCGGCCGGCTGATCCTGATTGAAACAATCGAAGATATCCGCAACAAAATCGTTCTTCAGAAAAGATCGCCGCAGCGGCAAGATTCACAAGATCAGAGTCCCGCCCTGAATTCCATCGTTCAAGCCATTATCTCGATTGCGGAGCACGAATGCCTGCCCCAAGCCAGCTAAATTCACGCGCCACCTCGAAGCACGACGTGGCCCAGCAACACGGACCGGGCAGGAGTGACGTGCAGAGCTTGCTGCAGTTTTCGGCCCGGGGGCTGGGGGCCATGTTCGATAAAGAGAAGCAGGCGTTTTGTCATCGCCTGCTCTCCACCAACCAAGGCCTGGTGAGCGAAGGAATCTCGCCCCGCTACACGATCATGACCCTGCTCGGGCTGAAGGAGTGGGAATCTGCCGGCGGCAAGTCGTCCTTTGACCTTCGCGCGATTTACAGCTCCTTTGTTCGCGACGCAAAGTGGATTGACGGGGCCGGTGATACCGGTCTGCTGCTGTGGCTGATCGCCGCTTTTGAGCCAAATGATGTTGAAAAGATATTCCATTCGCTTGATTGCAAAACCGCCCTGGACCGCTTCGTGGACGCGCGCGAACGCCACACGATGGAGTTGTCGTGGTTTTTGTCGGGACTGGCCCACGCGGCGGAAACCAATCCTAAGCTCACCGGCTCGCTAATGGACCTGGCGATGAAGACGTACCGCGTGATCATGGAGAATCAGGGCCAGCATGGATTCTTCGGCCACAAAGGCACGAAGAGCTCGCTTTCTGGATTTTTACGTGGTGCCATCGGGAGCTTTGCGGATCAGGTCTATCCCACCTACGCGCTTTCAAAGTTTGCGAAGGCATTCCATGTAGAGGATGCACTGAATCCGGCCGTGGCCTGTGCAACGTCGATCTGCCGCGCCCAGGGCAAATTAGGTCAGTGGTGGTGGCTCTACGACGCCCGGAGCGGCCGAGTCTCCAGCCGGTATCCGGTGTATTCCGTCCACCAGCATGGCATGGCGCCCATGTGTTTATTCGCCGTTCAAGATGCAACGGGAAAATCATTCGAAGAGCCCCTTTATAAGGGTCTCGCCTGGATATACGGCTCCAATGAACTGGGTGTCGATATCAGGGACGCGAACCAGACCTTGATTTGGCGGTGCATTCTTCCCAAGAACCGTAGAAGCAAATTCTGGGACATCACCGTTAACGCCATCAAGCCGAGCAATTCCGAGGACCAGCGGCGTCCGCTGGAAGTGCTTCACGAACAGAGGCCGTACGAGTATGGCTGGTTGCTGTATGCGTTTGCGAAGCACTCCCCGTCCGATGAATTTCCTTCGAACTCGTAGTCCGCTCCAGCTGGCGGTTGCAAAGCGAGCTAGATAGACCATGAATACGAAAAAAACCGCGAAGGTCTTTACCGTCGTTGGCGCGCGTCCGAACTTCATGAAGGCGGCGCCCATCCTGGCGGCGATTCGCGAACACAACGAGCATATTGCGAAATCAGCCGCCTCGGCCGGCGATGCGAGTAAGCCGATTCAATTGGAATCCGTTCTGATCCATACCGGACAACACTACGACGAAGCCATGTCCGACCGGTTTTTCTCCGATTTGAACATCTCGAAGCCGGATGTGCATCTCGGCGTCGGTTCGGGCTCCCATGCGGCACAAACTGCCGACATCATGAAAAAGTTTGAAGAGGTGCTCCTTCGCGAAAAGCCCGATGCACTGGTTGTCGTGGGTGACGTGAATTCCACCCTCGGTTGCGCGCTTGTTGCCGCAAAAATCTCCTACGATGCGAAGGGCGCTCGGCCGCTGATCGTTCATGTCGAGGCGGGCCTTCGCTCCTTTGATCGCGGCATGCCCGAGGAGATCAATCGCATCCTGACGGACCATGTCGCAGACATGTTGTTTGTCACCGAAGAGAGCGGGCTGCAAAATCTCCGTGAAGAAGGCATTGCGGCCGAAAAGATGCACTTTGTCGGAAACACCATGATCGATTCCTTGCTTGCCTTCCGGGGCAAAGCGGACGCATCCCCCATCCTGGACAAATTGGGGCTCCGGAATGGAGCGTCGAATCACGGCTCAACGATTACCCCGATGCGTTATGCGTTGCTTACGCTTCACCGGCCTTCAAACGTTGACCAGCCGGGCACTCTTGCGAATGTGCTCGAAGGGCTGGAGGAATTGTCCCACGCGTGTCCCGTGGTTTTCCCGGCGCATCCGAGAACGCAGAAAAGAATTGCAGAATTCGGATTGGAACGTTTCTTCGAGACCAAGAACGGCAATGGCCGCGACTCCCTCCCGTCTGCTCAGGCCAATGGCCGCATCCGGATGATCGAACCGCTCGGCTATCTGGATTTCATGTGCCTTATGGCGAATGCCGCCGTCGTGGTAACCGACTCCGGAGGCATTCAGGAAGAGACCACGTGCCTCGGAGTGCCCTGCGTTACCGTCCGTGAAAATACGGAACGCCCCATTACGGTGAAAGTCGGAACGAATGTCCTTGCGGGCACCCGCAAGGAAGGCATCCGTCAAGCAACGCGTCGCCAACTGGAGTCGAGAGGCAAGGGCGCTGTGCCGGAGAAGTGGGACGGCAAGAGCGCTCAACGAATTGTTACTGCGATTTGCGAAGCACTGGAGAAGAAGTCCTTACTTTGAGGTTCCAGGCCTGTGATGATTGGTCCTAGCCGCGAAACTGTAACCGACCGCCCCAGCGCCACGTTTCATAGGCAACGGTCATCCACCATGGCGCAATATGTGGTCATAACCCCAGTTCGGGACGAGGAAGAATTCATCGCAGATACGCTGGAGTGTGTCATCCGGCAGACCATGGCTCCTGCCGAATGGGTCATCGTCGATGACGGATCTTCCGACGGAACTCCGGCCATCTTGGATCGCTACGCCTCGCAGTATCCTTGGATCCACGTCATCCACAGGCTGAACCGGGGTTTTCGTAAATCCGGCGGTGGAGTGATGGAAGCGTTCTATGACGGCTACAAGGCCATCCGCTGCACCGATTGGGAATTCGTCGTGAAGCTTGATGGAGACTTGAGTTTTGCCCCGGACTACTTCCAAAAATGCTTTGAGTATTTCCGCCAGGAGCCCGCGCTTGGCATCGGCGGCGGCGATATTTATCACGACATCGACGGGCACATGAAACTCGAGTCAAACCCTATCTTTCATGTGCGCGGTGCGACCAAAATCTACCGGAAGGCCTGTTGGGAGGCCATCGGCGGGCTCTGGATGTCCGCTGGTTGGGACACCATCGACGAAGTTAAAGCCAACATGCTTGGCTGGAAGACTTATAGCTTTCAGGACTTGCGCCTTCATCACCACCGCTTTACGGGGACCGCGGACGGTCTTGTGCAGGACCGCATTAAACACGGCAAAGTGTGCTATGTGTCGGGATACCATCCTCTTTTCCTTCTGGCCAGCTGCCTGCGTCGACTCAGCCAGAAGCCATATTTGATCGGCTCTGCAGCAATTCTTTACGGATATCTGAAAGCCTGCCTCACGCGGCAGTCCCGCGTCGAAGATCCCCCATACCTCGCATACATCCGCGCCCAGCAATTGAGGCGCCTTTTCGGCATGCAGACAATCTGGAAATAGGTATCCGGGTCCAGGGCAAAAGCACAAAACCATGTGTGGAATTTGCGGAAAACTGATGCTGGATGGTGAAGCGCGGGTGTCGCCCGAGCTCGTGAAGCGCATGGCGGACACTATCGTGCACCGCGGCCCGGACGATGAAGGCTACTATGTGGCGGGACCTGTTGGTCTGGGATTCCGCCGGCTTTCGATCATCGACTTAAAAAGCGGCCATCAGCCACTTTCGAACGAAGACGATACCATCTGGATCGTTTTCAACGGCGAGATCTACAACTACCAGGAATTGCGCGAACTCCTGCTAAGCAAGGGACACGTCTTCAAGACGCGCACGGACACGGAAGTGATTGTCCACCTTTACGAGGAGTTTGGCCCGAAATGCCTGGAAAAGATGCGAGGGATGTTCGCGTTCGCCATCTGGGACAGCAACAACAAGGCCCTGTTCCTGGCGAGAGATCGGGTCGGCATCAAGCCGCTTTATTACTGTCTGGCCGAAGAATCGCTGGTGTTTGGCTCGGAAATTAAAGCGATCCTTGCGGATCCAACGGTAAAGCGGGAGATCGCTCCCGAGCTCATCGACAGGTTCCTGACTTTCCTGTACATGCCTGGCGAAGAGACGCTTTTGTCCGGCATTCAAAAACTTGCGCCGGGCCATTTCCTGCTGATCAAGGACGGAAAGCCAACCGTCCAGCAGTATTGGGATCTTGATCTCGCAAAGCCTCCGCGAAACATCAGTCTAAAGGACGCCGAGGCCGAATTGCAACGCCTGCTGGCCAAGACCGTCGAGCTCCACATGATCGCCGACGTGCCGGTGGGAGTTCTCTTGAGCGGCGGGGTTGATTCGACTGCGGTCCTCAGCCTTGCCGTGAACGGCACCGACAAAAAGATGAGCACCTTCACCGTCGGCTTTTCCGGCGGCCAGGTGGCGGACGAAAGACCCTACGCAAAATTGGCGGCGGAACGATACGGCACGCAGCACTACGACATGTCCATCACCGCCAAGGATTTCGCGGCCTTCATTCCCCAATATGTCTGGCATATGGAGGAGCCGGTCTGTGAGCCCCCCGCCATTGCCATGTACTACGTGTCAAAACTGGCGAGAAATTATGTCACCGTGCTTCTTTCTGGGGAGGGCGGCGACGAAGCCTTCGCGGGCTACAGCAATTATCGCAACCTGGTTTGGCTGGAACGGTTCAAGCAGGGGATTCCTGCGCTGAATCACACGGTTGCCCGTGGCTTGTCGCTGGCCAACACGATGTTCCATTCGCCCCGCGTGGCCAAGTATGGTCCATTGCTGAATAATACGTTCCCCGATTACTACTACAGCTGCACGTCGAATCCATACCGCTACAGCGGAAACGCATTGGGCGACACGTACTCCACCGCTTTTGCTTCTTCCATCAATCGAGAGCACTCTCTGGAACCCGTGCGCCGTCTGCAAGGCCAAGTTCGTGACCGCAATAAATTGGCGGCGATGCTCTATATCGACACGAAAACCTGGTTGCCGGACGAATTGCTGATCAAAGCCGACAAGATGACGATGGCCAACTCCATCGAACTTCGCGTGCCGCTTTTGGATCATGAGGTTTTGGAATTTGCCACTTCCTTGCCGGCGAGCTACAAGCTGAACCGGTTCACGACGAAATATATTCTGAAGAAAGCCATGGCCGACAAAATTCCGGTCGAAATCCGCAATCGGAAAAAGACGGGATTCCCGGTTCCCTACGAATCTTGGCTGCGCAACGATCTCAAGGATGTCATCTGGGGCGTTTTGACGGACCGCAAAACCACGAATCGCGGCTATTTCAAAAAGGACGCGATTGAGGATTTGCTCAAGGCCAATTCGAACGGAGCCAACTATTCCAAGGAGATCTTTTCGCTCCTCAACCTGGAGCTTTGGCAACGGACTTTTCTGGAGGGTGAAACCGTTGCTCTACAGTAAGGTTCGGCGTACAGGGCTGGATCTGGCCGCAGAAGCCTTCTGGCGGGTGCCGGGATGCTTTGGGGTTGCACGCCTCCTGGGTCCGGCGTATTCACTGCGCTGTGTGGTTTTCCACCATATCTCCGCTGAGGAATCCCCCTTCACCGCCGGAATGAATGTTTGTACCGCTCCGCAGCGATTTGAGGCGGCTCTCCAATTTCTCACCACGCACTACACGCCCGTCCGGCTCGAGGATGTTTTGGCCGGCACCGACGGACGAAATCTTCCTTCGCGCGCGGTCCTGGTGACTTTTGATGATGCGTATGCCTCCGTGTTCGAAATCGCCGCGCCGCTTTGCCGGAAGTACGGCGTGCCGGCCGTCTATTTTGTAAATGCCGCATTTCTGAATAACCGGCGCTTGGCGCCCGACAATCTGGTCTGTTACGTCGCAAACATGAAGGGAATGGATCCGATTAACGCGGCTGTGCGAGCTGTGAAGGGCGGCGAGTTCTCTCCTCTGCAATCTCTTTCCGAAGTGTTCTCCAGTTTTTTTCCGGCGATCACGCTTGCGGAACGCGAAGCCTTTCTCGAATCGCTTCAGCAGCTGGCAGGGGTAAACGGGTCAAATCTGGCAAAAGAAGCCGCTCTGTACCTGACCACCGGACAGCTGCGTTCGCTGGCCTCCTTTGATTTTGAAATTGGCAACCACACCTACAGCCATGTGCACTGCCGGCGCCTTTCTCCGGCTGAATTCGGCCAGGAAATCGACGGAAATAAAGCTGAATTGGAAGCGCATTCCGGCCGAAAGGTGAGGGCTTTCAGTCAGCCCTATGGCTCATCGAAAGACCTGACGGCTGAGCTGGCTTCTCACCTCCGGAACTCGGGCCACGAAGTAGCCTTCTTGAGCGAGAGTGTCGCCAACTTAAAAGGGACCGACCTGTTCCACCTGGACCGTGTCAATCCTCATGTCCAGAGCGATGACACGTTCTTCCTCGACCTCGAGGTTCTGCCCCGCCTTCGTGCGATTAGAAACCGGTTTTTCCACGGAGCGGTATCCCAGGTCGCTGGTACACAGCCGGTAGCGTAGATGTTCGCAAGCGACATTGCCGTTGATTCCAAAATGACGACAGAAATTCACCCAGGTTCCTCCTCTTGGCAGGTCGAAGTGGATCAAGTTAAGTCCGGGGATTGGGCCCAATTCCTCGATCTGTTCACCGACGCGAATTTCTACCAGACATGGTCGTACGGTCGAGTCCGCTGGGGTGCCGGGAATCTCAGCCACTTGGTTCTAAAACGCGATGGCGAAGTCTTGGCAATGGCGCAGCTCAGGATCGTCCGGCCGACAAAACTCAAGTTCGGAATGGCCTACCTTCGCTGGGGCCCTATGTGTGAGCGGCGTGGCCAGCCCCTCATTCCCGAAGTTGCCGCGCGCATGGTCCGTGCCTTGGAAGAGGAGTACGTCGAAACAAGAAAGTTGTTTCTGCGCGTCATTCCCAATGCCTTTGCCGGTTCTCCTCGCGCAGAGGTCCTGCAAACTGCATTTTCCGGGTTCACGCCTGAGCCATCGACGCCCGACAACATTTATCGGACGTTTTTATTGGATTTGGCTCCTTCTCTGGAAGAGCTCAGGAAAAATCTGGACAGGAAGTGGAGAAACCAGCTCACGCGAGCTGAAAAAAATAACCTTACCATCACGGCAGGAAACGGCATTGATGAATTCCAGGCTTTTTGTCGCATTTACAAGCAAATGCGCCAGCGCAAAACGTTTGAGACCACGGTGGACGAAGAGGAGTTCCTGCGAATCCAGCAGGATTTGCCCGAACCGCACCGCATGCGCACACTCCTTTGCCATGAGAATGGCGTAATCGTGGCAGGAATGGTCGCAACGGCTATCGGAGATACCGGCGTCTACCTGCTGGGCGCGACCAGCGACGAAGGATTGAACGCTAAAGGCGCCTATCTGCTGCAGTGGAATATGATCGAGTGGCTGAAGGAAAATGGCATCCGCTGGTACGATCTCGGCGGCATTGATCCCGACGCTAACCCCGGGGTCTATCATTTCAAAAAGGGATTCTCCGGAATGGATGTCTTGCAGCTGAGCCCGTTTGTTGCCTCCAACAGTGCCGTTTCTTCCGTAATCGCGAAGGCGGGTATGGCGATGCAGCGGGCCTTGCGCGGCTCATCGGGCACATTACATCTTGCCCGGACCCTCAAACAACTGGCGAACAAAAACTAAGTAGAGCTTATGTCGACACCGAATTCGTCCGTAGACATTTCTATCGTCATCGTGGCTTGGAATGCCCAGCACTATCTCAAACTGTGCCTGGAAAGTTTGGCCGCTGCGCCACCGCGCCGCAGCATGGAAGTTCTTGTCGTCGACAACGCCTCGAGTGACGCTACTGTCGAGATGGTCGAATCTCAATTCCCTTGGGTAAAGCTCATCAAGAGTCCGGAGAATCTGGGATTTTCCAAGGGCAACAATGTGGCTATCCGCCAGGCCAAGGGCCGCTACATTGCTCTGGTCAATCCGGACGTGATCGTCTTCCCCGGCTGTCTGGATGCCCTCGCCGATTTCCTGGACCAAAATCCAAAAGTTGGTAACGTTGGCCCCCGGGTGCTTAATCCGGATATGTCGCTGCAAAGTTCGTGCAGGCGGTTTCCGACCCTCTGGAATAACTTCTGCTCTGCGAGTGGCCTCTCCTCAAAGTTCAAGAACTCGCGGTTTTTCGCCGGCGAACACATGTTCTATTTTGCGCACGATCAGACCCGGCCGGTTGACGTGATCGTTGGGTGCTTTTCCTTTATTCGT
>Ga0335082_10001522_pt1 | contig 24736 bp, 26 predicted proteins | sample Lox_Sample_41_FD_206718 | JGI IMG/M metagenome (GOLD analysis project Ga0335082, IMG submission 206718) | Soil microbial communities from Loxahatchee National Wildlife Refuge, Florida, United States - Lox_Sample_4.1 | ecosystem: Environmental > Terrestrial > Soil > Wetlands | place: USA... | reverse complement strand
TTTCCGGGCCTCGGCCATCGCCGCCGGGTCAAATGCACGAACTTTAACCCCATCCTTGATCAGGGCTCGAATGATATCGAGGGCCGGGGCTTCCCGAATATCGTCTGTGTTCGGTTTAAAAGCCAACCCCAAGACGGCCACGTTTTTCCCTTCGGCGCCGTTCAACGCCTGAAGAATCTTTCGAACCATTACGTCCCTCTGTTTCGTATTGACCCGGGTCACGGCATCCAGCAGTTCCAGTTCACAGTCATTTTGCTTAGCCATCTGAACTAGAGCCAACGTATCTTTGGGGAGGCAGGAGCCGCCATAGCCGGGCCCCGGATGGAGAAATTTGGGGCCGATACGGCCGTCCAAACCCATTCCTTTGGCTACTTGATGCACATCGGCTCCGACCCTTTCACACAGATTTGCCATTTCGTTGATGAAGGAAATCTTCGTTGCGAGAAAGGCATTCGAGGCGTACTTGATCATCTCTGCTGTCGCTACGTCCGTTACAATGAAGGGGGTCTCGATCAAGTAAAGCGGTCGATACAGATCCTTCATGATCGCTTCCGCCTGCGGACTGTTCGTCCCGATCACCACGCGATTGGGCCTTAAAAAATCCTCGATGGCCGAACCTTCACGCAGAAATTCTGGATTCGAAACAATATCAAAGTCCACCTGCTCTTTGAGGTTTTTGCCGATGATCTTTTTAAGCCTTTCCCCTGTTCCCACCGGCACCGTGCTTTTTGTAACGATCAGTTTATAGCCATTAAGATGTCCGGCGATCGTTTCAGCAACGCCCTCCACGTACGCCAAATTGGCCGACCCATCTCCCCGGGGAGGAGTCCCGACCGCAATAAAGACGACCAACGCCCCCCGAATCGCAGCCGCAATATCGGTGGTAAAGTCGAGACGGCCGCTGGCCTTATTCTTACCGACCAACTCACTCAGACCGGGCTCGTAAATCGGGATCTGCCCTTTTCTGAGAGCCTCAATCTTGTCCCGATCTTTATCCACACATGTTACATGGACTCCGAACTCTGCAAAGCAGGCGCCGGTTACAAGACCGACATACCCTGTTCCGATAACGGCGATATTCATAACACCTCGATTTTACATGTGTATAAAAACAATACAGTATATCAGAAAACCATCCCCATGGCAAGCAGGCTTGCTTTGGGTCCCATAACCGCCTATACTATTTCCCCCGATAATATGTAAGACTAATGCGTGCATTCACGATCTGAAAATTAAATCGACTTCATTACATGGATCAGACAAAGTCCGGCTTTCTTTATATTGTCAGCACCCCGATCGGTCATCTGGAAGATATCACGTTGCGGGCCTTGCGGGTTCTCAAGGAAGTCCATCTCGTGGCGGCGGAGGACACACGCCACACACAAAAGCTGTTTAACCATTATCAGATTCACACTCCTCTAACCAGCTACCATGATCATAATAAAGAAGAAAAGACCGCCGTGTTGGTTCAGCGGCTCAAGGAAGGCGATTCCATCGCCCTCGTGACGGATGCCGGCACGCCGGGGATCTCAGATCCGGGATATTACCTGATCAATCGATGCATTCAAGCGGGCATTCCGCTTTCCCCGGTCCCCGGACCCTCCGCGTTTCTTGCAGCGTTGGCTGTATCCGGTCTCCCCACCGATGCTTTTTTGTTCGAAGGATTTCTTCCGAAGAAACGGAGCGGGCGACTCAAACAGCTTCAGGCGCTGAAAGATGAGCCCCGAACGATCATCTTTTATGAATCCCCCCATCGCCTTGTTCGTTGTCTTCACGATGTATATGAGAGCTGGGGCGACCGCCGCGCCGTGGTGGCCCGTGAATTGACCAAGATGTTTGAAGAAATCGTTCGGGGAAGGCTCTCTCAGATCATCAAGAAGATGGAGAGGGGACCGATTCGGGGGGAGATTACGCTGATCATTGAGGGTTGTCGATCCCTGTCCTCCCTATGGTGACTCATTTCAACTCACGACGCTTTTTTTCGGATTCCATATCCAGATCGAGCAAGCGTTGCAGATCACTCTTGAGTTTGTCCTTTTCAGTTTTTAAGGACTCAAGCTGGCTTAAAAAATTCAACCAATTCTGCGCCGGGTTTTTCCAAGGGCTATTCGGGTACTTCTGAATTAATTTCTGAAAATCCTTTGCGGCCGTCCCGTAGTCGGACCCTGCATTCTTAAAATAAATCTCCGTGTAGGCCACCTGGTACTGTGCGTCGGCCGCGAGGTCATCGTCTGGGAATTGTGCGGTCACGTACCGGTATTCTTTAATGGCCTCGGAATACTGACCCTCTTCAAAAAAGGCGCTGGCCTTCTTGAAATGCTCGGCGGCTGCGGTCGGTTCTTCCACCGTCGCCACGCCGGCACAGCTCGATAAAAGTTGAAGCAGGACGATACATCCTGCCCTCCCCAACGGGGTCCACCGATGAGACGGATCGCCCGTTCGACCAATCCTTCCCCCTTTGTTCAAGTAGTCCTCCGCTGATCCACAACGTAAACGCTGCGGGGGAAGGTTTTTGCGTACTGTTTGAGTTGCGCGGCGATCTCCGCAACCTGCATGGGGCTGGTTATCGCACGCTTTTGGTTCGTGACTACCGCGATCGAAACCGTCATGAACGGGAACTGTTGTTCAATGTCCTTTCGGTCGCGTGAAATAATATAACCCCTTCGACGGTCCTCCTCGTCATAAAAATCCGGAATGGCTTCATCAAAATCATGGATGACTTTCTCACACAGCTTTTCCATCCGCAGAGGATCCGTAATGATGACAAAGTCGTCTCCGCCGATATGGCCGAGGAAATCCGGTCCGGACCCGAGCGTCTTGACGCAATCGGTCAAAATCGCGGCCACCTTTTTCAAGACCTCGCTGCCTCGGATATAGCCGTACCGATCGCCGAACGCTTTAAAGTTATCCAGATCAACCAGGCAAAAGGCAAAGGGCACCCCTTCCTGAAGTCGGGTCAAAAGTGCCTTTTCAATGGCTAAATTCCCCGGTAGACGCGTGAGCGGGTTGGCATCCAGATTCATCTCGCCCAGTTCCTTCAACCGCTTGGACATCCAACGAAAAGAATCTGCCAGCTCTTGAACTTCCTCCGTGGCCTTGACATTCAGGGCGCGGTCAAACAGCCCCTGGCCGATGTAATGCGCCGCCTCCTGAAGTTGTTTGATCGAATAGGTAAGATTGGAATTGATGAACACGGCAAACCCGACGCCGAAAAAAAAACTGATCGTCACCAACACCACCGTGATGTTAAACGCCTGCAGACTCACTTGATTGGCCAGACGCGTCTTTGCGTTTTGATCCTCGCGTCCATGGCGTTCCAGCTCTCGAAGCAGCTTAACCATTTCATTGAGACGGGACTGCATCGGTCCTTCCGAAACGGCCTTCGCCATCGACTCCTGCTTGCGATTGAGGTAGTCCTGTTCTTCTCTAAAAAATTGATCGTATTCCTGATGCAGGTTCTGGATTTGTCCTTTGAGGTCCTGATCTTCGGGAGATATAAAATTCAACTGGGCCAGTTTGAGTCGGAATTCCTCGCTCCGGTTTAAAAAAAGGGTCTGGACGGCCGGGTCCCGAAGAATGACGGAGCGCTTCTCATAAAGGTCCTGGGCCAATAAGTTCTCGGTCATCTGGCCCGCGGCCTCAATAATGGGAAGGTCTCGCTGGACGATGCCGTCGCTCACCCGCCGAATGTCCCGGAGGCTCAAGACCGCATAAAGGCCAGTCAACAGGGTCAGAAGTACCATGATCGAAAAGCCGAGGAGCATCTTTTTAATCAGCGTCAATCGCATACGGAGGAACTCAACCCCCAACCCTTTCGGCCGTTTCGGACGGCTTCGTTCCGTATTTCCAAACGAGATGGTCGATTAATAACCGCCCGATGGAAACAGGGCGGTATCACCTTAATTATAGATGATAAAGAAAGAAAGGACGTGATAAGAATTTTTGAGGCGTGGAACTAACCAGCCGGTCGAACCTGGATAACGTATAATACTTAAATTTTTAACAGATCCTAGTGATCAGCCTTGTTTTCGAATCAAGACTCGAAAGCAGCTTCCAACCTTTTCTTGTTTGAGAATAGCGTGGCCATCTTCAGCGATGCTACGGGGGACGTTACGAATGGGCTCGCCATCATCTACAATCACCGACAGAATCTGCCCGGCCTCCATCGATTCCAATTTCAATTTTGTTTTCACATAGTTATACGGACACATCACTCCACGAAGGTCTAATTCTGTAGGGATTGTGGTGTCTGAACTCTTGGTCATCGCTTCACTCTCATAATTTTATATTATTACATTGTCTTTCCATGAGAAGTCAAGGTGTCATGCAGTCTAACGCAAGAAAAAGAATTCCAAGACGGGTGATTAGGACCGGACTGAAAGATCACGGAGCGCCGACTGGATCGCTTCAACAATCCGGTCTGCTGCTTGTACGGGGTCCTTGGCTCTTCGGATTGGACGACCAACGACAATGTAGTCTGCCCCGTCCAGCATAGCCTGGCGCGGTGTCGTGACTCGTATTTGATCATCATTGGAGACCGTGGCCCACTCCGGGCGAACCCCCGGTACAACGGCGATCAACTCCTGACCGACTCGCTCTTTGACCTGCCGTACTTCCGAGCCGGAACAGACCACACCCGCGCATCCCGCCTCACGGGCCCATTGTGCCCGTCGGAGAACCAGCCCACAGATATCGAGGCCCTCAGCCATTCCGATATCCCTCATATCCTCCTGCTTAAAACTGGTCAAGACGGTAACGGCAAGCACTTTTGTGTCGTTTTGGGTTGCATTGACAACCGCTTTGAGAAGCCTCTTCCCTTCCGAGGCATGCACCGTTACAAATCGTGTCTTGTAGGCCGCCGCGGCCCTCGTGGCGGCCTGAACCGTTTCCGGTATATCGTGAAATTTCAGGTCAAGGAAAACGCCGCAGTCGCTGTGTTCCGAAATAACCTTGAAGATGCCGGGCCCAGAACTTACGAAAAGTTCCAGGCCCACCTTGAATAATCCGACGTGTCCATTTAAAGAGACGACCGCCTTTTTTGCTTCGTCCAGGCTCGCATAATCGAGCGCAAAAATCAGTCGGTCTCTTGCAGTGAGGGAGGGATCACTTTGGAGAATCGTGCTCAACGAAGATTTACCGATGAAGACAGGCAATTAGAACATGAAGGCATTGGGCCGCTTTCTCATATCTTCTTTAACCCGATTCTATTACGCCATGGATTTACGGCTCAAATGGTCTGAATTCTCACCCACAAAAAATCTTGGTGCCGGAGGAGAGGGTTGAACTCTCATGAGGTTGCCCTCGGCGGATTTTGAGTCCGCTGCGTCTGCCATTCCGCCACTCCGGCGATCCGTGGGTCAAGGCTTTTGGCTGCGCTGAAGCTTTTCCAAGGCATACTTCGCAATTTGCTGGATCGATGGATCCGGGTGCTTCATTTCAATCTCTTTTAAAGATTCGATTGCCCGAGGATCTCCAACCTCCTCCAAGACCCGGATTGCGTTCCATAAAAAAATGGAGTCGTTGTCGTGCTTCATGGCCTCGATGAGCGGCTCGACCACCGGCTTGCCGATCTCGATCAATGCGCCTGAGACGTCCAGCCTGACCATGGGTTCCTCATCTTTGAGCGTCGCAATCAGCGGTGACACGGCGCGCGGATCTTTGATCTTGCCCAGCTCATGTGCGGCTTCCCGACGATCCATCGGGGTCTTGGACTGGAGCATTTTCAACAGATCGTCAACCCGATCCGCCAGGGCCACTCCTGTGACGGTGAAAAGAAGGATGCACGCCACCAAGATCGGAAGCCCCCTTTGCGCTCTCAAAATAACTCCCATCGGATTCTGGAGAGACTGCAACAAGCCATCTGCATCAAGCCGTTTCCGCATAATTACTCCTCCTTCAAAGCCGCTTCAGCCAGAAAAGCCACGATGGCTTTTGTCACCTTTGTCATGAAGGGAAGATCCAAGGTCTCTAACCGATCCCCGGGTCGATGATACCAGGGGTTTCGAAAGTTCGCCGTGTCCGTCAGCATCAGAGCCGGATAGCCGGCATCCCAAAACGGAGCATGATCACTCCGGCGGGTATCTGGAAAACCATGCCCTGCATTCGGGACAATGAGGCTCACCAAGGGCAGATCCGAAACAAAACAACCAACCACCTTCTCAAACCGCTGCTTCACTGCCGAGGCCTCGGGGTTGCATACAATGCCCAAAAAATTGCCCACATCCGGCATCGCGGCAGGGAGTTCTCTCAGGGGTTGCTGTGAAGCGGGTTTATGGCTGGCATAGCCGACGCATTCGAGGGCGATCATCCCCTGAATGTGGAGACCCGACCGTCGGGCTTTAATCGCGTAAAGCGTACTTCCCAGGCAGTGTTGTTCTTCCTGAGCGAACCCGATAAAGACCCACCGGCCCGGCCGATCCAAATCGGCCAACCTTCGAGCCGCTTCGAGCATCACGGCCACGCCGCTGGCGTTATCATCCGCCCCCGGACTTTCAGCCACCGTATCATAGTGAGCCGCCAGAATCAAGAGGGGCCGGTGTGCGCGATCTCCGGCCCGATCATGAAATGAAGCAACAATATTTCGGTTCTGATGGCCGAAGGCTTGGAACACATGGGGATGAATCGAAAGGCCAGCGGCTCGGAATTGCTCCGTGATATAATCGCCCGCCGCTTCCAACGCACCGGGCGCTGATCGATGATGCCGGACGCCAACGATTCGTTTGAGATGTTCCGTCAGCCCGGCCTCGGTGACTTGAGCGACCCGTTGTTGAATAATCTCTTCCAGGTTATCCCTTTTGTGGAATCGTCTTTGCCGAACGATAGGCATCCACCATGCTCCAGACCAGAAGACCGAGCAGGATCGCTAAGAAAACAAGAATTTTACCGACATGGGATGTGTCACCGACCATTAACTCCTGAACCGAAAATCGATCCGTCACCATCCCGCTCAAAACCCCCGAGCCGATAAAAAAACCGATGCCCTTGAACCATTGCCGGTTGTAAAACTGCCCAAGACCCGGAAAGATCGCCGAGAGAATGGCGGCCAGGCGAGGACTTCTCATGGATTGCTCTCCGGTTGACCCAGCAGGATGCGCATGACGAACTGCAGGATTTTATCACGGTCGGTCTCGTTGATCTTTCGAAATTGAATGGCCATTCCCGGAGAAAAGCCTTTCGGATCGAAGTGGGTACGGACCCAGGCCACCTGGCCGTCCACTTTGACCAAATCCACCTGGCCCGGAAGACCAAACTCCAGGCTGACGGGCGTTCCGATCGGCAGAGGGGAGACGGTGTCGATAAACAGGCCGCCGCCGCCCATGATGGCCGTAAATCCTTCCTTGATTCCCTTTTGAGGTTGCTGATACTGGATCCGAATCGAGATCGGGGCGCGCGGGTAGTTCCGCTTTTCAGGGGACGGGGGTTTTGAGCCCTTCGCCATGATCGGTCACCTCTTAAATTGCGCCCGTCGAGCGATGAGGTAGATCAGAAACGGCACCAATAGAACAATGAAGAGCGTCCGAACCCGTCCGTAGCCGTACAGGATGAAACTCGAGACCGCGCTCGTCAAAACATCGCCGATATAAAAAAGCCCCACATAGACGACCCACCGCCGAAGCGTCAGAAATCCGTATCCCAGCGCCAGATGAAGAATCGGCTGGGCAGCCAGAACGCCCTTGGCTACAATTCCGTGAGTCGTGATCCCGAAAAACTTTGGAGTATACTGCCATCCGGTTGAGAGGATATTAACCAGTTCGACGGGAGCACTTAGCAAAAATAACACCCCGAAGATCGTGATGTCCAGCGGTCTTTTGAGTGGTATTTCAGCCGGGCCTTTCATCAAGCCCTCCGGTTTTATGCCGTGATTTCTGTTCCGATCCCCTTGTCCGTAAAGATTTCCAGTAGCAGGGCATGCGGCACGCGACCGTCGATAATATGGGCCTTGGTCACGCCTCCTTCGACGGCCGATAGGGCAGCCTTGACTTTCGGAAGCATGCCCTCTCTGATAATGTCTTGCTTGATGAGACGTGCCGCGTCTTTTTTAGAAATCGTCGGAAGCAGCCTTCCCTGTTCATCCAGAATGCCTTTGACATCGGTCAAAAGCAAGAGTTTTTCGGCTTTCAGGGATGACGCCACGGCTCCCGCGACCCAGTCGGCGTTGATGTTATAGGTGCGTCCTTCCGAATCCGCCCCGATCGGCGCGATGACTGGGATGAATCGATCCTGATCGAGATTCCGAATCACCTGCGGATCGACCTTTTCCACTTCACCGACCAGGCCCATATCGATCGGCTCGTCGCCTTTGGATAAGCCGTCTCCCCCCCTAACTTTTTTGGCCCGAATCAGTCGGCCGTCTTTGCCGGTCAGGCCGACGGCCCGTCCACCATGCTGGTTGATCAAGGCCACGATTTCTTTGTTGATCATCCCGCCCAAGACCATTTCCACGATTTCCATCGTCTGGGCATCCGTCACGCGGACCCCTTTGACGAACTTCGGCTCCAGACCCAGCCGCTTCATCATGAGGTTAATCTGCGGACCTCCGCCATGAACCACCACCGGGTTGAGGCCGATGTATTTCATCAGAACCACATCTTGAGCGAAGGCGTTTTTGAGCGCCTCCTCGGTCATCGCTTTACCGCCGTACTTGATCACCACCGTTTTTCCGGAAAAGGCCCGGATATACGGAAGCGCCTCGATAAGAATTTTCGCTTTCTCGATCAACTTTTCCATGGTCATCCCTGGCTCAGACCCTCAACAAACGACTGAATCTGTTGCACCACCCCTTTACGATTGTCGGTCAGCACAAAATGGCTGGCTTCTATCCCGACTGTCTTGACGCAGGTCGGATTGAAAGGACCCGAGTTGAACTCTGGCGTCATTACCCCTCCCTGCCGCGCGATCAAGGCCAGCGTGGGGACATCAATTTTTTTCCACGGCGGCCGATATCGAAACAAAAAACGAAACGAGGCGATATAACTAGCCACCGGCATGCATTGAAGGTCCAACCAGGGACCCATGAAGCGAATGACGTTGAACTGGTTTGTCAGTCGGGGCCGCACCCAATCGTCGTAGGTGGAATAATCAATGAACCGGTATTGAGTCCGTCGCAGACCCAGACGATTGCCCCCCCTGGCTATCCCCTCCAGCAGAACAAGGATCGGGCCCAAAACGGCATGTAGAACCATCCACGCGGGCTGAAGATCTTCCGTAACAAAGGGCTCGATGAGAACCAGGGCCCGGACATTCCGGGGATTCCGTTCCCAAATTTTTACTGCGATATTGGCGCCCAGACAGTGTCCTATCACCACTGGACGCTCCACGGACTCTTTTTTTAAAATCAACTCCAGATCCGATGCAAATCCATCCGCATGGATCCCCCGTTGCGCAGGCGAGCGGCCATGCCCTCGCAGATCCGGAATAATCAGGCGAAACGATTTAAAAAATGGTTCCTCCGCCAAACGCTTCCACCGTGTCCAGTTGCTTCCCAAACCATGAATAAAAAGAAACGTCGGGGCTCGTTCCGCGGTCGGTTCTATTAAACAATAATGGATTTTGATCCCGTCCGCCGTCTCGACAAACCTGTCATGACCAGGGTTCACAAAATATACCGGCTTAGGTCCTCACTTTTAATAATGTCGTTCAACCGCTCACGGACGTACTTTGCGTCAATCGTCATCTTCTTCTCGGCTCGATCCGGCGCATCGAAGGCCACATCATCCAACAGCTTCTCCATGATCGTAAACAGCCGCCGGGCTCCGATATTCTCGGTCCGCTCATTCACCAACACCGCAATGGCGGCGATTTCTTCCATGGCGTCGGGTTTGAACTCCAACGCGATCCCTTCCGTTTCCATCAGGGCGATATACTGTTTGATCAGCGCGTTCCTCGGCTCGGTTAGGATCCGGATGAAGTCCTCTTTGGTTAAAGGCTCCAGCTCGACCCGAATGGGAAAGCGTCCCTGAAGCTCGGGGATGAGATCCGACGGCTTTGCGACATGAAACGCCCCGGCCGCGATGAACAGGATATGGTCGGTTCGAACCATGCCGTGTTTGGTGTTCACCGTGGAACCTTCGACGATCGGGAGAAGGTCCCGTTGAACGCCCTCGCGGGACACATCCGGACCGAATCCTTTTTCGCGGCCGGCAATCTTGTCCAGCTCATCGACGAAAACGATCCCGGACTGCTCCACTTTCTGGATGGCCTCGCGCAGGACTTCATCCATATCGATCAGCTTTTGGGCCTCTTCCTGGGACAACAGTTTGAGCGCCTCGGGCACCTTCATGCGCCGTTTTTTCTTTTTCCCTGGAAACATCCCCCCGAACATCTCGCGGAGATTGATTTCCAGATCTTCCATTCCGACATTGGAAATCACCCCGACCGGCAGGGCTTTTTCTTTGACGTCGACCTCAACCGGACGGTGATCCAGTTTGCCTTCACGGAGTTGTTGTCTCAGCTTCTCACGGGTCTGCTCGTACGATTCCGGCAGCTCCGTTCGGGCCGCTTCGAGGCGTCCCTCGTCAAAAATTCCCGGCGGAGGCTTGGGTGCGGGCGGCGGGAGGAGGATGTCCAACAGCCGCTCCTCGGCCTGCTTAGCCGCGCGATCCTGGACTTTCGCGGTATGCTCCATCTTGACCATGTTGACCGCCAGTTCGGTCAGGTCCCGGATCATCGACTCGACGTCTCGACCCACGTAGCCCACCTCGGTGAATTTGGAAGCCTCCACCTTGATGAAGGGCGCATTCACCAGTTTAGCCAGCCGACGGGAGATCTCGGTCTTCCCCACCCCCGTCGGCCCGATCATGATAATGTTTTTGGGCAACACTTCCTCCCGCAGCTCCGGGGAAAGTTGCTGCCGCCGCCACCGGTTTCGCAGGGCAATCGCCACCATTCGCTTGGCCTGACGTTGGCCGATAATGTAGCGGTCCAACTCCTTCACAATCTCGCGGGGCGTGAGGGCATTCATTCGATCTTCCGACGGTCCCGTCATTTCAATCTTTCAACTCCTCCACCACGATTTCCTGATTGGTGTAGATATCGATCCCGCCCGCGATTTTCATCGCACGCACGACGATCTCCTTGGCCGTCAAGTCCGGCCGATCGATCATCGCACGCGCCGCGGCCAGGGCGTACGGTCCTCCGGAGCCGATGGCCAAGATTCCGTCTTCCGGCTCGATCACATCCCCCGTTCCCGAAATCAACAAGGAATGCTCGGCGTCGGCCACGATCATGAGGGCCTCCAGGCGTCTTAAGATGCGGTCCGTCCGCCAGTCCTTGGCCAGCTCCACCGCGGAACGCGTGAGGTTGCCCCGGTACTCGGCCAACTTCGCCTCGAACTTTTCGAACAACGTCAAAGCATCGGCCGTCGCCCCGGCGAATCCGGACAGGATCTGGTCGTTAAACATCATCCGGATCTTTCGGGCATTATGCTTCATGACGGTCGTGCCCATCGTCACTTGGCCGTCGGCCGCAATGGCCACTCGGTCCCGGTGGCGGACACAAAGAATGGTTGTGCTTCGAATTGTGGGGGTCATGCGCTCTGCCGTGGATCACCCGTTTGCTTTTTTTGCCCGGGGGTGCGTTCGATCATACACCTCGATCAATTTATCCGTCGTGACATGGGTATACCGTTGCGTCGTCGAGAGCCGAGCGTGTCCCAGTAATTCCTGGATCACCCGAAGGTCCGCGCCGCCATCCAAAAGATGCGTCGCAAAGCTATGACGAAGGGCGTGCGGCGTGACCCGCGGCGCCTTGGAAAGACGTGCGGCCGCGCGGCCCACGATCCGGGCCACCGTCCGGGTCGTCAGGCGTTTTCCGACCCGGTTCAGAAATAGTGGACGACGCTCTTCATGAAATTGCCGAAAGGGAACCACCGCCAGATACGTCTCAATCGCAGCGAGCGCCTTGGAGCCGATCGGAACGATTCTCTCTTTACGGCCCTTGCCCTGGACTCGAATCAGCCCCTCGTGCGGACTCAGATCGTTGACATTCAGCGCGACCAGCTCGCTCAACCGGATACCGGTCGAATAGAAGGTTTCCAGAATGGCCCGATCCCGCGGGCCGGTCTTCTCATCGATGGAAAATGCCTCCATCAGGGCCGTGGCATCGTCCACGGTAAGAAATGCCGGAAGCCGCTGCTCCTGTTTCGGTGTGGTCACCAACCGTGCGGGATTATTCTTTAACCGACCTTCCCGCTGAAGATATTTGAAAAAGGTCCGGATCACGGCCAGCTTACGGGCGATGGAGGATTTTTGAACGCCCGTTTGCCTCAAATGGGCCAGGTACGCCCGTATTTTAAGGGGTTCAACCTCGATCCATTCGGGTTCCCTCGCCGACGCTTGATCTGACCCATCGGGATAGCTCGTTGCCGATCGACGGAGCAACGCATCGGGTTCACCTATCGATAATAAAAACCGCTCGAACTGCTCCAGGTCGGAACGATAGTTTCGGACGGTATGCGCCGAACTCCCGCGCTCGACCTGAAGATATTCTATAAAGGATTGTTTTGCCGACACCATTGTTTCAGATCCTCGATCGCTCGACGCCCGATCGCTTTCCGCCTCAACTGCTTGTCCCGAATCGTTTCCGGGATGTGCGGGAAAAGTCCAAAGTTGATGTTCATCGGTTGGAAATGGCGCGGGCTACTCCGCGTGAGGTACGCCAGCAAACTCCCGTGGGCTGTCGTCGGAGGCGGAGAAACCGGCTCCAGCCCCTTCAATAATCGTGCTCCGTTGATGCCGGCGATCAAGCCCATCGCAGCTGATTCGACATAGCCCTCGACCCCCACCAGTTGCCCCGCCAGAAAGACGGTGGGCTTTCGCCGAACCTGCAACGACTCCTTCAACACAAAGGGGGCATTGATAAAGGTATTCCGGTGAAGGCTTCCGAGCCGAAGAAACTCGGCCTGGGCCAAACCCGGGATGAGGCGAAATACCCGACGCTGTTCGGGCCAGGTCAGCTTGGTTTGGAAACCCACGATGTTGTAACAGGAACCGAAAACGTCCTCCTGCCGAAGCTGCACCACGGCATACGGTCTTTTCCCCGTGCGCGGATCGACGAGACCCACGGGCTTCATCGGCCCGAATACCAACGTCTCCCGGCCACGCTCGGCCATGACCTCGATCGGAACACACCCCTCAAAGTAGGGGATTTTCTCGAAAGGCTTGGAGGGAACCTTTTCCGCCGCGAGAAGCGTCTGGTAGAACCGATCATACTCCTCCCGGGTCATGGGACAGTTAATATAGTCGGCCCCTCCCTTATCATATCGTGAGGCCCGAAACACTTTGTCCATCTCGATGCTCTCGCCATCGATGATCGGGGCGATCGAGTCATAAAAATAAAGGTGGTCGGCGCGGGTGAGATACCGGAGCGATTCAGCCAGTTTGTCGGAGGTCAACGGCCCGGTGCTGATCAGGGCCACTCGGTCCGACGGCACTTCGGTAATTTCCTCCCGGACGACCTTTATGTTCGGATGATCCTCGATCTCTTTGGTGATCCGCCGGGAGAACTCCTCACGCTCCACCGCCAGGGCCGAGCCGGCCGGGACGGTCGTTCCATCCGCCATGCGAATGACGAGCGAGTCCAACAGCCGCATCTCTTCCTTTAATATCCCGGAAGCGTTTAACGGATCGTTGGATCCGAGCGAATTGCTGCAGACCAGTTCGGCCAGTCCGTCCGTCTTGTGCGCGGGCGTGTGAACTTGAGGCCGCATCTCGAAAAGCCGGACCTTGACGCCGCGTCGGGCCGCCTGCCAGGCCGCCTCGCAACCGGCCAAGCCCCCCCCGATGATCATCAATTCCTGTTGGGTCATGATCACCTCCAAGCGCTTTCATTGTAAAAGAATGCAAGACGAAATACAAGGGAGCCCGGAAAGCTACTGCGAGAGCTTCCCTTTCAGAAACAGGGTGGGAGGTTAGTTTCGTGTCGTGTGGCCGACGGCAGGTTCCACCGAGGGTTTTTCCCCTTGCTCATACCCGCAGTCTCTGTTAAGGCAGACGATCTTGGGGCCGGTGCGTTTGTCGAATTTTTCGACCAGAAAGGGCGCCTTACATTCGGGGCAGGGCTTCGGGATGGGCCGATTCCACAAGGCATAGGTGCATTTGGGATAGTGATTGCAGGCGAAGAAGGTCTTGCCGCGCCGGGTTCTCTTTTCGACGAGATCCCCCCCGCAATCGGGTTGAGGACATTTCACGCCGGTCCCGATCGCTTTGGTGAAATCACAGTTGGGGTAGGTCGAACAGGCCAGGAAACGTCCGAAGCGGCCGCGCTTGACGACCAGCGGGTTCCCGCATTTCGGACAGGACTCCTTGCTTTCTTCAACCTTCGCGACCACGCGGATCCCGCCGTTTTCCTCGACGAACTCTTTGGTGTTTTTACAATCCGGATACCCGGGACAGGCCAGGAAACGTCCGTGTCGGCCCCATTTGATGACCATGTGGCGACCGCACTTCTCGCACACGATCTCGGTCGGGATCTCTTCGCGTTTCACATCCCGCATCTGCTTTTGCGCCGTGGTCAGATGCTTCGTGAACGGCTCATAGAACTCCCGCACCGTTTCGACCCAGGGTTTCTGTCCGGCTTCGATTTCATCGAGCTCCGTCTCCATGCGGGCCGTGAACTGAACATTCAAGACGTCCGGAAAGTGCTCGACCAACAACTCGTTCACCACCCGTCCCAGATCGGTCGGTTTCAATCGACCCTCTTCCTTTTCGACATACCTCCGATCGACGATCGTGGACAGAATGGTGTGATACGTGCTGGGCCGTCCGATGCCCTTTTCCTCGAGATCCTTGATCAGGAGGGCTTCCGTGTAGCGCGGGGGCGGTTGAGTAAAGTGCTGCTTGGGTTCGAGTCCTAAAAGCTTCAGCCGCTCCCCGACCTCCAAAGACGGAAGCGTTCGCTCCTCTTCGGACTCCGATTCCTCGGCCTTTGCAGATGCGGACGCCGTTTTCTTGTCCGAGGGCTTCTCCTCTTGCGATTCGGTGTACAGGATGGTGAAACCCGGAAATTTCACCACTTGGCCGTTGGCCCGAAAAAGCGCGTCGCCGTTGGCAATGTCCACACGAGTCATCTCCAGCCGCGCCGGGTTCATTTGACTGGCCACAAAGCGGTCCCAGATCAGCTTATAGAGTTGGTAATGGTCCTTGGCGAGATGGGCCTTCATCAACTCCGGCGTTCGGCGAACGGAGGTCGGTCGAATGGCCTCGTGCGCGTCCTGCGCGTCTTTCTTTGTCTTGTAGACATTCGGATGCGCCGGCAGATAATCCGACCCATACCCGTTCTGGATAAACCCGCGAGCTTCCTCCAGGGCCTCCTGAGCCACCCGGGTGGAGTCGGTCCTCATATAGGTGATCAGTCCCACCGGACCCTCCGCACCGATCTCGATCCCTTCATAGAGTTGCTGAGCCAGCATCATCGTTCGCTTAGGCGAGAACCGGAGCTTTCGGGCGGCATCCTGTTGAAGCCGGCTGGTGATAAACGGCGGGAGCGGGTTGCGCAGCCTGTCTTTTTTCTCAACCTGCTTGACGATAAACGGCCGGGTCTTGATTTGTTCAACCAGGGCATGCGACTGCTCCCCGGTGGAGAGCGTCGCCTCATGACCTTCGATTTGAATCAAACGGGCTTCAAAGGGGGGCGGATTTCGGCCTTCCAGATTTGCCGTAATCGACCAGTACTCCTCCGAGACAAAGGTTTCACGTTCCTTCTCGCGCTCGCAAACCAAACGGACCGCAACCGACTGAACCCGGCCGGCCGATAGCCCTCGCCGAACCTTTTCCCACAGCAAGGGGCTGATTTTATATCCAACAATGCGGTCCAAGATCCGGCGGGCCTGTTGCGCGTTGACTTTGTTCCGATCCACTTTGCCCGGATGCTCCAAGGCGTGCCGGATCGCCTGCTCCGTGATTTCATTGAACAAGACCCGATAGGTCTTGTTCGAATTCCCATTAAGCTCTTCGGCGATGTGCCAGGCGATCGCCTCTCCTTCACGGTCCGGGTCCGGCGCCAGATACACCCGCTCGGCTTTCCGGGCCGCCTCCTTAATCTCATCCAAAATCGTTTTCTTGCCCTTTATCACGGTATACTGGGGCCGGAAACTCTTCTCTACATCGATCCCAAATTTATTCTTGGGGAGATCCTTCACATGGCCGACCGAGGCTAATACCGAGTAGCCTTTGCCCAGATACTTGGTAATGGTCTTGGCTTTGGAAGGGGACTCGACAACGATCAAGGATCGTCCTTTGGATATCGATGGACGTGGTTTTTCCGATTCGCTCGCCGCGGCTCGACGTTCCGGGCGGCTGGCGGTTTGAGCATGACGCGTCGTACCTTTACGAGCGCCACGCGCCTTCGACTCGGGATCCGTTTCTATCGCGGGATGCCCTTTGGATTTTTTCTGTGCCTTCTTCGCCATAACTTATTCGATCCGAATAAACAAGTTGCCCGCAAGTTGACGGATCGCCCCTTTCAACTCCAGTTGAAGCAACACGCCAGCCGTCTTCGCAGGAGGCAGCCGCAGCGATGCGGTCAGGTCATCAATATGCCGCGGCTCGGCCGACAAACATTCGTACACGGTGCGCTCGTCCGGTAATAGCAAAGGCGGACGTGGCCGACCCGCCTGATCTTCCCCTCGTGCGGTGTGGGCGGGTGTCTCCAGCTGTGGCCGGAGTTCGTCGATGATGTCCTCGACACTGTCCACCAGCTTGGCCCCTTGTTTGATCAAGGCGTGCGTACCGACGCTGGTCTTCGTCCCGATCGGGCCCGGGACGGCAAAAACGTCACGTCCCTGATCCAGGGCCAGCCGCGCCGTGATCAACGATCCGCTCTGCTCAGCTGCCTCCACCACGACCACGCCCAAACTCAGACCGCTGATCACCCGGTTGCGCTTTGGAAAATTCACAGGATCGGGCGGCGTTCCCATCGGGAACTCGGAGACCACGGCACCGTGACGACCGATCGATTCCCGAAGTTCATGATGCTCTTGCGGATAAAGGATATCCAGGCCGCATCCGAGTACCGCGATCGTACGGCCCGCAACCTCCAGGGACGCCTGATGTGCCCAGGCGTCAATGCCACGGGCCATCCCGCTGACGATCGTAAACCCTCTTGTGGCCAGCTCCCGACTCAATTGTTCGGTGACGGCACGACCGTATCCGCTCGCTCGGCGTGCCCCGACAATCGCGATCGCGCGATGATCTTCCGGTTGCAAGCCCCCCTTGAGATAAAGGTAGGGCGGCGGATCCGGAATCATTTTCAGCAGAGCAGGGTAGCGCGGATCGGTCAGCCCGATCAGGTCATACTCTAGCTCGTCGATACGATCCAGCTCCCGTGCGATGGCGAGGTCATCCACGCGATAGGATCGAAGCGACTGAGCGACCTTGGACCCAATACCCTCAATCGTCGTCCATTCGGTGGGATCGGCCCGCAATGCGGCGGCCGGCGAGCCGAACCGTTCGATCACCCGTTTGCACAGAACATCTCCGATTCCCGGGACGGCCCGTAATGCCAGCCATGCATATCGTTCGTCATGATTCAGCACTGCTTGCCTTCCCCCCCATCCTTCGGTTGATATCAATTATACACGATCGGATCTGTAAGGGTTGGTAACACTATACGATCGGCCGGTCAGCTGTCAAGTCCCTCCCCCCTTTCAAGCAACTGTGTGGCCGAAGGCTGGTAGCGCTGGGTGAATCGTTTTCTGTGGCGTGGATTCGAGCCGCTGTTTACCGCTACTCCGACAGGAGTCGTGAAGGGAATCGCCTTGCAAGCGCGCTCATCGCTTTCGTTTTTGGCGCTCTTCCGTAAAGAATTTATGGTAGAGAGTCTCCCATTCCGGGCTGCCTTCCGAGATGGGCCGCGAATAGGAGGCCAACTTGGTCCGAACCGCTTGATCGATCGCTTCTTCCGCCCGAAGTTCATGGACAATGACCCGCTTGATCTCACGCAGGACCTTCCCCTCTTCCACAAGAAAAGTGGCCCGGTGCCCCCGGGCCAAATCATTCAGGATTAGATGAGAAAGGTGGCTGATCTTGTCTTCGCTGAGCGTCATGTTCTTTTCTGCGTTTCTACAATTTTTATAAAATAATCCCGCGTTCTTTGGCTAGTTGCTTCTTGATCATTAGAAATATTTTCCGCTCGTCCACCTGACCCCTTTCGATCTGAACGCGGTAGGTTTCGAGGATCTGCCGGACCTCGGCGTCCAAGCGGTCTTCGATCATGAGCTCTTCTGTGATGATCTGTTCCAGTGATGAGATTGTTTCGGCTTTTGATGCCCCCAGCCGGATCGCTTGCTGTTCGGTCAATTGGTCGACGAGAGTTTGGGCCAGTGCGGTGATACGTTCCTTCTTGAGTCGCATCGGACCCGCACTCTACCAAAATACACTTACGCTGTCAACGCGAAGCGGTCAGGGTTGGCTTGACAGTCCGCGGCGGCAATATTATACTCAATGCGTGCGCCCACATCCCCCCGGGAGATTTCTTAACCGCACAACAGGCAATCCCATGCAGTGGTCTATCGGCTTGCTGGCGGGATCGGTGCTTGCTTTCCTGCTTCTGGCCCAAAGCGGCCGTTCGGAAGCCCGCGGGGATGCCACTCTCGGTAAGACGATCTATGTCAAAAACTGCATCTCCTGCCACGGTCAAAAAGGTGACGGTCTTAGCTTCCGTCCGCATTTTCCCAATTTTGCCGATGCCAAGATCATGTCGGTCAAGACTGATCAGGAGCTTTTTGACAAGATCTCAAACGGCGGTAAGGGGACGGGGATGCCGGCTTGGAAAAAGATTCTATCAGAACAAGATCGTTGGAACGTTCTGGCTTACATTCGAACCCTTTCCAACCCTTAACCACCGACGCTTCATTCCTTCCGGTTTGAAACTATGAAACGCACCGGTTCGGTCGCCATCTCGCCCAACGCCCTCGCGGTTCTCAAACGACGTTATCTGCGACGGGACCCTTCGGGGGAGGTGTGCGAAACCCCGGCCCAAATGTTCCGCCGCGTCGCGGAGAATCTCGCCGAGGCCGAGAAAACCTACAACTCCAGAGCCGACATCAAAAAAACGGCCGACGACTTCTACCGTGTGATGGTCGATCTGGAATTCCTGCCCAATTCCCCAACTCTGATGAACGCCGGACGGGAACTGCAGCAGCTCTCGGCCTGCTTTGTCCTGCCGGTCGAGGACTCCCTCCGATCCATCTTCGAAGCCGTAAAAAATACCGCGCTGATTCATCAAAGCGGGGGAGGCACCGGCTTTTCATTCAGCCATCTGCGTCCCAAAGATGATCCGGTCATGTCCACCAGCGGAATCGCGAGCGGACCGGTCTCGTTTATGAAAGTATTCAACACGGCCACGGAGGTGATCAAGCAAGGCGGGACGCGTCGAGGGGCGAATATGGGCATTCTTCGGATCGACCACCCCGACATTCTCGATTTCATCGCGGTCAAGGAAAATCCTCGAGAACTGACGAACTTCAATCTTTCGGTCAGTGTCACCGACCACTTCATGGAAGCCGCGCTAAAGCACAAGCCCTACGACCTGATTCATCCCAACACCCGACGGCCGGTCCGGCGTCTTGCGGCGGCGGATGTCTTTGATCGAATCGTCAGGGCTGCATGGGCGACCGGCGAGCCCGGCATTCTGTTTTTGGATCGGATTAACCGCGATAATCCGACCCCCCCGTTGGGTCAGATCGAGGCCACGAATCCCTGCGGGGAACAACCCTTGTTGCCATTTGAATCCTGCAACCTGGGCTCCATCAACTTGACGAAAATGGTCCGACAGGGCTCTGCCGGGCCGGAACTGGACAAGGACAAGCTCCGCCGGACCATCCGGCTGGCCGTTCGTCTTCTTGACAATGTGATTGACCAGAATCGTTATCCCTTGCCCGAAATCAAGGCGATGACTCAGCAGGGCAATCGAAAGATCGGACTCGGTGTTATGGGTCTTGCGGATCTTCTCATCCTGCAGGGCCTTCCCTATAACTCCGAACAGGCCGTCGCCTTTTCGGAGCGCCTCATGGCCTTCATCCAGCAGGAAACCCGTCAGACGTCGATCCTCTTGGCTAAGGAGCGGGGGGTCTTTCCGAACTTCTCGAAGAGCATTTACGCCTCCCACGGACCACGGCTCCGTAACGCGACCACAACCACGATCGCGCCCACCGGAACCCTCGCCCTGATTGCCGGATGCTCGAGCGGGATCGAACCCCTCTACGGGATCGCTACCGCACGCATCGCGATGGAGGACTTGAAGTTGGTGGAGGTTCATCCCCTCTTCATCCGGGCCGCCCGCGGGGCCGGCATCTACAGCAAAGCGCTTTTGAACCGAATCTCCCGGCAGGGCTCGATTCAAAGGGAAAAAAAAATCCCCAAAGACCTCCGCAGGCTTTTTGTCACGGCCCATGACATTTCGCCCGAATACCACATTCGGATGCAGGCCGCGTTTCAAAAATACACCGACAATGCCGTTTCCAAAACCGTGAACTTTCCCGAGAAGGCTACGCCGGACCAGGTCCGTCGAGTGTTTCTCCTGGCCTACCGGTCCGGCTGCAAAGGCGTCACGATCTACCGAAGCGGAAGCCGAGACCAACAGGTCCTGACTTGTTCAAATGTTCAGTACTGTTGATTGTTCAGGCTCGGCCGCTTGCATTTTGTTCCACCTTTCCTGTATTCTCGGAGGTCGTTACCGCCATGAGGTTTCTATGCTCCGCAGCCCCGCCGTGGCCGGACAATTCTACGCCGCAACGTCTCAACAGCTCCGAAACCAAGTGGAGCAATACCTTGAGAAAGATCACGTTCGGGAATTTGCACGGGCGATGGTCTGTCCGCATGCCGGCCTGGTGTATTCCGGTCCGGTTGCCGGAGCCGTCTACTCCCGCGTCCAGATTCCGGACACCCTCCTGCTCGTCGGCCCCAATCATACCGGCCTTGGACCCCCCCTTTCGATCTACGCAGAGGGCAGTTGGAGCATGCCGAACGGAACGGTCTCGATCGACCAACGCCTGGCCACCGATCTGCTGGAGCGATGCCCTCAGGCCCTGTCGGACACAGAAGCGCACCGGTTTGAACACTGCCTTGAGGTGCAGCTCCCTTTTATTCAATATTTTCGGCCGGCGGCCGCGATTGTTCCAGTGATCATGATGAGCACCGAGTTGGCCGTTTGTCGGGCTTTGGGCGAGGCGATGGCAGCCGTTGTGTTGGAATCCGCCCGACCGGTCTCAATCGTCGCCAGCACGGACATGAGCCATTATGAACCTGACGCCGTCGCCCGAAGGAAAGATCAATGGGCCATCGATGAAATTCTGGCTATCGATCCACTTGGACTTCACCGTGTCGTCCGCGAGAAACGGATCTCGATGTGTGGCTTTGCCCCAACGGTTGCGGTGCTTTTCGCCGCCCTTCGCCTGGGAGCCACGCAGGCCAAACTCGTGAAGTACATGACGTCGGGAGAAACCACCGGCGATTATGACCAGGTTGTGGGATACGCCGGACTCTTGATCATTTAAGGAAGGACGACCCGTCACGGACAATATACTTTTACTATCTATCGTTGGTATTGTTGTAGGGCTCCTGGCTCTCGCCGCTCTGGTTCCGCTTCGGCGTCTGGCCAACACGACGAGGGACCTGGAAAACGACCTGCGCCATCTCCGGTCACAGATGGACTTCAAAGAATTGACCCTGACCCAACAACGCCAGTCCCTTCTTCAAATCAAACAAGAGACGGCCAATCTTTCGAGAGTCCTTCTCCTGCTTCCCGACCTCGCCAAGCAGTTATCCGCAGCTCACACAACCCGGGAGTTGGAAGAGAACATCGTCCTTCTTACACAGAAGCTGCTGGATGCGAGAGAGGTCTCTCTTTTCGCCGTAGACAAGGATGAGTTGGTCCTGAAGACCCAGGCGGGCCTTTCATCCGACAAGGCCGATGCGATAAAGCAAATCAAAATCGGCGAGGGTCGTATCGGCTGGACGGCCAAGAAGCGGGTGATCATGACGGCCGATGATTTTCAAAAGGAGAGCAACCTGGCGAAGACCTCTTTTCATCAGGACCGCTTCGTGAACATTCAAACCGATATCTGCGCCCCCCTGATTCATTGGGATCGTTTCTACGGCGTGATCAACGTCGGGGGAATCGGCGCCGTTCCGGAGAACAGCCGACGGTTGATTCACATGATTTGTCATCTGGGCGTGATCGCCCTGGAAAATGTCCTCCTGCTCCACGAGAATCAGCAGCAGGCCGACCTGGATAGTCTGACCAAGCTCTATAACGTGACCTATTTTTATAAGTACCTCGATCGCGAACTGCAGAAGGCACAGCGTTATGATCGTCCGTTGACTGTGGTGATCTTCGACCTGGACCAATTTGAATCGTACAACCAATTGTTCGGTCGACTGGAAGGGGATCAGGTTCTTCGGGTGGTAGGGAACATTATCAAGGACGGCCTCCGAAATGTGGATATTCCTTGCCGCTATGGCGGGGAAGAAATGGCCGTCGTTCTTCCGGAAACCAACCAGGAAAAAGGGCAATTCGTGGCGGAACGGATTCGACAATCCACCGAGGCCCACCCCTTCTCGCTCAAGCGCGTGACGATCAGCGGCGGGCTTGCAGTTTACCCCATCGATGGAAAGGATTCCAAGGACCTCATCAAAAAGGCCGAGGCGGCCCTGGCGGCGGCCAAAAAAACGGGGCGGAATCGTATTGTCTGCTATTCGTCCATCGCCGCGGCGCCTTGACAGTCTTTTTTTCTTATGCTACCGTCAAATTATCCTTCTAACATGACCCGAAAGGCATCTGCGCATGGCGAAAAAGCTGCTCGTCGTCGATAGCAACCTTGCCATCCAGAAATTGGTCGAATACAATCTCTCCCGTGAAAAATTCGAGGTGACCTGCCTGAACGACGGCCTCTCCGCATTGGACCTGCTGACCCAAATCGACCCCGATTTAATTTTGGCCGATTTCCATCTTGAAGGAATCAGTTTCGTCCGTTTTTGCGAAAAGGTCAAACAGAAGCAGACCTCCAAGGAACGGGCGATCCTCGTCCTGGTCAGCGGCACCGACAGCTACGACCCAAGCACGCTTGTCGCCCTTGGCGTCGTCGATTTCGTTAAGAAGCCACTCGAGCCGAAGGAGCTGATCGAAAAACTCAAGGATCTCTCCCAAGATACCGCGACTCTCATCGACCGGGCGCCCCGGCCCCCGGTGCCAGAGGCCGTCGACATTCCACCGGCGCTCCCTTCAACTCCGACTCCCACCCCGGCGCCTCCGTCGCCCTCAAAGGATCAGGCCGAAGTCATGAAGATCGAGGAGTTGCTGGGCTGGTCGCTGCCGGGAGAAAAATCGGCGGAAGAGGAGGATCAAAAAAGCGATAAGGGTATGCCTGAACCGGATTATGAAACGACGATGGTCCAGCCCCGGACCGAGGTCACGACTCCTGCACCGGTTCCACCGGAACTGCCGAAAGAACCGTCGGACATCTCCGCGGCCCACCCAACACCCGCTTTGGAGGACTCACAAATCGTGATCGGCCTGCGAACCCCGCCAGCGCCTGTATCGCCCCCGACTCCGACCGTTCCGACAGACCCCGTCCCTCCGGCCTCCCCGATCGAACCGCTCGCAGCGTCTATGCCCGCTGCGATTCTCCCCATTCCGGAGCTGAATTCTCCTCAGCCTTCCGCAGAACCGGAGACCGTTGCCGCTCCGTCACCAGCCGTTCAACCGGCCGGTGATCAGACCCGACCGACACCCGGCGGCGCGGTTCCTCAGGAAATGCTCGAGAAGCTTGTCTCCAAACTGGCCAAGGAGATCCTCGAAAAGGTCGCGTGGGACGTCGTTCCGTCTTTAGCCGAGACACTCATCAAAGAGGAGCTCGAGAAACTCAAGACGGATAAACCGGCCTGACTTTCTACTTTTTCCCTTTCCCTCGCCCCGCTTTCATCTGCGCCTGTCGTTTGGCTTTCAGCTTCCGTTCTTTTTTTCGGTACTTTCTTCTCAGTTCACGATCAACTTCGCGCCCTCGTGGCATGGACTATTCTCCTATCCGGTTGATTCATTTCGACCGCCTATTTAACCGTTGCTTCTCAAAATTGTCAAGAGATCTTGATGGAGGGTAGTGGGTCAGTTTGAAGGAGGTTGATTTATGTTGGTAAATAAATATAGAATCTTGAAATGGATTGGTCAATTTTTAAAGACTATATTATCAGTGAATGGAGCACTATTATGAAGGCTCCATTACTTATATTTTTATTTATGATTTTAGGTGGTTTGATTTCATGGTATTTTGTAAACTGGTGGTATAGCGGAAAATTCGAAGTTATGAACCAAAGATTAGTTTTTAAGGATGATCAAATAACTGATTATAGGGAACGGCTACATCTTCTTCCAACCAATCAAAGTTCATTTTCAATACTCACAAATAATGAATTAAAACAAAAGACATTACGTTTGGTTGAAGAAATTAGGGCATTATTATCAACTATGGACAAAGAAGGCAGTCAACTAACTTATCAGCAATTTAATGCAAGTAGCCAGGCTAAAAATGACGAGGAAAAAAGAAAAATATGGAATCAATATACGACTCAGTCCATACAATCATTTCAAAATAGGATGGCAGATTTTGACAAACGATTCAAGGTGGATGCGATTCTTCTGAGAGATGAACTACAGTCAAGACTTCCAGTGACTGCAAAAAACGACAAAATTCTTCATAGCTATGAATTTCCGGTTAATCCATTTGGTATCCGAGATATCGCAGACG
>Ga0335082_10001521_pt1 | contig 24740 bp, 25 predicted proteins | sample Lox_Sample_41_FD_206718 | JGI IMG/M metagenome (GOLD analysis project Ga0335082, IMG submission 206718) | Soil microbial communities from Loxahatchee National Wildlife Refuge, Florida, United States - Lox_Sample_4.1 | ecosystem: Environmental > Terrestrial > Soil > Wetlands | place: USA... | reverse complement strand
GCTGGCCGTGAAACGGGCGGCAATGAGCAGCGACGGCGCCGATATCGAGCGTGCCCGCGCCCTGTTCCAGCAATTGACGCCGGGGAATCAACGCGCCGCATTGACGCTCGTTGCCGCGACGCCGTCGACGCTGCGCTGACGGCAGCGTCGCGGTCGTCAAGCACTCAGGGCCTGTCCGACGTCGTCGGTATCGTCCGGAGATCGCGGAAGCGGATCATCCGTCCCGATTCCTCGCTCCACAGCGACAGCCGCGCGCAGCGCAGGCTCTGGAGCAGCGTCAGGCGTCGCACCTCATGCAACTCGGGATTCTCGTCCAGGCACTCCTGCAGACGATAGTTCGGGATCCGGCTGCAGAGGTGATGGATGTGGTGCAGGCCGATGCTGGCCGTGAACCACTGCAGCAGGCGCGGCAGGCGGTAGTAGGAGCTGCCCCGCAGCGCGGCCTGGTGAAAGCTCCAGGCCGGATCGCGCTGCCAGTAGGAGTCCTCGAACTGGTGCTGGACGTGGAACAGCCAGATGCCCGCCGAAGCCGCCAGCAGCACGATCGGCAATTGCAGCTTCAGCAGCGCGAGCGGGCCGACGAGAATGGCGAGGACCGCGATGAGGGCGGCGATCCCCGCATTGGTCGCGAAGAGATTGCGCCAGACGCCGCTGCGCAGCGGCATGTCCAGCGGCAGGCGATGCTTCAGGATGAAGAGGTAGATCGGGCCGATGCCGAACAGCACCAGCGGATGGCGGTAGAGCCGATAGACCAGTCGCCGCCAGGGCGACAGCGCCAGATATTCACGGACGGTCAGCGTGCTGATGTCGCCGACGCCCCGGCGATCGAGATTGCCGGACGTGGCGTGATGGGCGGCGTGGGTCCGCCGCCAGTAGTCGTAAGGCGTCAGGGTGAAGACGCCGAGAATGCGCCCGGTCAGGTCGTTCGCGAGCCGCGAGCGGAACAGCGAGCCGTGGCCGCAATCGTGTTGGATGATGAACAGGCGCACGAGGAATCCCGCCGCCGGCACGGCCAGCAGCAGCGTGATCCAGTAACCGTGGCCGAGCGACACCCACATGCCCAGCCACAACAGGGCCAGGGCCGAACCGGTCACCAGCAGCTGGGCGATGCTGCGGCGCACGTCGGGTTGCGCGTAGGTCTGCAAGCGTCTGACGAGACGGCGCGCAGTCTGGTCGGGTGAGGATCGATCGCCGCGATGGGCAGCCCGTCGATCGGCGGGCGAGGGTTCGCTGGTGATGTGACGGTATCTCTAAGAGGAAACAGAAGAACTGACTGACGGCCTTGTACGCGCTCTTTGGTTAATTTCTGATTACGATGCCGTCGCGGCCGGAGAAGCAAGAGGGCGGCGCACCCGTCGGCGCGCCGCCCTCGCTGCCTCAGGCGGCCTTCAGATTGACCGCCGAGACCTTGCCCTGCTGGCCGCGCTCGAGATCATAGCTGATCTTCTGGCCCTCGCGGATCGTGCCGAGGTCCGAGCGCTCGACGGCAGAGATGTGGACGAATACGTCCTTCGAACCATCGACCGGCGTGATGAAGCCGAAGCCTTTGGTCGGGTTGAACCATTTGACAGTACCGGTTTGCATACCTTGCTCCAAACCAAGTGGTGCCGCGGCGCGACGATCGCGCCCCGGATCGAACTTTCAGGGAAGATCACTTGGCCGGCTGGAATAGTCGGGAGAGCGAACTGGCCCGTACGAGTTTGACCGCACAGATATGGGCCCGTTGCGGCCGGATTGCAAGAAACTTGCTCGAACGCCACGCGTCTCTCAGAGGGGTGGCCGCTTCTCCGCCCACGGACGAGCCGTCTCCAGAGCCCTTCCGATCGTCAGCACGGTGTCATCGCGCCACCGGCGGCCGACGATCTGCAGGCCGATGGGCAGTCCATCCTTGCTCCAGCCCGCCGGCACCGAGAGTGCGGGGCAGGGGGCCAGCAGGTTGAACTGGCCGGTCATGTCGAGGCCGTAGTAGCGGCCGTCCTCGCGCATCGCGTAGTAGCCCTCGTCGCGCTCGCCGCAGCGGGGCGCCGGTACGCGCATGGTGGGGCAGAGGAAGGCGTCATACTTCTCCAGGATCGGATAGAAGCTGCGCCACTGCTCCGTGCGCTCGATCTCCAGCCGCTTGTAGTGGCGCGCCGGCATCTTGTTGCCGGCCTCGATCAGCGCGACGACGTTGGGATCCATCTTCTCGCGATATTGATCCAGCACATGGCCGAAATAGGCGGCCATGAAGACTTGCCAGACCTCGACCCAGGCGTCGGCGATGCGCCGCGTCCAGGGAATTTTCACCTCCTCGACCGTGGCGCCAGCCGCGCTCAGCGCGCGCGCCGCCTCGCGCACCGCCGCCTCCACCTCCGGCTCGACGACGTAACAGCCGAGATCGATGTTGAGGGCGAAGCGCATACCCTTCACGGAGCCGGGCTGCGGCCCGTCCAGCGCCAGCGGCGTGCCGATCGACTGGATGTCGCGCTCGTCGGGCCCTTGCGCCGCGTTCAGGAACAGGCGCGCATCGTCGATGGTGCGGGCCAGCGGCCCGAAATGCGAGATGTTGTCGAACACGCTGGGCAGGATATCGAGTGGGATGCGGCCGAGGCTTGGCTTCAGCCCGACGATGCCGCACCAGGCCGCGGGGATGCGCACGGAGCCGCCCATGTCCGTGCCCTCGGCCAGCGGCACGCAGCCGCTCGCCACCGCCGCGCCTGAGCCGCCGGAGGAGCCGCCGGGCGTGCGCTCGGGATTCCAGGGATTGCGCGTGATGCCCCAGAGCGGGCTCTCGGTGAAGCTCGAATAGGCGAACTCCGGCGTCGTCGTCTTGCCCACCATGACCGCGCCGGCGTCCGTGAGCTTCTCGACGATGGCGGCATCGAAGTCGGGTACCCAGTGCTCGTGGGTGTAGCTGCCGAGCGTGGTGCGCTTGCCCTTGGTCGGCGTCAGGTCCTTGATGGCGAGCGGCACGCCGTGCAGAGGCCCGAGCGGCCTGCCGGCCATCACCGCGGCCTCGGCCGCGCGCGCCTTCTGCAGCGCCTCTTCCGGATAGACGAAGCAGAAGCAGTTGAGCTTCGGATTGATCTCGTCGATGCGCGCGAGGCTGTTCTTCACCACCTCGACAGGCGAGATCTCCTTGGCGCGCATGCGCCGCGCCAGTTCGGTTGCCGGCGTGTAGCACAGCGCGAGATCGGACATCTGAAGCTCCCGTTTTCGTTTCCTGCACCATAGCAGTCACGGCACGCCGCGCCAGTCGTTCCGATGGTGAGCCGCATCGCTCGCCGAAATCGGCCCTCGTCGCGCCGGAACTTGCCTGCTCGCCTGCACTCGTGCATTCATTTGATGCGACAAGAAAAGGGGAGCAAGGATGCCGCGTGTTTTCCAGATCAAGGGGTCGGATCCGAAGATCAAGGTTGCGTATACGGTCGAGCAGGCGGTGGGGGTAGGCTGCCCGAACAACCGGGATGACGTCATGCTCGTCCAGCATCTGCTCCGGATCGCCTGGAGCGAAGCGGGCGGTTCCAAAGGCTTCCGCCCGCCGGGCGAGACGGAGCCGCTCAAGGCCGACGCCATCTACGGCCCCAAGACCGCCAAGTTCATCAAGTTCTTCCAGGAAGAGGCCATCCGCAGGGGCGCCAACTGCGCTACCGACCAGCGCGTCGACCCCGTCGTCAGCGGCACCTCGAGCGGCGGGCTCTCCGGAAAGTTCTACACGATCCTGGCCATGAACTCGGCGCGCAACTCGCGCCAAGGCGGAAACATCGACGACATCACCCGGGATCCCGGCTTCCCAGCCACGCTGACTAAACACTTCATCATCAACTGGTAGAACCGGTCCAGCGGGTGATCAGCGGGGCCGCGTCACCCGCCAAGCCACCACCAGCGCCGCTGTGAGCAGCAGGCTTGCCAGCAGGAACGGTGCGCCCGGCAAGTGGAAGGGAGTGCCGATGGCGATGGAGACCGCGAAGCTCTGCGTGAAGAGGCCGGGGCCGATCAGCTCGGTGATGCCGCGCACGCTGCCGTTCGCGCCCTGGAGCTGGCCCTGCTCGGACAATGCGACGCGGCGTGTCATCAGGCCCTGCGAGGCCGCGCCGGCCAGGCCCCACAAGGCCACCGCAGGAACGCCGAGCAAGAACAGGATTCCCGTGGGGGCGAAGCCGTAGGTGGCGAACCCGACCGCGCCGCAGAGCAGGCCCACGAGCAGCGCCGCGCGCTCGCCGATGCGCTTCACCACCGGCCCGATCACGCCGGCCTGCACGATCACCGAAGCGATGCCGACGCTGGCCAGCATGATGCCCACCGTCCGGGCGTCCCAGCCATAGCGATAGCTGACATAGAGCACGAACACGCTCGGCAGCGAGGCATGCGCGATGTTGCCGAGGAAGTTGACGGCGGCGAGGCCGAGCAGCTCGCGATGCGAGCGCAGGAGGGCCAGCGAGCCCAGCGGGTTGGCGCGCCGCCAGTCAAAACCCATGCGCCGATCGCGCGGCAGCGATTCCGGAAGCACCAGCCAGCCATAGCCGGCATTGGCGAGGCTCAGGGCCGCCGCCACCCAGAACGGCAGTCGCGGATCGACGTCGCCGAGCAGGCCGCCGACGGCCGGCCCGATCACGAACCCGACGCCGAAGGCGGCGCCGACCATGCCGAAGCTCGCGGCGCGTTTCTCCGGCGCCGTGACGTCGGCGATGTAGGCGTACGCGGTACTCAGGCTCGCCGAGGTGATGCCGGAGATGACGCGGCCGACGAGCAGCCACCACAGCGTCGGCGCCAGCGCCATGAAGATGTAGTCGAGGCCGAGGCCGAGGTTGGAGAGCAGAATTACCGGCCAGCGGCCGAAGCGGTCGGACAGCGACCCCAGGATCGGCGAGCAGAAGAACTGCATCAGCGCCCAGACCGTGCCGAACAGCCCGTAGATCTCGGCCCCGCGCGCGGTGTCGCCGCCGACGAAGTCCACCACCAGCCGCGGCAGCACCGGCACGATCACGCCGAGCGCCAGCATGTCGAGCGTCACCGTGATCAGGATGAATGCCAGCGCCGCACGGCGCGGCGTCTCGGTCACGGGCGCAGAGGATTGAACCACGGGGGCACGCGATGATCAGGGAGCAGCCGGGGCCGCAGATAAGCACAGATGCCGGCCGATGAACACGCTCGCTGGTCCGGCCCTCCGCCATGCGCTAGCTTCGAGTCGGAGGTGGTTCATGAAGCAGCATCGCGTGTGGCCCAAAGAGTCCTGGCACTTCAGCGTCCCCGTGACGGCGTCGCTCGGCGTGCGCTGCGGCGACACCATCCATGTCGGCGGCCAGGTGGCGCTTTCGACGACGGGCCAGGTACTCCACCCCGGCGATCTGCTGGCGCAGACTCGCCTCGCCATGGCGGAGGTGGCGCGCGTCCTGGCTGCCTACGACACCGCGTTGGACGACATGGTCAAGCTGGTCGTCTTCTACGTCGATCGCGGCGACGACGGCCGCGCCATGCTGGCGGAGATCCGCCGTGCCTTCCGCGGGCCGTTCCTGCCGGTGGTGACGCTGATTCCCGTGCCCTATCTCGCCTTCGACGGCATGATGGTGGAGATCGAGGGCTACGCCATGCGCAGCGCCGCCGGCCGCTGGATGCCGCGCGTCATGGCGGCGCCGGCGGGCTTGTGGTCGTGGCTGCCCCGCATGGGCTTCCCGCACGGCGTCCGCTGCGGCGAGATGATCTTCACGGGCGCGCAGATGGCGATCGACGCGCGCGGGCAGGTGCTGCATCCCGGCGACGTCGTCGCGCAGTCCGAGATCGTGATGGAGAATCTGCGCCGCGTGCTCGCGTGCTACGGCGCCACCCTCGATGATGCCGTGAAGTTCAACATCTACTACAGCGGCCGCGGCGGCGAAGCGGAGTGGCGCAAGGCCGCCGTCGTGCGCGCCCGCTATTTCCGGGAGCCGGGGCCAGCGGCCACGGGCATCCCGGTGCCGCGGCTCTATCCCGACGGCGTCATGATCGAGATGGAGCTGATGGCCATGCTGGCGCCCGACGGGCGCCGCGTGCCGCGCCGTCACTCATGGCCCGAAGGCCATTGGGACTGGCCGATCCATCTGCCGTACAAGCACGGCCTCAAATGCGGCCGCCACATCTTCGTCGGCGGCCAGGTGGCGCTCGACCCGCAGGCCAACGTGCTGGCGCCCGACGACCTGGTCGAGCAGACGAAGCTCAGCATGGAGAACATTCGGCGCGTGCTGGCGGTCTTCGGCGCGCGCCTGGACGACGTCACGAAGGTCAACTGCTTCTACGTCGGCGGCGCGGGCCAGGAGACGCTCATGAAGAGCGCCCAGACCCGCTTCGCCCACTACACGCCGCCCGGTCCTTGCTCCACGGGCGTGCCGCTGCCCGCGCTCGCCATCGAGCGGATGGCGACGGAGATCGAAGTGGTGGCGATGGCGGACTAATCGAGCGCCGGCGATTCGGGGCCTGCCCACCCGCCTGTGCGAATTGCTGCCGGAGGGTTGCCTTCGAACTCCTGGGGTCAGGCCTCGCCCGGTCCGCCGCATCAATCTGCCGCTGCCGCGGCCTGCGCTTGAATGAGGGATTGCCGGGCCGCGGCGGCCGTAGCCTCGTCACCGCCGGCGACCTGCACGGTCGGGAAGGCGAACTTGATGCCGTTGGCGTCGAACGCCTTCTTGATGAGCGCATTGGCCTTGCGGCGGATGACGAACTGCTCGCCCGGCTTGGTCATCATCTTCACGCGGATCTGGATGGCGAAGTCGCCGAACGCTTCGACGCCTTGCATCTTCATCGGCTCGATGATGTTGCGCGCGTACTCGGGGTCGGCGGCCAGTTCCTTGCCGATCTGCTTGATGAGCTTCCTGGCCTTTTCGATGTCGCTGTCGTAGGTGATGCCGATCATGAACTTGTCGATCACCCAGTCGCGGCTCATGTTCTGGATCGCGCCGAGCGAGCCGAACGGCACGGTATAAAGCGGCCCACGATGGTGGCGCAGCTTGACTGAGCGCAGCGAGAAGGACTCGACCGTGCCTTTGTAGTTGCCGCTCTGGATGTACTCGCCGACACGGAAGGCGTCGTCGAGCATGTAGAACACGCCACTGATGATGTCCTTCACCAGCGTCTGGGAGCCGAAGCCCACGGCGACGCCGACCACCCCGGCGCCGGCGATCAGCGGCCCGATCTGGACGCCCATGGCGGACAGCGCCATCAACACGGCAATGACGATAACCACGATGAACAGGACGTTGCGCAGGATCGGCAGCAGCGTGCGCATGCGCGCCCGCCGACGCCCCTCTTCGGTGTTGGGCTGTGTCTGGTCCTTCGACAGCGCGATCGTGCGGTCGATCACGGCCTTGATGACGTGCCAGACGAAATCGGCAATGAGCGCGATGACCACGGCATTGAGAGCGCCGCGCGCCAGCCGCGTGGCCAGCGTATCGCTGGTCGTCAGGGCGCCAAAATCGAGATGCCAGCCGCGCGCGAGCAGCAGCGCGAAGGCGATGATGATAAGGGCGCGCGCGGCACGCTCGGCCGCGACCACGGCCATGCGCGGCGCCTCGGCCGCCTGGTCCGCCGCGCCCGGCGGTCGCAGGACATGGTTGATGGCGCGTCCCGCGAGCCTCAGTGAAACCGGCAGAGCCACCGCGGTGACGGCGAGCCAGAACAGCGGCATCGCGGAGGCGAACCACAGCAGCCACAGCAGGATGGCGTAGCCGGACAACAGCCAGGCTGAGGCGCGCCGACTGAGGCGCTCGCGGCCGGCCTGGCCCTCGGCAACGGGCGGGCGGGGCCGCCGCCAGGCGATCTCCAGGCCGATGGCGAGCAGCCCGAGTCCGAGCGTATAGGCCACGATCTGGCGCGCGCCGACGGCCATGCCGAGGGTCACCAGCAGGCTGACCGTCACCCAGCCGAAGGCGAGCCAGCCGATGAACAGGGCGAGCCGCCGGACCCAGAACCAAGCGGCCTCCGTCGTCATCGGCACGATGCGGAAGCGCTCGCCACCGGGCGCGAACAGGAAGCGGCCGAGCACCAGCGTCAGCCGCACGATCAGGAAGGCGAAGAGATAGTCGAGCACGATCTCGCGCAGGAGCGGCGGCCAGGAGAACACGAGGAACGCGCCAACGCTGCCGATGGCGAAGGCCGCCACCATCCCCGTGCCATAGGCGAGCCGTACCGCGACAGCGCGCAGGCGTTCGCCCACCGTCGCGAGCGGCAACCCGATGATCCACTTCTCGACGCCGGCGGCGGCCCAGTAGAACAGCCATTCGGCGCCGAAGCCGAGCGCTGCAAAGGCGAGGATGAGCAGCAGGACGTTGCCGAGGTGCTCGAACTCGAGCGACAGGATGATCCAGGCGCGCTCGAACTCGTCGGGCAGGGTCGGCAGCGCTGCCGCCAGCGTCTGCAGGTGCTGGTGTATTGCCGCGACCCGATCGGCAAGCAGACTCGATGGTGTCATCTCCGGACTCGCTGGCGCAGCCGCCGCGGTCTGGGCAGCGTGCTGCTGCTGGAGCCAGTCGCGGACCGCCGGGTCGGCCAGCAGCTCGAGCAGCTGGCGCACTTGCGGGGGCGTGTCCTTCGCGGTCGCTGCCGGCGCATCCTGCGCCGATGCGGGCGTCGCTGCCGCGCATGAGAGAAGAAGGAGACCGAATGCGCACGACCGCAGGCCGCCGCGCAAGATCGCGGTGACGACGCGAAGGGCGTTGCAGCGACGACACTGGCTCATGCTCTTAACGCGGCCCCGTCCCGCGTTTGGGTTCGGCCCTTCGGCCGAATCAAGGCGACGGCGTCATGGTAGGCCCTATGCGCGCGGCGACCAAGTGCCATTCTTCGCGCCCGGGGCACATGCGCCATCGGCCTCCTCACTGGGCGGGCTCGGCCTGCTGCACCTTGCCCGCAGCCTCCCGCTTTGCCCGCTCGGTCTCGATCGCCAGCTTGTAGGAGACATAGTACTTATAGATGTTGCGCACGTAGGTCACGGGCTCCTGACCGACCTTGTCGGCGACGACCCACTCCACGTTGTTGAACCATTTGTTCGGGTCGTAGCCCTGCTCGGCGGCTAGCTTGCGCAGCTTCGCCACGCGTGCGGGGCCGGCATTGTAGGCGGCGAAGGCGAACAGCGTCCGGTTCTCGTCGCTGAGCTCGGCGTCCCCGAAATAGGTCTCCATGATCTGGTCCATGTATTTGGCGCCGGCATGCACGTTCGGCTCCGCCTGGGCGACGTCACCGACCTTCATGGCCTGCCCGGTCGCCGGCATCAGCTGCATGATGCCGATGGCGCCGACCTTGCTGCGCTTCGACTGATCCAGCTGCGACTCCTGGTATCCTTGGGCAGCCAGCAGGAGATGGTCGAACCGATACTGGTCGCCATACTTCCGGAACAGCTCGACCACCTGCTGAAATCGTTGCCAATCCTTGCTGGACTTGGCGTTCTCCGCCTTGCGGAGATTGGCGGAGAAGGACTTGAGGTTGGTGGCGACCAGGCCGTATTTCCTCACGACATTGGTAATAAAGTCGTCGACCTCGGCCTGCAGCTTTGGGCTGCCCTTGCGGAAGGCCCAGGCAACCTCGCCGCCGGTACGCAGCACCAGGTCCTTGCGGGCAGCGAGCTGCGGCAGGATCGGCGCCCACACGTCCGCCAGCCACTCGTCGATCACGGAGATCTGGAGGAGCCCGGCATTGATCATGTCGAGCTTGTCTTCGTCCTCGATCGGGTCGGGAAGCAGGGTCAGGATCATCGGCGGCTTGCCGGCTGCCTGGAAGCGGTCGTTGAGCGCGATCAGGCTCGCGTAGTAGCTGGTGGCCGGCCGGACGAACACCTCCTGTCCGGCGAGATCGTCGAGCGTGTTCAAGGTCGGCGCGCCCGGCCCGGTGACGATGATCTCGGAGAACGGCTTTGCGATCGGCACGGAGAAGTCGACCTTCGCCTGCCTGGCCTCGGTGATCGTGACGTTGCCGGCGGCGATGTCGGCGCGGCCATCGAGCAGCGTCGGGATCAGCTGATCGCGCGTGGTCGGGATGAGGACCACCGTGATCGGCCGCCGCTTCAGGTCCCTCTTGTACTTGGTGTTGAGAAACTCCTCGAACTTGCGCACGCTGTCGGCCGTCAACCCGCGCTCTCGCCCGCGATCGTGATAGAAGAGGGTCCGGCCGTAGGGCACGGCCACGCGCACCAGTCGCCGCTCCAGCATGCCGTCGAAGTCGCCGCTCCAGGCGCCGAAATCGCCGACGAGCTGCCGCACGTCCGGCGCCTGGGTTTCGTCCGCCTGCACGCGCGCAGGCGGCAGGGCGACCCCGACCACGGCCAGTATCGCGAGCGTCCCCGTCATCCAACGGGCAAGCGCCGCCAGCCCCAGACCAGAAATGCGCTGGACAACATATATGGAGGTCGACATCGGTCCTGCTTCCTGGGAGCCTTCGTTTCTTTCCGACCCACCGACTATTCGGCACGTCTATTCCGCCAACTCCCGAATACTGTCAACAGGCTGGTTGATCGATTGGCTTGAACCGCGGTCTGGAGTCCGCCAGCATGGGCGCGGGGAGAATGCGGTGTGACGGCTCACGACCACGATCATGATGCGGAAGAAAAAGGCTTGGCCCTGCGCGTCAAGGCGTTGGAGCAGCTGCTCGTCGAGCAGGGTCTGGTCGATCCGGCTGCCCTTGACCGCATCGTCGAGGCCTATGAGACACGCATCGGGCCGCGCAACGGTGCCCGCGTGGTGGCGCGCGCCTGGATAGATCCGGCCTACAGGGCGCGCCTGCTGACCAACGCCACCGCCGCCATCGCCGAGCTCGGCTATGGCGGCATGCAAGGCGAGAACATGGTCGTGGTCGAGAACACGCCGCAGCGCCACAACCTGCTCGTCTGCACTCTCTGCTCCTGCTACCCCTGGCCGGTGCTCGGCCTGCCGCCGGTCTGGTACAAGAGCGCCGCCTACCGCTCGCGCGCAGTCAAGGACCCGCGCGGCGTGCTCGCCGAGTTCGGCGTGACGCTAGCGCCCGACGTCGAGTTGCGGGTGTGGGATTCCAGTGCTGAGCTCCGCTACATGGTGCTGCCGCAGCGGCCGGCCGGCACGGAGGCCCTTGGCGAGGAGGCGCTGGCCGGCCTTGTCACCCGCGATGGCATGATCGGGACGGCGCTCGTATGAACGGCATTCACGACATGGGCGGGATGGACGGCTTCGGTCCGGTGGTGCCGGAGAAGGACGAGCCGGTGTTCCACGCTGCCTGGGAGCGTCGACTATTCGCCCTGTCGCAAGCGTTGCCCGTGTCGGTGCCCTTCAGCGACGATCATCTGCGGCGCGAGATCGAGCGCTTGCCGCCGGCGGACTATCTGCGCATGAGCTACTACGAGCTCTGGCTGCAGGCCATCCGGTCCCTGCTGGCGGAGCGCGGCATCCTGCCGGGCGGGCGCGCGCGCATCGCCACCCAGCCGCTTCTGGCCCCTGCCATGGTCGATGCGACGATCGCGGCCGGCGCCACCACGCGCCAGCCGGATGAGGGGGTGATGGCGCGCTTCCTCGCCGGCGATGGCGTCGTGGCGCGCAATATCCATCCCGCCGGCCACACCCGCCTGCCGCGCTATGTACGTGACAAGCCCGGCGTCGTTGTCGCCGACCGCGGCGTGTTCAGCTTTCCCGACGCCAACGCGGCCGGTGAGGGACTGAAGCCACAGCATGTCTATACCGTCGCCTTCGATGCCCGTGCGCTCTGGGGCGACGACACCACAGCCGACAGGGTCTGCGTCGATCTGTGGGAAGACTATCTGGAGGCGCGATGACGCTCCCGCCGGCGCTGGACTTGCCGAGCGACGGGGGCAGGCCGCGCTTCGATGCTCCCTGGCAGGCCCGCATCTTCGCCGCGGTCGTGAGCCTCGCCGACGCAGGCTGCTTCCGCTGGGAGGAGTTCCAGCAGCGCCTCATCGCCGAGGTCGGCCGCGGCGACGGCGATCCTTGCCACTACTACGAATGCTGGCTCGCTGCGGCCGAAGGCTTGCTGGCGGACAGGGGCCTCCTGACGTCGGACCGCCTCGCTGCCCGCATCGTCGCACTGCGGCCCGCGCCCTAGGCATGCGCCCGCGGCTCCGCTAGGGTGCGCCCCTGTTTTGGATGCGAGCTTGCCCATTCATGATCGAGCTGAGCCCCGCCCAGATTGCGCGCTTCCATGAAGACGGCTTCCTGATTCTTGACGGATTCATCGATCCGGCCGAGGCGGCGCGCGTGGCGGCCCGGTTCGAGCGGCTGTTTCAGGGCGAGTTCGAGACCGGCCTCCAGCCGGACGAATGGAACTGGCGCGAGGGCCGCGACAAGCCCGACCTGGCGCGCCAGATCTGCAACGGCTGGAAGGCCGACTACACCGTCGCCAGCCTCGTCCTGCGCGCCGAGGTTGGCCGCCTCTGCGCCCAGCTGGCGGGCTGGCCGGGCGCGCGCCTGGCCCAGGACAACGTGATCTGGAAGCCCCCCGGCGCCAAGCCGCTCGGCTTCCACCAGGACGACAGCTACAACGGCTGGATCGACGTCCCGCGCGCGCCGCACATGCTCACCTGCTGGATCGCGCTCGATGACACCTCGGCCAAGGGCGGCACCATCGAATATGTGCGGGGCTCGCACCGTTGGCCGGTCTCGCCGCCGATCAGGCAGTTCCACGCGCCGGACGACTATCGCAAGGAGCTGCGCGAGGCCGCGGCGGCGGTCGGACTCGCGCCTGAGCTGGTGCCGGTTGAAGTGCCGACCGGCGGCTGCGCCTTCCATGACGGCCGCACCTGGCATGGCTCCGACACCAACCGCAGCGACCGTCCGCGGCGCTCCGCCGTGGCGCACTGCATGTCGTCGGCCGCCCGCTTCCACCCGACGAAGGTCAGCTACATCTACAACCGCTACAAGCGCGTCGACGACACCGCCATGGACGAGAGCTTCTTCCCCATCCTGTGGGGCGCGGACGGCCACCGCACCGCCTTCCTGGACGGCTACATGCGGCGCGGCTCCGCCGGGCACCTGCCGAAGGCGGCGGAATAGATGGGCGCGGTCGAGACGCGGGACCTGCGGTCGCGCGAGCGTGAAGAGACGTTGATCCGGAAGGACATCGCCCTCATCACCGGCGCCTCGGCCGGCATCGGGCTGGAGCTGGCGAAGCTGTTCGCGGCCGACGGCCACGATCTGATCCTGGTGGCCCGGCGCGCCGACGCCATGGAGCAACTGGCCACCGCGCTGTACCGGGAACACGGAACGGCTGTGCGTATCTGGCCGGCCGATCTCGCCGATCCGCAGGCGCCGCGTCGCCTGCAGGAGCGTGCCGCCGCCGAGGGCGTGACCGTCGACATCCTCGTCAACAATGCCGGCTTCGGCGCCGTCGGCCACTTCCACGAGCTCCCGCCGGAGCGCCAGCTCGGCATCATCGACGTTAACATGCGCGCCCTGACCGAGCTGACCCACTATTTCCTGCCGGCGATGCGCACGCGCGGGCGTGGCCGCATCCTCAACGTCGGCTCGATCGTCGGCTTCCTGCCCGGGCCGTACATGGCCGTCTACTACGCCAGCAAGGCCTATGTGGTGTCGTTCTCCGAGGCGCTGGCGGAGGAGCTGACGGGCAGCGGCGTGACCGTCACCTGCCTCTGCCCCGGCTATACGGCGACGGAATTCCAGAAAGTCGCCGGCCTCAAGAAGGCTGGCATGCTCGCCCGCCTCCGGCCGATGCCGGCGGAGACCGTGGCCCGCATCGGCTATCGCGGCCTCATGAGCGGCCGCCGGCTGGTGGTGCCCGGCTGGGCCAACCGCCTCAGCGTCTTCGGCCTCAGATTCTCGCCGCGCTGGTTCACCGTCGGCGCCGCCAGCCGGTTGCAGAAGCCGCGCTGATCAGTGATGGGCGCGATGCAGGATCTGCTCGCGTAATCCGGTCTCGTAGGCGACGCCGGTGGGCGTCAGCACGGCCGCGACCGGGAACATCGCCTTGATCAGGCCCTTGCGCTCCAAGGCAACCCAGGCGCCCTCGTTCGCCAGTCCGCTGGCGTCGCGCGATGCCACGACGGCATCGCCGAGATGGAAGTGGTCGCCGTGCGGATGCGGCAGGCTGCTGACGAGGATGTGACCCTCCGGCGCATCCGGCGCCGGGCGCCCGTTGAGCCGCGCCAGCTCCTGCAGCAGCGTCAGCGTCTTCAGTTGAAGGGCGTTGAGGTTGAGCGGGTTCTTCTTCGGCGCCATGGTGTTGCTGTTCAATCCCTGAAGTTCACGTACTGCAGCGGCTGCTCGATCTTCATCTCGCGCACCAATTGGATGGCGGCCTGCAGGTCGTCGCGCTTCTTGCCGGTGACGCGCAGCTCGTCGCCCTGGATGGAGGTCTGCACCTTGAGCTTGCTGTCCTTGATCGCTTTCACGATCTCCCTGGCCAGCGTGCTCTCGATCCCCTGCTTGACGTTGATCACCTGCCGCAGCGTGTTGCCGCCCGCCTTCTCCTGCGGCTTGAAGTCGAGGCAGCGGGCGTCGAGCTTGCGCCGCGTCACGTAGCCCTTCAGCAACTCCTGCATCTGCCGCAGCTTCATGTCGTCGTCCGCGACCATGGTGAGGACGTTGTCCTTGCGCTCGATCGTGCACTTGCTGCCCTTGAAGTCGAAGCGTGTTTCGATTTCCCGCCGCATGCCCTGGATGGCATTGTCGATTTCGGCGATCTCGGTCTTGGAGACGATGTCGAAGGAGGGCACGCGTGGTTCCTCGGCTGCTGATCGCCGCAGTCTGCCACGGCCGTGGCGGGGAGGAAACCGTCAGGCGCGCCGCGGCAACCCGGCCACGAAGTCGCGGACGATACGGTTGAATGCGGCGGGTTGCTCCATGCTCGGCAGGTGCGCCGCGCCGCGCATGACGATCTTGCGCGCGCCGGCGATGCCGGACTCCAGCAAATCGCCAATGGCCGGGATATCCGGTTGGTCCTCGTCGCCGACGATGATCAGCGTCGGCGCGCGCACCTCTTGCAGGCGCCCGATCGCCGGCGGGTCAAGCGGCTGGTCGTCGCCCAGGTCGGGCGGCGTGGCGTAACTCTGGATCAGCATGTCGCGTACGCGCTGGCGCAGGCTCCGGTCGATCTGATCCAGGCTGCGGCGCGGGCCGGCGAGCCAGGTCTTCATCTCGATCTGCGCTGCCTCGTCCTGGCGGCCGGCTTCCAGGGCGGCATCGCCGGCCGCCCAGGCCGCCCGCGTACCCGCGTCCGTGAACTGATAGCCGGTGAGGGCGGATGCGACGAGGATCAGCGCCTCGACGCGACCCGGATTGTCGAGAGCGAAATCGAGGGTCGTCTTGCCGGACATGGAGCCGCCGACCAGGATGGCTCGGTCGATGCCGAGATCGTCCATCAGGGCCCGCAGGTCGTGACGGTGGGCGAAGGGTCCGGCCACCATCTTCGTCTGCCCGAAGCCGCGAAAGTCGGGCGCGATCACGCGATGGGTGCGGCCGAACTCGCCGATCTGGTCGTCCCACATGCGGCTGTCGCAGATGCCGGCATGGAGCAACAGCAGGGTCGGGCCGTTCCCGGCGCTGCGATAGAAGAGGTTGACGCCGTTGACGGCGGCCCAGCCCGAGCGGATCTCAGGCGCCGTCACGGCTTCTTCACCCAGTCGGCGAACGACATGTGCCGGAGCTTGTCGGAGTCGGCCATGTAGATGCCGTCGGCGGCGAAGATGATGTGCTTGCCGACCGTCGGGAACTCGCCGACGTCGACGCGCCCGCGCTCGCCGCCCATCAGGTAGACGAGATCGGCGTCATAGGGGTTCTTCAGGTGATGGCCGATGGAGGGTGTAGGAAAGGCCATGAAGTCGCCCGGGCCGACCTCGAAGGTCTTGTCGCCGATCTCGGCCCGGCCCCGGCCAGAGACGATGTAGAGCCATTCCTCGTCGCCCTTGTGGCAGTGGTAGATGAAGGATTCCTTGCCCGGCGGCACCCGTGCCATGGTCACGATCGCGCGCTGCAGGCCGATGGTCTCGCCGAGCCGCCGCAGATAGACCTCGGACTTGGGGTTCAACGGATGCGAGAGCGGAGACTCTTCGGCGGCGGCGATTTGCGCGGCCGTCAAAAGATGGGCCTCCGGCGGTTTGACGCTCATCGGATACCTCGGGTCCAGGAATGCTGGCAGGGGCGCGGCGCCACGACCGCGCGCACCCGGACCATGCCATGCGCAAATGGCAGCCGACAAGGCGGATCGCTTTGGCTAGGATGCGCCGCAACGAAGAAACCTTGGGGGAAGAAGCCCGATGTCGATTGCGCGTCCCTATCTGATGTTCCTCGGCGATGCCGCCGACCAACTTGCGGCCAAGACCGCGCAGGGGGTGAAGGACTGGCGGCCGTACTGGTGCGTCGGCCAGCTGCGCCTGCCCGGCTGCAGTGCCGACCTGAAGCTGCCGGACATGACGGTGGAACAGGCGGCCGCGGCCGGCGTGAAGACCGTCATCGTCGGCGTCGCCAATCGCGGCGGCGTCATCGGCGAAAGCTGGATCGCGCCGCTGAAGCGCGCCCTCGAGCTGGGCCTCGACCTCGCCAGCGGCCTGCACAAGCGCCTCACGGAAGCGCCGGCCCTGGCCGAGGCGGCGAAGAAGCACGGCCGGCAGCTGTTCGACGTCCGCCATCCGACCCGCGATTTCGCCGTCGGCACCGGCAAGAAGCGCCGCGGCAAGCGCATGCTCACCGTCGGCACCGACTGCTCGATCGGCAAGATGTACACCGCCCTCGCGCTCGAGAAGGAGATGCGGGCGCGCGGCCTCAAGGCCGATTTCCGCGCCACCGGTCAGACCGGCATCTTCATCGCCGGCGGTGGCGTCTCCATCGACGCCGTCGTGTCGGATTTCGTCTCCGGCGCGGTCGAATGGATCACGCCGGAGAACGACGCCGATCATTGGGATCTGGTTGAGGGGCAGGGCTCGCTCTTCCACGCCTCCTACGCGGGCGTCACGCTCGGGCTCATCCATGGCGCACAGCCCGACGCTCTCGTCATGTGCCACGAGCCTGGTCGCCCGCACATGCGCGGCCTGCCGCACTACAAGCTGCCGGACCTGCAGACCTGCATCGACGCCAACCTAGCCGCGGCGCGTCTTACCAACTCCAACGTGCGCTGCGTCGCGGTGAGCCTGAACACCTCGGCACTCGATTCCGCTGCCGCCGAGCGCGCCCTGCGCGACACCGAAGAGAAGATCGGCCTGCCCGCCGTCGATCCCCTGCGCACCGGCGTCGGCAAGATCGTCGATGCGCTAGCGAAGATCTGATGCGGCAGCTCACCGTTCGGGCCGAGAGCTGGCCGATCGCGGGCACCTTCACCATCTCGCGCGGCAGCAAGACGGTGGCCGACGTCGTGGTGGTGGAGATCCGCGACGGCGCTCACGTCGGGCGCGGCGAATGCGTGCCCTATCCCCGCTATGATGAAACGATCGCCGGCGCCATCGCCGCGATCGAAGCGCTGCGTCCCGAGCTTGAGCGCGGCATGGATCGCACGGCGCTGCAGAGCGCGCTGACAGCCGGCGCTGCGCGCAATGCCGTCGACTGCGCCGTGTGGGACCTGGAGGCGAAACGCGCGGGTCGGCCGGTTTGGCAGCTCGCCGGGATCGAGGCACCGAAACCCGCAACCACGGCCTATACGCTGAGCCTCGACAGCGTCGAGAATATGGCCGCCGCCGCCCGCGCCAACGCCGCGCGGCCGCTGCTGAAGCTGAAGCTCAGCGGCCCCGGCGATCTCGATCGCGTGCGGGCCGTCCATGAGAACGCGCCGCACGCCCGCCTGATTGTCGACGCCAACGAAGCCTGGACGCCGGAGATCTACGTAGCACTGGCGCCGCAGCTGGTGTCCCTCGGCGTCGAGCTGATCGAGCAGCCGCTGCCGGCCGGGGCCGACGGACCGCTGGCCGGCCTGCAGCGGCCGGTGCCGGTCTGCGCCGACGAGTCCTGCCACGACACGGCGAGCCTCGCCCACATCACCGGCAAGTACGATGCCGTCAACGTCAAGCTCGACAAGACCGGCGGCCTGACCGAGGCGCTCCGCCTGGCGGCCGCTGCCAAGGCCGCCGGTCTTGGGATCATGGTCGGCTGCATGGTCGCGACCTCGCTGGCCATGGCGCCGGCCCTGCTGCTCGCGGCCGACGCCCGCTGGCTCGACCTCGACGGTCCGCTGCTGCTGGCCCGCGATCGGGAAGACGGTCTGCGCTACGAGGGCAGTCTCCTGCATCCGCCCTCGCCCGCGCTCTGGGGATAGCGCATATCCCAGCGGTCTGTGACCGCGGTCACGGACCCGCGCTGGGGCACTGTCCTATCCTCCAGCCTTCGCGTCGCGGCGTTCGGCGCATGCCTTGGCAGCGAAGGGACGCGCCCATGACGGCCTATGTCGGCTGGAACAGCGGCACCTATTCCGCAGACTCCTACACGCAGGATCAGCTCCGCAACCGCTGGGAGGTCGGTTATGCCGACCTGGTCTTCAAGGCCCTGCTCGGCGTCGGCCTGCTGCCTTACGTCGGCTCCATCAGGGAGGTGTTCGGTCCACCGCGCTCGACCGGCCTGCTGTTCGATTTCGCCGACGGCACGCGCACCGACTTCATCCGCCGCATCGATCCGCGGATGGCGCCGCCCAAGACGCTCAGCCTGGCCATGCGGCAGAAGCCCGCGGAGCCCGCGCTCGTTCCAGACAATTCCCTGCCCGACGATCCCTACGCCCGCTGGCGCAATGGGGCGGCGGCGAACGGCATCGGGGCGAGCTTCCGGCAGCCCGACACCGGCACCAGCCTGCACGTCGCCTTCAACCAGGGTTCCTGCGACGTGCATGTCGATCGCAACGGCTTCGTGATCCGCGATGCCGACGGCAAGGTCACGTGGGACCTGAACGGCCTGCTGCGCCATCTCACCGTCGATCTCGCTGGCGATAAGGTGCCGTGGCTCATGGCGTCGGCCGGCTGGGTCGACGACGACGACCGCCCGATCATCCAGGCGACGGCGGCGCCGTGGCTGGCCGTCGATCTGCCGTCGCAGGAGACCGGCGGCAAGACCGTCATCAAGATCGGCGTGATGATCGGCGGCCGCTTCGAAGAGAACAAGATCGTCGACAAGATAAGACGCCGCTGAGCGGGGATCAGCCGGCGGCAGCCCCCGCCAGCTCGGCCTCGAGTTCCGCCAGCTTCTCCGCAAATCCCGTGCGGCACACGAAGCCGAGCCGCTGGGCCGCCTTCGTCGAATCGTAGACCCGATCGATGAATGGAAACATCGTCCAGCCCAGGCGCGCATAGACACCGTGGTAGCGTGGGAAGTAGCGCGCGACCACCGCCGGCGCGTCATGGATCAGCTGCTCGCAATCCGCGCGCACGAACGGTGTGCGGGCGCAGACGATGAAGGTGTCGAAGCCCAGCTGCGGCGCCTTCGCGAGCGCGGCCACGTGACTTTCGGCGGCGTCCTCCACGGTCAGGCGGCGGAAGAGAAATTCGTTGACCTTGGTGTTGGGCTCCGACTGCGCGATCGCATGCGCCATGTCGTCCTCCTCGGGGAAGAAGCGCGCCGTCCGCAGGATCACGGCCGGCAGGCGATGCAGCTCGTGAAACAGGCGGCAGAGATGCTCGGCCGACAGCTTGGTGACGCCATAGATGTTGCGTGGCAGCAGCGGCGCCATGGCCTCGGTAATCCATTCGGCCTTGGACGCGCCGCCGGCGCGTCCGGCGCGGATCGCCTGCGAGATCATCAGCGAGGTCGTGGAAGTGAAGACGAAGCGGTCGACCTGCGAGCCGGGTGCCACCGCCTCCTCCAGCAGGTTGAGCGTGCCCTGCACGTTGACCGCGACGAACTCGTCGCGGCTGCGGCTCTCGATATGTGGCTTGTGCAGCGCGCCCGCATGGACGACGGCGGTCGCGCCGAAGTCGCGCATGACGGCGCGCACGAGCGCGCGGTCCGCAATCGAGCCGACGGCTTGGGTGGTCGGCGCCGGGACCGGGTCGATGCCCATGACCTCGTGCCCGGCACGCCGCAAGCGCGGCACCAGCGTCTGTCCCAGCCAGCCCGACGATCCCGTGACCAATATCCGCATCGCTGCCTTCCTCCGTGGAGGGCGCGGATTAGCGCGGTCGCCGCGCCATGGCAACGGCGGATCAGCGCGTGCCGGCTTGCATCACCGTCGTCGAGAGAGCGCTTGACAGGCTCCGGCGCGCCGCGTTGAATGATTGAGGTTGGAACGTTCCAATGAGCCAAAAAGCCACGAAGAGACTCCGAGTCGGGCTGGTCGGGGCAGGCCTGGTGGGGCAGGCCGAGCACGCCTTCTATCTGTGGGAAGAGCGCGAGCGCTTCGCCTTCGTGGGCTTGGCCGACGCCTCCGCGTCGGTGCGCGCGGCGCTCAAGGAGCGCTACGGCCTCGCCGAGGTCCATGCCGAGATCGGCGGCCTGCTGTCGGCGGGCCTCGACGCGCTCGTGATCGCGGCGCCGGATCCGTTTCATCCCGAGCTCGCCGTCGCCGCGCTCGAGGCCGGGCTGCATGTGATGTGCGAGAAACCGCTGGCGCTGACCGTCGCGGGCTGCGACCGCATCGCGGCCGCCCGCGACCGCTCCGGCCGCGTCCTCCAGGTCGCCTACATGAAGCGCCATGACCCGGCCTACCGGCGGGCGCTCGAACTTCTGCCTGCGAGCATCGCGGAGGTGAAGCTGATCTCCGTCGAGGTCAACGACCCCGATCACCTGCCGTTCGTGGCGCACCTGCCGATGACTTGGCCCGACGATCTTCCGGCCGCGCTGCGCGAGCAGTCGCGGGCTGCCAACGCCGCGCAGCTGCGCGAGGCGGCCGGCGGTGCGCCGGACGAAGCCGGCGCCCGTGCGCTCAGCGGCGGGTTTCTGTCGTCGCTCGTCCACGATGTCGCGGTCGTGCATGGCATGCTGCGCCATCTCGGCGGCGAGCTGCCGGCGCAGGCCGGCCACGGCGCGCTCTTCGACGGCGGCCGCGGCGTCCAGCTCGGTGTCGCGCTGCCCGGCGGCGGCCGCGTCTCCATGACTCACCTGAACCTCCCCGGCGTGCCCGACTACACCGAACGCATCACGATCTACTGCACCGATCGCATCGTCGAGCTGACCTTCCCGTCGCCGTATCTGCGCCACCTGCCGACGCGGCTGACGCTGCGCCGCGGCAAGGGGGGTTCGCTGGAGACCAGCGACTTCCGCGTGAGCTACGAGGAGGCGTTCCGGGAGCAGTTGCGCGCCTTCCACGCCGCCGCCTGCGGCGAGGCGCCCGTGCAGACGACCGTGGAGCAGGCGCGCCGCGATGTCGAATTCCTCACCTCCGCATTCAGAAGGGCCGTGGCATGAGGATCGGGGTCTATTCGGACTCGCTCCCGCATCTGGACCGGCGCGCCCTGTTCGCCTGGTGCGCGGAGCGCGGCGTCGCCGACATCGAGCTCGGCGTCGGCGCCTGGGGGCCGTGGCCGCGCCCGCATCTCGATCTGGCTACCATCGGCGAGCGGCGCGAGCGCGACCGTCTGGCCGGCGAGCTGCGGGAATTCGGCGTCCGGCTTTCGGCCGTGAACGCCGCGGGCAACCTGCTGCACCCCAACCCGGCGAAGCGCAGCGACGCCCAGGCCCGCTTCCGGGCCGCGGTCGACCTGGCAGTCGCCTTGGGTATCGAGCGCGTGGTCACGATGAGCGGATGCCCGGCCGGGGCCGGCGGCGGCGCGCTCAGCATCTTTCCCTGCTGGGCCACATCGGCCGACGACGAGAAGATCTTCGCCTGGCAGATGGAGAACGAGCTGATCCCGTTCTGGCGCTCGACCAGCGACTGGCTGGCCAAGGAAGCCCCGAAGGTCATGGTCTGCTTCGAGATGCATCCGGGCGTGACCATCTTCAGCAGCGCGGGCTTCGAGGCGCTTGCGCCGCATGTCGGGCGGAACATCGGCCTCAATCTCGATCCCAGCCACTTCTGGTGGCAGGGAATCGACCCCATCACCGTGGCGGAGGCCTTCGGCGACCGCATCGGCCACATGCACGGCAAGGACACGCTGCTCTATCCCGAGCGCATCCGGAAGCTGGGCGTGCTGCACTTCGCCGCGCCCAGCGATCCTGCGCAGGCGCCCTGGCACTTCGCGCCGGTGGGCGAGGGCCATGACGACGCCACCTGGACGCGCCTGCTGCAGGCCGTGCGGAAGGCCGGCTATGACGGCGTGATCTCGATCGAGCACGAGGATCCGCGCTACGGCGGCGAGGAGGGGACGACGCGGTCCATCGCCGGACTGCAGCGCGCGCTGGCACCTGTGGCGGCGGCCGCGTGACCACGCTGATGGACGTCGCCAATCGGGCCGGCGTCTCGAAGTCGACGGTCTCGAACGTAATCCGGGGCACCGCGCTGGTGGCGCAGGAAACGCGCGAGCGGGTCGAGCGCGCGATCGCAGAAACCGGCTATCATCCAAACGCGATCGCACGCTCGCTGAAGGCCCGCACGAGCACCGCCATCGGCTTCGTCGTACCGGACCTGACGAATCCGTTCTACGCCCAGCTCGCCGTCGGCGTTGAGCGCGCCGCCAGCACCCACGGCTACGCCGTGCTCACGGCCCACACCGAGTGCCAGCCGGCGATGGAAAGCGACGTCGGGCGCGCCTTCATCGAGCGGCGCGTGGATGGCGTGATCATCGGCGGCATATCGCTGGGATCGACGCTGCCGAAGATGCTGCTGGACCGCGGGACTCCGGTCGTGCTGGCGTCGCTCGGCGAGGTCGACGATCCCCGGCTGGGAGTCATCGACCATGACGACCCGAGCGCCATGGAGGCGATCGTCGAGTATCTCTATGGCCTCGGCCATCGTCGCTTCGCCTTCGTCTCGCCGCATATGCGCGAGCACGCGGGCGAGCGCCGCCGCCTGGGCTTCGAGAGGGCGTTGGAGCGCCGCCACCTGCGGCCGGTCGGCATCGACCACGGCGCCACTGCCGTCGTCGCCCACAACGACATGCAGGCGATCGCCACGATCGACTATCTCGAGCGCCGCGGCCGGCGCGTGCCCGACGATGTGTCCGTCGTGGGCTACGACGACGTGCCGCTGGCCAGCCATGCGCGCGTGCAGCTGACGACCGTGCGGTCCGATGCGATGGAGATGAGCCGGCGCGCCGTCGAGCTGCTGCTGACGGCAAGCCGCGAGGGCCGGCACGTATCGCATCGGGAGATGCTGGCGAATCCGCTGGTGGTCCGCTCGACCACGGGACGGCCGCCGCCGTAAGCGCCCCGGCGCAGCCTACTTCACCGCTCCGAACGTCAGGCCGCGCACGAAATGGCGCTGGACAATGAGCGCGAAGATCACGATGGGCAAGGCGCCCACGACACCGGCCGCGGCCATCGGACCCCACTGAATTTCGATCTTGCCGATCAGCGTCGACACGCCGACCGGTATCGTCTGCGCGTCCGGCGTCGACGTCATCGTGAGGGCGATGATGAAATCGTTATAGGTCGCGATGACCGTGAAGATCGCGGTTGCGATCAGGCCGGGGGCGGCCAGCGGCACCACGACGCGCCACAGCGCGGTCAGCCGCGAGTCACCATCAACCATCGCCGCTTCCTCGATGTCGCGCGGGATCTCCTCCAGGAAGCTCTGCATCATCCAGACGACGAAGCTGGTGTTGAGGCCGGCATAGATGAGGATCAGGCCGAGCCTGGTGTTCAGCAACCCCCAATTCGCCAGCGCGATGTAGAGCGGCACGCAGAGCAGAATTCCCGGCAGCATGCGCACCAGCAGCACGAGAATCAGCGCCATGCGTCGTACGCCGAATTGCATCCGGAACCGCGCGAGTGCATAGGCGGCGAGCGTGCCGATCACCAGGCTGATCGCCACCGACGCGGTCACGATGACGATGCTGTTCAACAGGAACGAACCGAAATGGAACTCATTGAACAGCCGATAGTAGTTGCCGAAGGTGATCTGTTGGGGCCAGAGCGCGACGCCGGAGAAGATATCGACCGGCCGCTTCAACGAGGTATCGATCATCCACCAGAAGGGAAAGAGCGCGAGCATGATCGCTGCGCCGAGTGTCAGGTACACGAAGGCCGCGCCGAGCCGTTCGCGGGCCGTCATTCGACGATCTCCGAGCCGCGCCGCATCAGATGCACCGCTGCCGCCATCAGGAATAGCAGACAGGCCAGCAGCGCGATCAGCATCGCCATCGCCCGGCCGTACTGGTTGAAGAGGAAGGCCGTGTTGTAGGCGTAAATGGAGATGAGCTGGGTGGCCGTTCCCGGCCCGCCCTTGGTCAGCACAAAGATCTGATCGAACGTGCCGACCGCGTCGATCGTGCGCAACACGACCGCCACCAGCAGCACCGGGCGGAGCAGCGGCAGCGTGTGATGAAAGAACGTCTGGATCGAAGTCGCGCCGTCGACGCGGGCGGCCTCGATCGGATCCTGCGGCAGCGAATGCAGGCCAGCCAGAATGATCAGGAAGAGCAGCGGCGTCCATTCCCAGACATCGACGGCGACGAGGCCGAGAAAGGCCGTGAGCGGATGCGCCAGTACGTTTGGTGCCTCGAAGCCGAAAAACTCGAACACCGGATTGACGACGCCGATGTCAGAGGCATAGAGCAGCCGCCAGATGATCCCGACGACGACCGGCGCGATCGTCATCGGAAGAATCAGCGTTACGCGTATCAGCCCGGCGAAGCGCAATTCACGGGCAACGAGCAGCGCCAACAGGAGCCCGAGCAGCGTCTCGATCGCGACGGCCAGGAGAACGAACAAGACCGTCGTCGCGATGGCCTGCCAGAAGACCGCGTCGTTATAGACGGCGGCAAAGTTGTCCACACCGGTAAAGCCGACATCGCGACCGTA
>Ga0335082_10001520_pt1 | contig 24769 bp, 22 predicted proteins | sample Lox_Sample_41_FD_206718 | JGI IMG/M metagenome (GOLD analysis project Ga0335082, IMG submission 206718) | Soil microbial communities from Loxahatchee National Wildlife Refuge, Florida, United States - Lox_Sample_4.1 | ecosystem: Environmental > Terrestrial > Soil > Wetlands | place: USA... | reverse complement strand
CCGGGCTCTCCTGGGCCACGCGGCTCGCCACTTCGAGCTGCGCGTCGAAGGTGGTGCTCGACATGCGCGCGAGCTTCGGCGCCGCCTCGCCGCTGTCGGCGAGCGCGGTGAAGAAGGCGATGTTGAGCGCGTGGCTCAGGCCGAGTACGTAGGCGATCAGGCGGTCGTGGTCATCGAGGCTCATCACCACCTGCTCGGCCATGGTGGGCGCGAACAGCTCGCGCGCCGCGGCGAGCGCGCCCGCGTGGCCCAGGTCGACGAACACCACGTGCCGCCCGGAGAGCAGCTCGGTGTCCGGCCCGAACATCGGGTGCACGGAGGTCACCTGGCAGCCGTGCGACCTGAGCGCCAGGAGCCCCGCCCGCAGCGGGGACTTCAGCGACCCGACATCGAAGATCACCCCCGGCGGGCGGCGCAGCGCGAGGTCCTTGAGGATCGCGTCCGTCGCCCCGAGCGGGGTCGCGAGCACGATGAAGTCGTGCCTGAGATCCGTGCTGCGCCAGTCCGGCACCCGCGCCGCACCCTCGGCGGCGGGGGCGGGGTCGGCCACCTCGACCGCGAACCCCTGGGAGGCGAGGAAGCTCACGAACCAGCCGCCCATCTTGCCCGAGCCGCCGATGACCAGCGCCCGGCGCCCGGTCCCGGCCCCGCGTGCGACCACGCTCGCGTGCTCCTGGGTGGTGAGGGAGGAGCGGATGAGGAGCCGCAGCAGCTGCTCGGCGAGCTCCGGCGAGATCCCCCGCTCGCTCGCCATGGCCCGCACCCCGAGGATCACCTCGCGCTCGCGCTCGTAGTCCCGGGTCGGCTTGCCCGTGGCCCGCTTCACGCGTGCCACCTGCTCGCTCACGGCCTTGCGCTCGGCGACCAGGGCGATCAGCGAGCGGTCGATGTCGGTCACGCGCTGGCGCAGCTCCTCCAGCGTCACGGTCTCGGCGGTCATGGAAAGCCTCCCTCGGGTGCCCTCCTTTCTATCGGGGCAGGAGCCCCCCCGCAAGGGCGCCCCCGGTACCCCCCTTAAAGCCGGGCCGCCCCTTGGGCGATACTTCCCCGCCGCACCGCGAGGCCACCGATCCCATGGACGATCACACCGAGCTGCTCCCCGATCCCCTGCCGCAGAACCCGCTGGCCCTGGCCAGCCAGTGGCTCACCGAGGCCTGGGCCGCGAAATCGCAGCCGAACCCCAATGCGATGGTCCTGGCCACCGCAGGCCCGGAGGGGCGCCCCTCGGCGCGGGTGGTGCTCTGCAAGGAAATCGCCCCCGGGCCCGGCTACGTCGTCTTCTATACCAACTACCTCTCGGCCAAGGGCAAGCAGCTGAAGGACAACCCGCGCGCCGCGGCCGTCCTTCACTGGGACGCCCTGCACCGGCAGGTGCGGCTCGAGGGGACGGTGGCCTTCGCCCCGGCGAAGGACAGCGATGCCTACTTCGCCTCGCGCAGCTGGCCGAAGCGCATCGCCGCCTGGTCGAGCTCGCAGAGCGAGCCCGTCGCCTCGCGCGCGGCGCTCCTGCAGCAGCTCGCCGACACCGCCGCGCGCTTCGGCACCCCGGTGCCCGGGAGCGAGCAGGCGAGCGCTGCCGAGGACCACGACGTGCCGCGGCCGCCGCACTGGGGGGGCTACCGGCTGTGGGCCGACCTCGTGGAGCTGTGGGTCGAGGGCGATGCGCGCGTGCACGACCGCGCGCGCTGGGTGCGCACGCTCGCGCGCGAGAGCGACGGCAGCTTTCGCGCCGGCGCCTGGTCGGCGACCCGCCTGCAGCCCTGACGCGCCGCTCCCGCGCCCATCGTGTGGAAGCTCCTGCGCATCAGCGTGCTGCTGCTCGTCCTGGTGGTGGTCGCCGCCGAGGCGCTCATGGAGCGCGTCGACACCCGCGCCTGGAAGGAGACGCTCTGGGTCGGGGTGTTCCCGCTCAACGGCGATGGCTCCTCCGGCACGCAGCACTACATCGAGGGCCTGACGAGCGCCGACTTCACCGACATCGAGACGTTCATGGCGCGCGAGGCGCACCGCTACGGCGTCGCCCTCGAGAGCCCGGTCCACGTCGAGCTCTACCCGCAGGGTGCGGCGCTGCCGCCGCTGCTGCCAGCAGGCTCAGGTCCGCTCGGCATCGCCTGGTGGTCGCTGCGCATGCGCTGGTTCGCCTTCCGGCACAGCACCTTCCCGGGGCACGCCCCGTCGCGCATCCGCATTTTCGTGCTCTACCACGACCCCGCAACTCTCGAGCGCGTGCCCGACTCGCACGGCCTGCAGAAGGGGCTGATCGGCGTCGTGCATGCCTTCGCCGATGAGACGCTCGCGGGCAGCAACGCCATGGTGATCGCGCACGAGCTGCTGCACACCGTGGGCGCGACCGACAAGTACGACCTCGCCAGCGGCACCCCGCTCTACCCGGACGGCTACGCCGACCCGGACCAGAAGCCGCTCTACCCGCAGGAGGAGACCGAGATCATGGCCGGGCGGCGGCCGCTCTCGCCCACCGAGGCGCAGATCCCGCTGAGCCTGAAGCACGTCATCGCCGGAGCGGCCACCGCGCGGGAGGTGGGATGGACCAGCCGCTGAGGGCGCGGGGCCTGTCCGCCCGCGGCATCAGCGTGCGCGCCGGTGAGCGTGAGCTGGTGTCGGATCTCTCCCTCGAGTGCGCCCCCGGGGAGGTGCTCGCGATCCTCGGGCGCAACGGCTCGGGCAAGACCCTCACCCTGCACACGCTCGCGGGACTGCGCCCGCCGGCCGCCGGCCTGGTCAGCCTCGAGGGCACGCCGCTCGGGCAGCTGTCACGGCGCGCGATTGCGCAGCGCCTCGGCCTGCTGCCGCAGGACCTCGAGGACGGCTTCGTCACGAGCGCCATCGAGACGGTGCTCATCGGGCGCCACCCGCACCTCGCGCTGTGGCAGTGGGAGTCGGCGCAGGATGAGCGCATCGCGCAGGAGGCGCTGGCGCGCGTCGACATGGCCTCCTTTGCGGCGCGGCGCACCGACACCCTCTCGGGCGGTGAGCAGCGCCGCGTGGCGGTGGCGGCGCTGCTGGCCCAGCAGGTCGGGACCTGCCTCCTCGATGAGCCCACCAATCACCTGGATCCCCACCACCAGCTCGCGGTGCTCGAGCTGTTCCGCGCTCTCGCCGATGCCGGCGGCAGCGTCGTCACGACGCTGCACGACCCCACCCTCGCGGCGCGCTTCGCCGACCGGGTGCTGCTCTTGTTCGGGGACGGGCGCTGGCGGCTCGGGCCGGTGGCCGAGGCGCTCACCGCCGCCGCGCTCTCGGAGCTCTACGTCACCCCGATGCTCGAGCTCGCACTCGAGGGGCGGCGGGTGTTCGTCACGGCCTGAGGGCCGCCGTCACCGCCGCGTGCAGGAGCGAGTTGCTGGCGAGCACGCTCGTGCTCGCCAGCCCGACCGGCAGGCCTTCGAGGTCGGTGAAGGTGCCGCCGGCCTCGCGCACGATCACGGTGAGGGCGGCGATGTCCAGGATGTTGACGTCGCTCTCGATGACGACATCGAGCGCGCCGCGCGCGAGCAGGTGGTAGTGCACGAAGTCGCCGTAGCCGCGGCTGCGGCTCACGCCGCGCACCAGCTCGCCGTAGCGCGCCCAGCGCGCGCCGCGGGCGAGGCTCTTGAGGTTGCCGCTCGAGATGAACGCCTGCGACAGCTCCCCGACCGCGCTCACCCTCACCGGCCGGCCGTTGAGGAAGGCCCCGCCCCCCTCCTCCGCCCAGGCGAGCTCGTCGTAGACCGGCGCGCTCGAGACCCCGAGCACCAGCTCGCCCGCGCGCATGAGGGCGATCTGGGTGGAGAAGAACGGCGTCTCGCGCACGAATGACTTGGTGCCGTCGATCGGGTCCACCAGCCACAGGCTCTCCGCGCCCATGCCGTGCTGCCCGGTCTCCTCGCCGTAGAAGCCGTGGCCGGGGAAGTGGCGCGCGAGCACGGCGTGGATCGCCTCCTCGGCGCGCACGTCCGCCTCGGTGACCGGGGAGGCATCCTCCTTGGCGCGCACCGCGAGGTTCTTCCGGTAGAGGCCGCGGATCAGCGCGGCGGCCGCCTGTGCCGCCTCGATCGCCGCGGCGAGCTCGCGCGAGGCCACCTCAGGTGCCCGCCGCCGCGGCGCCCGCCGCGCGCGTGCCGATGAGCCCCAGGCGCACGAGGCTCTCGGCCCCGGCCACGATCGCCTCCTCGTTGGAGCGCGGTGACCAGCCCAGGAGCGTGCGCGCCCGCGCGCTGCTCGCGTTCTTGGGCTTGCCGAGCTCGGGCAGGATCTCGCGCGCCGCCTCGTTGCGCAGGGCGCCCAGGCGCACCAGCCAGTCGGGCACGGTGCGCGTGGAGAGCTTCTGCGAGATCTGCGGCAGGCGCGCCTTCAGTACCCGCGCGATGTCGGCGAGCCCCATGGCATCGCCGGCGAGCGCGAGGAAGCGCTGGCCGGCGGCCGCCGGGTGGCTCATGGCGCGCAGGTGCAGGTCGGCGACGTCGCGCACGTCGATGACCCCGAAGTACAGCCGCGGGTTCGCCGGCAGCGCGCCGGTCAGCATGCCCTTGAGCAGCAGCATCGAGGTCGAGAGGTCGGGGCCCAGGGCCGGGCCGAACACCGCGGTCGGGTTGACCACGGCGAGCTCGAGCGCGCCGCCCTCGCGCGCCATGAAGTCCCAGGCGGCGCGCTCGGCGACGGTCTTCGAGCGCACGTACGCGGAGAGCTTCGCGTCGAGGTTGGTCCAGGTGCCCTCATCGAACGGTGCCTCCTGGCGCGGGTGCCCGTAGCCGATGGCGGCGAAGGAGGAGGTGAGCACCACGCGCTTCACCCCCGCCGCGCGCGCCGCGCGCAGCACCCGCAGTGCGCCCTCGCGTGCCGGCACGATCAGCTCGTCGTCGTGCTGCGGTTTTGCGAGCGGAAAGGGCGAGGCGACGTGCAGCACGTAGTCGCAGCCGGCGATCGCCTGCGGCCAGCCAAAGTCGGCGTTGAGGTCGGCCGCGACGAAGGTGACGGCGGCATGCGCAGCCGCGCCGCCCTCTTGCAGCATGCCGCGCACCTCGCCCTCGCGCGCGAGCGAGCGCAGCGTCGTGCGCACGCGGTGCCCGGCGGCGAGCAGCTGCACGATGGCGTGGCTCGCGATGAACCCCGCGCCGCCCGTCACCAGTACCGTCGCCATGTCCCCTCCCTGCCCGCCAGCCTCCCGCGGCGCCTAGCCTACATGGGCGCGCGCGCTCCGGCGGCGGGCAATTGCGGTACAGTGCCCGCAGCATGGGCAACCGCCTCTCCAAGATCTACACCCGCACCGGCGATGACGGCACCACGGGCCTCGGCGATGGCAGCCGCGTCCCCAAGGACAGCCCGCGGGTCGAGGCCTACGGCACGGTGGACGAGCTCAACAGCTGCCTCGGGGTGCTGCTCGCGCTGCCGGACCTGCCGGATGCGGTGAGGGAGTGCCTCACCGAGGTGCAGCACGAGCTCTTCGACATGGGCGGGGAGCTGTGCATCCCGGGTCACACCGCCATCCGCGCGGTTCAGGTGAGCCGCCTCGAGCAGGAGCTCGATGCCTTCAACGAGGACCTGCCGGCGCTGAAGGAGTTCATCCTGCCGGGCGGCGGGCCGGCGGCGGCCGCCTGCCACTTCGCGCGCACCGTCGCGCGGCGCGCCGAGCGGCGGGTGTGGAGCCTGACGCGCGCCGAGGGCGGCAGTCTCGAGGTGCCGCGCTACCTCAACCGCCTCTCGGACCTGCTGTTCGTGATCGCGCGCGTGCTCGCGCGCCACGAGCGGGGCAGCGAGGTGCTCTGGCGCCACGAGCGCGCCCAGCCGAAGAAACGCTAGGGCGCGCCCTGCGCGCCGAGGCCCGCGGCCACGAGCGCGCGCAGCCGCGGCCAGTCGAAGGCGGGCCCCGGATCGCTCTTGCGCCCCGGGGCGATGTCGGCGTGGCCGACCAGATGCTCGGCGGAGAGCGAAGGATAGGCCTCGATCAGCGCCACGATGAGAGCCGCGAGGCATGCGTACTGCGCATCGAGGTAGGGCGTCTCGTCCGCCCCCTCCAGCTCGATACCGACGGAGAAGTCGTTGCAGCCGCTGCGGCCGCGGTACCGCGAGACCCCGGCGTGCCAGGCGCGCGCGCCGAAGGGCACGTACTGCGTCGGCTGCCCGTCGCGGGCGATGAGCAGATGCGCCGAGGCGCGCAGCCCCTCGATCTGGCGGAAGTACGGGTGGGCGCTCCACTCCAGGGTGCCCGTGAACAGCCGGTCGATCCACGGGCCGCCGAACTCGTTCGGCGGCAGGCTGATGCCGTGCACCACGATGAGCTCGGGGCGCTCCTTCGGCGGGCGCGCATCGAAGTGTGGTGAGAGCACCTGCCGGATCCCCTTCACGAGGCCGGTCGCCGTATCGATCCTGAACGCACTCGCGGACATGGCCCGTCAAGCCTACCGCGCCGCCGGCCCCGCCGCCCGATCGTGACACAATCCCCGGCATGAGCTCCGCCAACGCACCCTACGTGCTCAGGGACCTGCAGCACGTCTGGCACCCCTGCACGCAGATGAAGGACCACGAGGGGCCGATCCCGCTCATCCCCATACGCTCCGGCGCCGGTGCCTGGCTCAGCGACTACGACGGCCGGCGCTACCTCGATGCGGTGAGCTCCTGGTGGGTGAACCTGTTCGGGCACGCCAACCCCGCCATCAACGCCGCGGTGCGCGCGCAGCTCGACTCCCTCGAGCAGGTGATCCTCGCCGGCTTCACCCACGAGCCGGTGATCGCGCTCTCCGAGGAGCTGACCGCGCTCGCCCCGCCGGGCCTCACGCGCTGCTTCTACGCCGACAACGGCTCCTCGGCCATCGAGGTGGCCGTGAAGATGAGCTTCCACTATTGGAGGAACCTCGGGCGCAGCGCCAAGCGGCGCTTCATCACCCTCGCCAACAGCTACCACGGCGAGACCCTGGGCGCGCTCGCGGTCGGCAACGTCGAGCTCTACAAGGAGATCTACCGCCCGCTCCTCATGGAGGTGATCACCGTGCCCTCGCCCGAGGGGTTCGCGCGCGAGCCGGGCGTGAGCCTCGAAGCGCACGCCCGCGCACAGTTCGCGCACATGGAGGCCGCTCTCGAGGCACACGCGCACGAGAGCTGCGCGGTGATCGTCGAGCCGCTGGTGCAGTGCGCCGGCGGCATGCGCATGTACCACCCGACCTACCTCAAGCTCCTGCGCGAGGCCTGCGACCGCCACGGCGTGCATCTGATCGCCGACGAGATCGCGGTCGGGTTCGGGCGCACCGGCACCCTGTTCGCCTGCGAGCAGGCCGGTATCCGCCCGGACTTCCTGTGCCTGTCCAAGGGTCTCACCGCCGGCTACCTGCCGCTCTCCACCGTCATCACCACCGAGGAGGTGTACGCGGCCTTCTACGATGAGTACGCGAAGCTGAACGCGTTCCTGCACTCGCACAGCTTCACCGGCAACGCGCTCGCCTGCGCCGCGGCGCGCGCCTGCCTCGCGCAGTTCCGCGAGCGCGACGTGCTCGGCGCCAACCGCCTGCTCGCCGCACGCCTCGGCTCGCGCGCGCGCGAGCTCGAGGACCACGCCCACGTCGCCGAGGTGCGGCAGACGGGCATGATCGTGGCGGTGGAGATGGTGAAGGAGCGGGCGACGCGCGCCCCCTACCCCTGGGGCGAGCGCCGCGGCCTCATCGTCTACCGCCACGCGCTCGAGCGCGGGGTGCTGCTGCGCCCGATCGGCGACGTGGTCTACTTCATGCCGCCCTACGTCGTCACCGCCGACGAGATCGACCTCATGGTGGACGTCGCCGCGGAAGGCATCGAGCGCGCCACGTGCGACTGAGGCGCGTGTTCGTGGACGCCCCGCTCGCCTCGGGCGCGCGCGTGCAGCTCGCCGGCAGCGCCGCCGCGCACGTGGCGCGGGTGCTGCGCCTGAAGGCGGGCGATGCGCTCACGCTCTTCAACGGCGCGGGCGGGGAGTACGCAGGCCGCATCGCACTCGCGCGCGGCGCGGCACTCGAGGTCGAGGTCGGCGTGGCCGCTCCCCTCGAGCGTGAGTCGCCGCTCGCCATCACCCTGGTGCAGGGGGTGTCGCGCGGTGAGCGCATGGACTGGGTGGTGCAGAAGGCCACCGAGCTCGGGGTCGCGCGCCTGGTGCCGGTGCTCACCGAGCGCTCGGTGGTGCGGCTGGATGAGCGCCAGGCCCGCAAGCGCCGCGAGCACTGGCGCGCGATCGCGATCGCTGCCTGCGAGCAGTGCGGGCGCAACCGCCTGCCGCAGGTCGACGCTGCGCTGCCGCTGCGGCAGTTCCTGCGCGAGGACCGCATCGAGGCCACGCGCCTCATGCTCTCCCCCGAGGCCACGCTGCCCCTGAGCGACATCCCGCGGCCGCCGGATGAGGTGCGGGTGCTGATCGGGCCCGAGGGCGGGCTGAATGAGGAGGAGCGCGGGCACGCGGCGGCGGCCGGCTACGCGGGCGTGCGCCTGGGCCCGAGGGTCCTGCGCACCGAGACCGCCGCGGTGGCGGCGCTCGCGCTGCTGCAGCGGCAGTTCGGGGACCTGTGAGGCGCTCTCCCGTGTGGTACTCGCGCCAGCACGACGGCGCGCGTAAGCGAGCAGGCTCGGCAGCACCCCACGCCGCTGCGCGGGGACCGCAACTGCTCGGCGGGGAGGTCAGGGCGTTCGCTCAGACGCTGCTGATGCTGGTCTCTTCGGCGATCATCTCTTCGAGGCGCTGCAGGTCGGGCACCAGCGGCGTCTCGTTCACCATGCGGATCTGGCAGATGACCGGCGCGCGCTCGGGGAAGACCCGCGAGTTGTCCGGCCGCACGACGTCCGAGGACACGCGCACCAGCTGCGGGAACCCCTGGCTGACGAGCGCGAAGTTGCCGCCCTCCACCTGGGTGCCGAGCGCGTGCAGGATGACGATGCGGGTGCGCCCGGAGGCCGGCGGGATCATCTGCCCGCAGGCACCCTCGAAGGACACCAGCGGCACCGCCTTGCCGTTCCAGGGCACGGTGCCGATGTACCAGGGCGGCGCCCCGGTCATCTCGGAGGGAGTCTGGAAACCGATCACCTCGGCGACGCAGGCGCGCGGGATGATGAGGCGCCCGTCGACCAGCGGGACGAGCAGGCTGTAGATCTCGGCGACGCGCTCGGCCATGGCCTAGCCCCCCTGCCCGCCGGCGAAGCGCGTGCGCTCGCGGCGCCGCTCGACCAGCGGGGCGATGGCATCGAGCAGCTGCGCCTCCTGGTAGGGCTTGCCGAGGTAATCGTCCACGCCGAGCTCGATGGCGCGCGCGCGGTGCTTCTCGCCGACGCGCGAGGTCACCATGATGATCGGCACGTCCTTCAGGCGCGGGTCGTTGCGCACGTGCGCGGCGACCTCGTAGCCGTCCATGCGCGGCATCTCGATGTCGAGCAGGATCACGTCCGGGACGTTGTCCTGCAGCAGCGCCACCGCGTCCATGCCGTCGCGCGCGGTGAGCACCCGCATGCCGTTGCGCTCGAGCAGGCGCTGCGTCACGCGGCGCACGGTGATCGAGTCATCGACCACCATGGCGAAGGTGCGGCGGTCGCCGGCGCGCTCGCGCGGCGGCTGCGGCGCCTGCGCGCGGGTGCGCCACTCGGCGCGCACCAGCGCGCCGATGTCGAGGATGATGACGATGCGGCCGTCGCCGAGGATGGTGGCGCCGGAGATGCCGCGGATCGAGGAGATCTGCGGACCCACGGACTTGACCACGATCTCGCGGCTGCCGACGAGCTCATCCGCCACCAGGCCGGTCGAGTGCTCGCCGGCGCGCACCAGCACCACCGGGATGGTGACGTCCTGCCCGGGCAGCTCGGAGGGGGTGAGCCCCACGAAGTTGGCGAGGTGCTGGAAGCGGTACTTCTGGCCGCCGTAGTCGAAGGCGGCGGCGTCTTTGCCCAGATGCGCGGCGACCTCGGCCTTGGAGAGGCGCAGCACGCCCTCGACCGTCGGCAGCGGCAGCGCGTAGTACTCCTCGTCGGTGCGCACCACCAGGGCGTGGCTGATGGCGAGCGTGAGCGGCAGGCGGATGGTGAACACCGTGCCCTCGCCCGCCTTGGTCTCCATGTGCAGCGCGCCGCCCAGGCGCTTGATCTCGGTGGCCACCACGTCCATGCCGACGCCGCGGCCGGCCTGCTGGGTGATGGCGCCGGCGGTGGAGAAGCCCGGCTCGAGGATCAGCTGCATCGCGTCCTCGTCACTGAGCGTGTTGCCGGGGCTGATCATGCCGAGCGCGAGCGCCTTGTCGCGTATCGCCTTGAGGTTCATGCCGCCGCCGTCGTCGGTGAGGCGCACCATGACCTCGGCGCCTTCGCGGTGCAGCTCGAGCACGATGCGCCCGGTGTCGGGCTTGCCGTGCTTGATGCGCTCCTCGGGCTTCTCGATGCCGTGCACGACGGCGTTGCGCAGCATGTGCTCGAACGGCGGCAGCATGCGCTCGAGCACCTGGCGGTCGAGCTCGCCGGAGGCGCCCTCGACGGTGAGCTCGGCACGCTTGCCGGTATCGGAGGCCGCCTGGCGCACGATGCGCGCCAGGCGCTGCACGTGGCGCTGGAAGGGCACCATGCGGGTGCGCATGAGGCCGTTCTGCAGCTCGGTGATGGTGCGCGCCTGCTGCTGCAGCAGGTTCTGGGTGTCCTTGGCGAGGTTCTCGAGCAGCTGCTGGATGCTCGCCACGTCGTTGGCGGTCTCGGCGAGGGCGCGCGAGTACTGCTGGATCGAGGAGTAGCGGTCGAGCTCGAGCGGGTCGAACTCGCTGCGGTGCGAGCCGCCCTCGTCCTCGTGCTTGTGCAGGATCTGCGCCTCGGTCTCGATCTCGAGGCTGCGCAGCTGCTCCTTCAGGCGCGTCACGGTGCGCGACAGCTCGCCCAGGTTGAAATCGAAGCTCCCGAGCTGCTGCTCGAGGCGGGCGCGCGCGATGCTCGCTTCACCCGAGATGTTGAGCAGCTGGTCGAGGAGCTCGGCGTCCACGCGCGCCATTTCCTGGCGCTCCCCGCCGCTCACCGGCTCGCGCCCCGGCGGCACGGGCGAGGGAGCCGCGAGGGCCTCCTCGGAAGCCTCGCGCAGTTTCGCGAACGACGCGGGGCCGCTGAGGGCGCTCGCGGCCGACCAGCGCGCCTCGACAGCAGGCGCGGTGGCGGCGGCCGGGGCCGCCGCAGGCGGCGCCGGCGCCGGTTTCGGGGGCGGCGGTGGGCTCGCGGGCTCGGGCCGGATCATCGCCGGTGGCGGTGTCGGGGCAGCCGGCGGCGCCGGCGTGACCGTGCGGGCCGCGCTCGCCGGTGGCGGCGCGGGTTTCGGGGCCGGAGCGGGCGCGACTTTCGCGGCCTGCGGGGCGGCGGCCTCGGCTTCGCCCGAGAGCAAGAGCTCCGCGTTCAGCTTGCGGATCATGGTCTCCGAGGCATCCGGCTCGCTGAGGGTGAGCTCGGGGACCTGCTGGGCCGCGGCCGGCGCCGGCGCCGGCGCTGCGGCCTTGGGCGAGGCGGCTGCGGGTGCGGGAGCCGGTGCCGGTGCCGGTGCCGCCGGGGCGCCCGGGCGGCTGAAGCTCTGCAGCCGCGCGAGGATCGCGCGCGCGGGGGCGACGCGGCGGCCGTTCACGACCTGCTCGCGCATGCGCGCGAGCTCATCCAGGCTCGCCTGGATGGCATCGAACAGCGGCGCATCGGCCGTGACCGTGCCGTTGTCGACCAGCATCACGAGGTTCTCGAGCTCGTGGCTGAGATCCCCCATGGGCATGATGCCCGCCATGCGCGCGCCGCCCTTGAGCGTGTGCAGCGGGCGCTTCAGCCCCATCCGCAGCTCCTGGCTGTTCGGCTGGGCGCGCCAGTCGGTGAGCGCGCGCTCGGAGGCCTCGATGAGCTCGGTGGCCTCGTCGGTGAATATGGCGGCGACCTCGGGATCGAAGTCCATGCCCTCATCCGCGGGGACTTCGGCGGCGGCATCCGCGGCGGGTGCGGCCGGGGCGTGCGCGCCGGCGGTGGCCGCGGCGATGCGCTGCTCGAGGGCCTTGTCGGCGCGCTCGATGCGCTCGAGCAGCTGCCAGTGGTTCACGAAGTAGCCGGTGGACTCATCCAGGTGCGTCGCCACCGACTCCATGGCGCCCATGCAGTCATCCAGCAGCGAGAGCTCCTCGCCCGAAAGTCCCAGCCCGCTGCCGAAGGCGCGGCGCAGCCAGTGATCGAGTGGCTCGGCGAGACGGATGCCGTGGCGCGCCTGCGCCATCTTCGAGCTGCCCGAGAGCGTGTGGCAGGCGCGGTAGACCTCTTCCGGCAGCGCGTGCGGCTCGGGGAGCTTGCTCTCGCGTGTCAGATAGCCGCGCACCGTGGCCACGTGGGTCGCGGTCTCGCGCGCGTAGATGTCGCGCAGCGTGTCATCGGGGATCACGGGCTTCGCCGCGGCGGCCGCCGCAGGCGGTGGCGGCGGCGGCGTGGGCCGCGCCTGCAGGGCCGGCGCGCTCGCCGCGGGTGCGGCGCTCGGGGCGCTCTCAGGCAGCGCCGGCGCGCGGCGCGTGCCGCTGCCACCCAGGGCGGGGGTCTCGGAGGTCTCCTCGTCGGCGGCGCGCGCGCTCGAGCGGCCGGCGGCGAGCGCGTGGGCGCGCGAGGAAATGCCCAGGATGTCGGACTTCAGCGGCGTGCCGGACTGCAGCTGGGCGATGAGCTCAGGCAGCGCGGCCACGGCAGCGCGCAGCGTCTCGAGGATCGCCGGCGAGCGCGTGAGCGTGTTGTCGAGCACGCGGTTCAGGAGGTTCTCGATCGACCAGGCGAACTCGCCCAGGTCGCGCGCCCCGACCATGCGGCCGGAGCCCTTGAGGGTGTGGAACGAGCGGCGCACCGTGACCAGCGCCTCGCGCTCGAGCGGGTTCTCGTCCCAGACCGGGAAGCCCTGCTGGATCTTGCCGAGCTCCTCGGTGGCCTCCTCGATGAAGAGCTTCACCAGCTCCGGGTCGGCATGCTCGGCGAGCGGCATGGCGCGGGCGGACGGCGAGGCAGCGAGCGTCGGCGCCGCGGCGTCGATGCCGGCCATGTTGGCGCGCTGCGCCGCGGTCGGGACCGAGGTGATCTGCACGGTCTTGGCGTAGGCGCCCGGCTCGAGCGGCGGCACCGCGGGCACGGCCGGCTGCGGCTGCGCCTCGAGCGCGCCCACGCACACCTGCGCGTTGTCGAGCATGTACCAGGGGTCGGAGCGCCCGGCCTGCAGCGTCTCCATGTAGTACTCGACGCTGACGATGGCATCCGCCAGGCGGTCGATGAATCCGGGCGGCAGCACGTGCACGCCCGGCTGCATCACGCGCTTCAGCTGCGTGGTGATGCCCTCGATGACGTCCACGGCGCGCGCCTTGCCGAGCAGCAGCAGCCCCGCCTTCATGCCGCGCATCAGGTCCTGCCAGGAGTCCAGGCCCGCCGCATCGAGCGTGCCGCCGACGGACTGGGTGACGGCCTCCTTGATGCGCGCCAGGTTCACGATGCACTCGCGCAGCACCGCGGCCTGCACCTGCTGGAAGTCGGTGTCCTCGCGCGCCGGCTGCGCCGCCTCGGCGTCCTTCGGCAGGATCATGCCGACCAGGCTCTCGTCGAGCTTGTCCTCGATGCCGATGAGGGTCGCGGCGATCTCCACCAGCGTCGCCTCGTCGGCCTTCAGTGTGCCGTCGACGATCTTGCCCAGGCGCTCGGTCTCGAACTGCACCTTGGAGCGCAGGTCGCCCAAGCCGAGCACCCCGAGGGTGTCGCCGATCTTGCGCAGCAGCTCCACCTGGGAGAACAGCTCCTGGGGCTGGCCGGCGCCGCGGCGCACGAAGATGTCCAGGACGTCCTTGACCTTGCCGAGGTCCTCGCGGATCGCCGCGGCCACGGTCTGCATGAGCTTGATCGAGGGCGCGGAGAGGTTCTCGCGCTCCTGCTCGATGCTCTCGTCCACCGGCAGGAGCTCGGTGAGCCGGAACGACTGGCGCACCGCGGTGACGCGCGGGCCGGCGCAGTCCGCGCGCCCGACGTAGTAAAGCAGGTTGTTGAGCAGCTCGACCGCCGGGGCCTGCGCGTAGCGCGCCTCGCCCTGCTCGTAGAGGCGCCGCATCTCGCGGTCGCCGAGGCCGAGCAGGCGCTTGATCGACTGCCCGCCCTCGAGCCCGTGCTGCTGCAGGGCCTCGATGACCGCGCCGATCACCCACCACAGCTGGAACACCGGCTGGCGGGTGGCGATCTGCTCGAGCTTCTTGGCGACCGCGGCGAGGGTCTCGAGGTTGTGCTCGACGCGCTCGCCGCGGATCCAGCCGATGAGCCCGACCTGGTAGCGCGCGCGCAGCCGCCGCGCCCACTGCTCGACCGTCATCGGCGCCTCGCCCGGGGCGGACGCGATCGGCGCGGGCTCCTGGTCGGACTTGAGGTTGAGGACCAGCAGGGTCCCCTCGGACAGCAGCGAGCTGCCGCGCACCGCGCGCAGGTCATTCAGCAGCGGCAGCAGGATGAGCGCCAGGTCGCGCCCGCCGGCGAGCACGCGCTCGAGGTAGCCCGGCAGCTGCACCATGGCGCGCATGAGGGCATCCAGGCTCTCCGCCTGGCTCTTGCGCTCGCTGTGGGTCGCGATCAGGTACTGGGTGACGTGCTCCATCTCCTCGGCGAGGAGCGCCGCCCCGTAGATCTCCAGCAGCCTGAGCACGCCGTGCACCTGGTGCAGGTCGGCCGCGCAGGTCTCGAGCAGCTGCAGGTTGTCGGGCTGCTCGACGTAGGCCTCGAGCGCCGCGCGTGCCTCGCTGAGCGTGAGGTTGATCTCGCGGCCGACGAGGTCGAGGGTCTGGGATACGACTTCAGGCATGCGCGCTCTTTCGCAGGGTCATCACGAGCCGCCGAGCGCGGAGATCTGCCGCACCTTGGCAGTGTTGAGCGCTGACTCCTCGACGCGCTTGACGTTGCCGGAGGGGGCGCGCTCGCCTCCGCTGCCCGGCAGGCGGAAGCCGGCCGCGGACTTGCGCAGGCCGGCCGAGAGCTCGGCGAGCTTGGCGATCGCCTGCGACGTGGCCGTGGTGGTCTCGGCCGTCTGGGCGCTGATTTCCTTCAGCACCTGCATGTTGCGGGCGATGTTCTGCGCGCCGTGGGTCTGCTGGCGCGCGCTGCCGGAGATGTTCTGCACCAGGCTCGCGATCTGGTTGGAGACCTGCTCGATCTCCTCGAGCGCCGCGCCGGCGTTCTCGGCGAGCAGCGCCCCGCCGACCACGTCGGTGGTGGAGCGCTCCATCGAGACCACCGCCTCGTTGGTGTCGGTCTGGATGGTGCGCACCAGCACCTCGATCTGCTTGGTGGCGTTGGCGGCGCGCTCGGCCAGGCGCTGCACCTCGTCCGCCACCACCGCGAAGCCGCGCCCGGCCTCGCCGGCCATGGAGGACTGGATGGAAGCGTTCAGCGCCAGGATGTTGGTCTGCTCGGCGATGTCGTTGATGAGCTCGACGATGTTGCCGATCTCCTGGCTCGACTCCCCGAGGCGCTTGATGCGCTTGCTGGTCTCCTGGATGGTCTCGCGGATGGTGTTCATGCCGTCGATCGTGCGCCGCACGGCATCGCCACCCTTGTGGGCGACCTCCACCGAGTGGCGGGCGACGTCGGAGGCGCGCTCGGCGTTGCCGGAGACCTCCTCGACGGAGGCCGCCATGCTGGCGGCGGACTCGGTGGCCGAGGCGATCTGCTTGGACTGCGCGCCGGAGGCCTTGGCGAGGTGCTGCGACAGCGCCTGCGTCTGGCGGGTCGCGGAGTCGAGCTGGATGGCCGAGCCGTTGATGGTGGTGACCAGGCCGCGCAGCGCGTCCACCGCGTAGTTGATCGAGTCGGCGATCGCCCCGGTGATGTCCTCGGTGACGGTCGCCTGCACGGTGAGATCGCCGTCGGCGAGGCTCGAGAGCTCATCGAGCAGCCGCAGGATCGCCTGCTGGTTGCGGTCGCTTTCCTTGCGCTGCGCCTCCGCGGACAGGCGCTGCTGCTCGACCGTGCGGTGCATGCGCAGCGCCGAGATCAGCGCGCCGAGGAGGAACGCCAGCCCGGCCCCGAGCAGCAGCAGCGGCAGGTAGGTGGTGAGTGAGCTCGCCGGCGCCGCCGGTGCCGCGGCGGGGGTGGCCGCGGCGAGGTCGCGGGCATCGGCGACGATGGCATGGGCGGCGGCCTGGGCCGCCGGCAGCGCCGGAGCTGCAGCCACGGCGCGCTTCACGGCCGCGGCGAGCTCCTGGTAGGTGGAGTCGAGGTTCTTCAGGTGCTTCAGGCCCTCGGGGGTGGCGACCTTGGGCAGCGCCAGCGCGGATGGGGCGCCGGCGAGCGCGGCGATCACCTGCGCGAGGTAGTCGCTGCTCTCGGCGATGCGCTGCGCGGCCGGGCCGGCATCCGCGCCCCCCTGGGTGAGGGCGGTGACGTCCAGCTGCAGGCGCTGGGCGCGCGCATCGAAGCGCTCGAGCGCGCTGGCGGCCGCGGCGCCGTTCTGCGCCGTGAGCGTCTGCGCCAGCGCCTGCGACTCGGCGCTCAGGCGCGGCACGATGCTCGCGGTGTCGCGGGCGGCGGCGCCGGCGTCACTGAGCGAGCTGCGCGCGCGCATGACGGCGGTGGCGTTGTTCATCAGGCGCGTGAAGCGCACATCGCTCGCAAAGGGGGCCGAGGCGTCCCTGGCGGCGGCATCCTCGAGCTGCTTCTGGCGGTCCTGGAAGCGCGACAGCGCCGCGGCATCGCCGGCGACCGCGCCATCGGCATCGAGCGCGAGCCCGACGAGTGCCTCGGTGGGCACGGTGTGCGCCTTCTGCACCGGGCGCGAGCTCAAGGCGTACCAGTAGGCCGCGCCGCTCCCCACCAGCAGCAGGGCCGCGAGGCTCAGCAGCAGCGCGAGCGGGGCGCGCGGAGCGGTGCTGCTCATGCTGCCGCCTCGGCGAACGCCGGGCTCTCGAGGATGTTGCGCAGGCTGAGGACCGGCCACTGCTCCTGGGCGCGGCGGAAGGCGCCGGCGAGGTAGCGCTCGCAGCGCGCCACCGTCGGCGGGGCATCGCCGGAGAACTCCGCTTCCGCGAAGCGCCTGAACCCGAGCACCTCATCGACGATGAGGCCGGCGGGCACCTCGCGGTGGTTCACCACCACGATGCGGGTGTTGCGGGTCACGGGGGTGACGCCGCTGCCGAGGAACTGGCGCAGGTCGATGATCGGCAGCAGCTGGCCGCGCACGTTGGCGAGGCCCTTGATCCAGGGCTTGGCGCCCGGCACGCGCGTGGTGCTGGCGGGGACGCCAAGCACCTCGCGGGTCTCCTCGCGCGCCACCAGGTACAGATCGCCCGCCATGCGCAGCGCGACCCCGACCCACTCGCGGCCGGCATCCTGGTCCTGGCTGAGCTGCGCCGAGACCGCGCGTCCGCGGCGCTCGAGCTCGGCGAGCAGCTCGAACGGGCGGTCCCGCAGGGACTTCAGCTCAAGGTCGGCGGGCGTGATGGGTTCGCTCATGATCTCCAGCAGTTCGCGTCGCGTCGCGGCGCGGCTTGCGCTGTCTCCTTCAGGAGGACAGCGTCGCCTGCGCCTTGGCGACCAGCTGGTCCGGGGAGACCGGCTTCACCATGTAGTCGATCGCCCCCTGACGCAGGCCCCAGATGCGATCGGTCTCCTGACCCTTGGAGGTGACCATGATGATGGGGATGGAGCTGGTGCGCGGGTCCGAGGACAGGGCCCGCGTCGCCTGGTAGCCGTTCATCCCCGGCATCACGATGTCCATGAAGATGAGGTCGGGGTTGATCTCGCGCGCCATCCGCACCCCCTCGGCGCCATCGACCGCGGCGGCGGTGCGGAAGCCGTGCTTCTCCAGCGCCTTCTGCATCACGTGCAGCTCGGTCGGGGAGTCGTCCACGATGAGGATCAGCGCCATGGTGCCGTCATCTCCCGATATGTGTCTCGATCGCCGACAGCAGCTCGTCCTTGGTGAAGGGCTTGGTGAGGTAGTGCTCCGAGCCCACGATGCGCCCGCGCGCGCGGTCGAACAGGCCGTCCTTGGAGGAGAGCATGATGACCGGGATCGAGCGGAACACCTTGTTGTGCTTGATGAGCGAGCAGGTCTGGTAGCCATCCAGGCGCGGCATCATGATGTCCACGAACACGATGTCGGGCTGGTGGTCGGCGATCTTGGCGAGGGCGTCGAAGCCGTCGATGGCCGTGAAGACCTCGCAGCCCTCCTTGGCGAGCAGCGTCTCGGCGGTGCGGCGGATGGTCTTGCTGTCGTCGATGACGAGAACCTTCAGACCCTGGAGCTTGGTTGTGCCGGTCACGGTCCGGTGACTCCTTCCTCAGTAGACCCAAGTGCGCCCACGGGGCGCCCCTTGCCGTGCCGGCACGCGCTCATCCGCGCACGCGGCATCCGGTGCGGCCAAAACCCGTTCACGGGCCCTTGACAACCGCAGGGCAAGCGCAGCGCGGTTTTAACATATCGGTATACCCCCGGCTATGCCATGCACGTCACGTTTTTCGAAGGTCGCTTGCCCGGCGCGCCACCCGGGAAGCCCGGGGCAGACATATTCGTGGGGCACTCGCCATAATCGGCATTTCCGCGGCGCGCGTCCTTGAAGGAACCGATGACGACGGCTAAGCGACTCGGCGTGGTGATGGACCCGATCGGCGCCATCAACTACGCCAAGGATTCGACCCTGGCGATGCTGCTCGCCGCCCAGGCGCGTGGCTTCGCGCTCGCCTACCTCGAGCAGCAGGACCTCCTGATGCGCGACGGCGTGACCTTCGGGCGCATGCGCGCGCTCACCGTGCGCGCCGACCCCGCCGACTGGTTCACCCTGGGCGAGGCGCGCCTCGAGCCGCTGAGCGCGCTGGATGCGCTGCTGATGCGCAAGGACCCGCCCTTCGATACCGAGTACATCTACACCACCTACCTGCTCGAGCGCGCCGAAGGCGCGGGCCTCCTGGTCGTGAACCGCCCCCAGGGGCTGCGTGACATGAACGAGAAGGTCTACACGGCCTGGTTCCCGGAGTGCTGCACGGCGACCCTGATCACGCGCGACATGGCCGACATGGCGGCCTTCCTGCGCGAGCACGGCAAGATCGTGGTCAAGCCCCTGCACGGCATGGGCGGGCGCTCGATCTTCGTGCTCGAGGCCAGGGATCACAACGCGCGCGTGGTGTTCGAGACCCTCACCGACTACGGCACGCGCTTCGCCATCGCGCAGCGCTACCTGCCGCAGATCGCCGTCAGCGGTGACTCGCGCGTGCTCCTGATCGACGGGCAGCCGGTGCCCTACGCCCTCGCCCGCATCCCCTCCCCCGAGGACCACCGCGGCAACCTCGCCGCGGGCGCCAAGGGGGTCGGGCGGCCGCTGAACGACCGCGACCGCTGGCTCGCCGCGCAGATCGGCCCGAAGCTCGCCGCCAAGGGCATGCTGTTCGTCGGGCTCGACGTGATCGGCGGCTTCGTCACCGAGATCAACGTCACCTCCCCGACCGGCATCCGCGAGCTCGAGAAGCAGTTCCCGGTGAAGATCGCGGACGAGTTCATCGCGGCGATCGAGCGGCACCTCCCCGCCGCACGCCGCGGCTGAGGCCGGCGATGCCGCGACGCGCGCTGGCACTTCGGGAAGGGCGGGCCCCGGTGTGGGACCGCCTCCTGACCATGGTGTTCCTCGCCGGCCTCCTGCACGGGCTCATCATCATCGGGCTCACCTTCAACGCCGGGGCGGGCGAACCCGCCGCCGCGCCGGGCATGGAGGTGCTCCTGGTCTCCGATGAGCTGCCCGAGTCGGACCGCAACCCGACCGCCACCTACCTCGCGCAGCGCACCCAGGTCGGCTCGGGCAATACCAGAAAGCCCGTCGCCCCGCGCAACCGCACCGCGTCGCTCCCGACGCTCAAGCACGCCGGGGTCGCCGGCGGCACCTCGCTCAAGGACCAGGGCGAGCGGGCCGGCAGCGCCGATGATGAGCGGGTGCTCACGAGCATCGCCTGGAGCACCCAGATCCGCTACCTGGCGGACGAGGGCGCCACCGGGCGCGAGCGCGAGAAGCCGCTCCTCATCGATGAGGCCCCGAGCGCCGATCCGGGTCCCGATGATGAGGGCCCGGCGCAGCTGCGCGGGCCGAAGCGCGATGAGCTGTGGGTGACCCCGGACACGCGCGCCGCCACGCTCGCTCCGTACCTCGATGCCTGGCGGCGCAAGGTCGAGCGCATCGGCACCCTGAACTACCCGACCGTGGCGCGGGTCGGCGGCTCCCCGGCAAGCCCGGTGGTCGAGGTCGGGATCGGCGCCGACGGCAAGCTCGATCGCGCCCTCATCCGCCGCTCGAGCGGCAACCCGCAGCTGGACCAGGCGGCGCTCGAGATCCTCAAGCTCGCGAGCCCCTTTGACCCGTTCCCCCCCGAGCTCGCACGCCAGTACCACGTGCTGCGCTTCGCCTACGAGTGGCAGTTCTCCGGGGGTCGCGCGGCGGGCGGCACGGTATCGGTTCCTTGAGAGTGCCCCAGCGGATGCCCATACTGTGAGGCATGGGCGGCAAGCACAGTCCCGGGATTGAGGACGAGCCTGCGAGCGAAGCCTCGGAGGCCGAGGAGCCCATGGGCGAGGGCCCGGCCGGGAGCCTCACCAATCACCTCCTGATCGCGATGCCCCAGCTCTCGGACCCGAACTTCGCCCAGACCGTGGCGCTCATCTGCGAGCACACCGAGAAGGGTGCGCTCGGCATCGTGCTCAACAAGCCCCTGCCCATGAAGCTCTCGGACGTGCTCTCGCAGATGAAGCTCGAGCCCTCCACCGAGCGCATCGCCGAGCAGCCGGTGCTGCGCGGCGGGCCGGTGCATACCGACCGCGGCTTCGTGCTGCACCGTCCGGGCGGACAGTGGGACCACACCCACCGCGTCTCGGACGACATCCAGGTGACCACCTCGCGCGACGTGCTCGCGGCCATGGCCCGCGGCGAGGGCCCCTCGGACGCCTTCATCGCCCTGGGCTACGCCGGCTGGGAATCCGGGCAGCTCGAGCGGGAGATGAAGGAGAACGCCTGGGCCTCGGTCGCCGTCGACCCGCGGGTCGTGTTCGAGATGCCCTTCGAGCAGCGCTGGGCGGGTGCCTGGCGGCTGCTCGGCATCGACGTCGAGCGCCTGAGCCCCGAGGCCGGCCATGCGTGAGCGTGCGGCCCTCGAGCGGGCATGACCGCCCCGGAAACCGTCCTCGCCTTCGACTTTGGTCTCAAGCGCATCGGCATCGCCGCCGGTGACTCGCTCACGCGCTCGGCCGCGCCGCGCGCGGCCGCCGGCCACGGCGCGCAGGGACCGGACTGGGAGGCGATCTCCCGCGAAGTGCGCGCGCTCGCGCCGGCACGGCTGGTGGTCGGTGCCCCGTATAATGCCGACGGCTCGCAAGGGACGCTGGCACGCGCCGCGCGGGCCTTCGCCGCCGAGCTCGCCCGCCGCTTCGCCCTGCCGGTGCACCTGGTGGACGAGCGCTTCTCCTCGCTGGAAGCGACGGCGGCGCTGAAGGAGCGCCGCGCGAGCGGCGCGCGCCGGCGGCGCGTGGCGCGCGAGGACATCGACAGCGCCGCCGCAGCGGTGATCCTCGGGCGCTGGTTCGCCGGCGAGGGGCGGGAGAGGCATCCGGGTGAGAAACGATGACTGAACAGCTGCGCGCGGATGGCTCGCTGCGCCACCTGATCACGCTCGAGGGGCTCGGGCGCTCGCAGCTCGAGCGGCTGCTCGAGCGCTCGCAGAGCTACGTGCGCCCGCTCGGCTCGCGGCCGGCCATGAGCCAGCTGCTCGCCGGCAGCACGGTGGCCAACCTCTTCACCGAGCCCTCGACCCGCACGCGCGTGAGCTTCGAGCTCGCCGCCAAGCGCCTCGGCGCGCAGGTGGTGAACCTCGAGGTGCAGCTGTCCTCGCGCGTCAAGGGCGAGAGCATGCTGGACACGGTCTACACGCTCGAGTCGCTGCACGTGGACGCCTTCGTCATCCGCGACGCCGAGGTCGGCGTGCCGGACCTCGTGGCCGCGCACGCCGCCGCGCACGTCTCGGTGCTGTCGGCCGGCGAGGCGCACGTCTCGCACCCGACCCAGGGCCTGCTCGATGCCCTCACCATCTACCAGCGCAAGCAGCGCTTCGCCGGGCTCGCGGTCGCCATCGTCGGCGACATCCGCCACTCGCGCGTGGCGCGCTCGGCCTGGGCGGCGCTGCGCACCCTCGGGGTCACCGACCTGCGCATCCTCGCCCCGCCGGCCCTGATGCCGGAGGCCGGCGAGTTCTCGGGCGCCACCCGCTACAGCGACTTCGCGGCGGGGCTCGAGGCCTGCGACGTCATCATGATGCTGCGCATCCAGAAGGAGCGCATGGGTGAGGCCGACCTGCCCGATGGCGCGAGCTACTTCGCGGCCTGGGGCCTGACCGAGGCGCGGCTGCGCCTCGCGCGCCCCGACGCCATCGTCATGCACCCGCAGCCGATGAACCGCGGCGTCGAGATCGCCTCCGCGGTCGCCGACGGGCCGCGGTCGGTGATCCGTGACCAGGTGCGCAACGGGGTCGCCGTGCGCATGGCGGTGCTGGCGGAAGTGCTCACCTCGCGCGCGGGCACGACGTGAGCCGCGAGGAGCGCGGCAGCATCAGCCTCGAGGGCGCGCGGGTCATCTCCCAGCTCGCCTACGACGCCGAGCAGTTCGTGCTGCGGCTCGCGGCGCCGCGGTGCGCCGCGCGCGCCGCGCCGGGCAGCTTCGTGCACCTCACCTGCGATGAGAGCATCCCCATGCGCCGGCCGCTGTCGATCATGCGCGCGGACGCGAAGGCCGGCTGGATCGAGATCCTCTACAAGGTCGTCGGCGCGGGGCTGCACGCGCTCGCAGCGAAGCAGGCAGGCGACACCGTGAGCGTGCTCGGCCCGATCGGCAAGCCGTTCCTCGCCCATCCCGAGCGCCCGCGCGCGCTGCTGCTCGGCGGCGGTGTCGGCATCCCGCCGATGGTGTTCCTCGCCGAGCGCCTGAAGGCCGACGCGCGCTTCAAGCCCCTGGTGCTCATGGGCTCGGAGGTCCCCTTCCCGTTCCGCACCCGCCCGTCCGCGCTCGTGGTCGCGGGCCTGCCCGCCGGCACCATCGCCTGCATGCCGCTGCTGGAGGAGTGGGGGGTGCCGAGCCGGCTCGCGAGCCGCGCGGACTTCCCGGGCTGCCACCCGGGGCTCGTCACCGAGCTCGCCGCCGAGTGGCTCGGCTCGCTCGGGGAGGCGCAGCTTGCGCAGGTGGAGATCTTCGCCTGCGGGCCGACGCCGATGCTGAAAGCCTGCGCGCAGCTGGCGCGGCGCTTCGGGGTCCCCTGCCAGGTGTCGCTGGAGGAGTTCATGGCCTGCGCGGTCGGCGGCTGCGCCGGCTGCACGGTGCTGGTGCGCACCCCGGAAGGCCCGGCCATGAAGCGCGTGTGCGTGGACGGGCCGGTGTTCGAGGCGCAGCAGGTGTTCTGAAAAAAGAGCGGGCGCGGGCGGCAGCCGCCCGCGCCCTGCTCCTCAGGTCGCCGTATCAGGCCTTGGTACGCGCGTTGTGCTTCTTGTTGAAGATGCGGTTGCTCTGGTGGTTCTCGGAGCGCTGGATGCGCGCCTGCTCACCGGCACTGACGTGGCCGTTGGCCGCGGCGTTCGCCTCGCGGCGATCGACGTGCGCCTGGCCGCGCTCGAGCGAGCCCGCCTCGCGGTTGGTGAGCGAGCCGTTGCGCATGCCGTTGTCGATGCGCTGCTGCTGGTTGACGTTGCGCTGCACGTCTTCCTGCATGCGCTGCGAGGAGGCGGAGCCGGGGTTGCCGGTCACCGCGTTGTGCTTGTCGTCGTAGATCGCGGCACTCTCGCGGTTCTGCATGCGGTTCAGCTGCGCCTGCTCGCCGGCGCTGATCGAGCCGTTCCTGAGGTCCTTGGCCTGCTGGCGGTCGATGGCCTGCTGGCCGCGCTCGAGCTGGCCGGCCTCGCGCGTCGAGAGCTGGCCCGACTGCAGGCCCTGCTCGATGCGCGCCTGCTGGTTGAGGTCGCGCTGCTGGTCGTCGATCGCCCGGGTCTGCGCGGACGCGCTGCCCGCGGCGAAGCCGGCGGCGAGAAGAGCGGCGCCGAGGATGTGCTTAACCATAATCATGCCTGCCTTGCGTAGACGCGGAAGTGTTCCGCTGTTGGCTTACACAACGAAGCAATCCGCAAAGGGATGACAGGGCGGGCGGGGCCGGCGGGGCTGCCGGGGCGCTTGCAGCCGCGGTTCACACCGCGCTCGCGCGCGCTCCTCAGCCGAAGTTGATCTTCGCCTCGAGGTTGGCGCGCGAGTCGGCGTGCAGCAGTGCCTCCTCCAGGCTGATGCGGCCCTTCTTGTAGAGCTCGTGCAGCGCGGCGTCGAAGCTCTGGATGCCCTTGTCGCCGCTCAGGTTGATCGCTTCCTTGATCGAGACCACGTCGCCCTTCTTGATGAGCGTGGCGATGTGCGGGGTGTTGATCATGATCTCCACCGCCGCCAGGCGGCGGGTGTCCTTACCCATCACCAGGCGCTGCGCCATGATGGCGCGCAGGTACTGCGACAGGTCGAGAAAGATCTGGTTGTGCTGCTCGCGCGGAAACATGTTGATGATGCGGTCGAGCGATTCGGCGCAGTTGTTGGCGTGCAGGGTCGCGAGCACCAGGTGGCCGGTGCCGGCGAGGTTGATGGCCGCCTCCATGCCGTCCTTGTCACGGATCTCACCGATCAGGATCACGTCGGGGGCGGCGCGCACCACGCCGCGCAGCGCGCGCGCGTAGCTCTTGGTGTCCAGGCCCACCTCGCGCTGGTTGACGATCGAGCGCTTGTTGGTGTGCAGG
>Ga0335082_10001519_pt1 | contig 24769 bp, 23 predicted proteins | sample Lox_Sample_41_FD_206718 | JGI IMG/M metagenome (GOLD analysis project Ga0335082, IMG submission 206718) | Soil microbial communities from Loxahatchee National Wildlife Refuge, Florida, United States - Lox_Sample_4.1 | ecosystem: Environmental > Terrestrial > Soil > Wetlands | place: USA... | reverse complement strand
ATCGCGTGTGAGCACGATGTTGGTGCGTTCCGGGAGAGACCTCCCGATGGATTCATGGGTCTTGCGACCCATGATCACCGGACGATTCAGCGTCACCTTCTTGAAGTGCTGCAGGTCGGACTTGAGGCGCCATGGCAGTTGCCCGTCACGCCCTATGACTGAATTGTCTCCAATTGCCGCGACCAGAACGATTTTCATAGTGCTGTCTCGCAGCCAAAAGCTTTCGAGCAGACCAAACTCAGGTGGACGTGTTTGCAGGTGCACATCGACATTGAGTAATCAAAAGAGAGACAGGAGAAAAGGCACGGCTTTGTTTTGGCGAACACACGCTCTCTTCTTAGGACGATTGTTCTGATATTTCCCTAACGGGACGACCACGCGACGCAGAAGGACGCACGAGAAAATTCGATTTGGCGGGCCTAAGTTCCACTTAAAATCGTCTTAGCGCGATGCATACAAACGGCGACAACAAGACTACCGCTTTTTGGCAGATGGCTATACGGCCACCGCGGCTTTTATGTGCGGATGCGATTCGTAATTCTCGATCGCGAAGTCCTCATATCGAAATGCGAATATGTCCTTCACTGCAGGATTGAGACGCATCACCGGCAAATGGCGGGGGGTCCGTGATAGTTGCAGTCGCGCCTGCTCGAGATGATTGAGATAGAGATGAGCATCGCCGAAGGTGTGGATGAAGTCGCCAGGTTTGTAGCCGGTCACCTGCGCCACCATCATCGTAAGAAGCGCATAAGACGCAATGTTGAACGGCACACCGAGAAAAATATCGGCCGAACGCTGATAGAGCTGGCATGAGAGCTTGCCTTCGGCGACGTAGAACTGGAATAAACAGTGGCACGGCGGTAGCGCCATCTTTTCGACGTCGGCCGGATTCCAGGCGGTGACGATCAGGCGGCGTGAATCGGGGTTGCGTTTGATCATCGCGATGACGTTGCCGATCTGGTCGATGGTCTTGCCGTCCTGCGCCGGCCATGAGCGCCATTGCTGGCCGTAGACAGGGCCCAGATCGCCGCGCTCGTCCGCCCACTCGTCCCAGATGCGCACGCCATGGTCCTGCAGGTATTTGACATTGGTATCCCCGGCCAGGAACCAGAGCAGCTCGTATATGATCGATTTCAGGTGCAGTTTCTTTGTCGTGAGCAGGGGAAAGCCCTCATCGAGCGCAAAGCGCATCTGATGGCCGAACACTGACAGTGTCCCGGTGCCGGTGCGGTCGTGCTTCTCCGCACCCCGGTTGAGGACAAGTTCCATCAGGTCCAGATATTGGCGCATCAGCGGCCTGTGAGTTCACGACTCAGAAAGATGCGGAAGCTTACCGCAGGCAGCAAGCGCTGGCAGGCGCTTTTCAATGGCCGAAATACCGGCCATTTTACGACAGCCCGAACCCAAGTCCCTGTTACATTGGATGTCACCTCGGGGGATAACCATGCACATCGACCACATTCTCGTCGCCCGCATTCTTTTCACCGTGATGACCGCCGGTTGGGCCATCCTTACGGTCGTCGCCGACTTCAACAAGACTCACGCCACCAATCCGGCGTGGACGCCACACGCACGGTTCCATGTGGTCTGGCAGATCTCGAGCTATGTCGGCTTTGGCCTGCTTGCATTCGGGCTTATCTGGTGGCCGGGGCCACTCGCTGTCGAGCGGCTATATCTCGTCGCGCTCATGGGCGCCATCGTTTACACTGCGTTCTTCGCCGCATTGATCGCCATGCCCATTTACGGCGGCGCCGCCTACGATACGAATGGATATCGGCCTTTCAAGGCGCCAATCCCGATCATTGCGACGAAATGGGATGCCAACATTACCGCTTTCTCGGTTCAGCTGGTGATCCTCTTAGCCGGATTGTTAGCCGTCAGCCGAGTCTTCGCTGGCTAAATGCCGGCTCAGGCGGCGGGCGAAAAAGCCCGCTCGCCCTCGCGCGTCTCGAAAAATATCACTCGACGAATACTTCCTCACGCCGCTTGCGGATCATCGGCAAGGCCGCAATCACAAGCAGTCCGGCAGCAATGGCGATCAGCCCGGCTGAAATCGGTCGAGTCAGGAACACACTGGCATCACCGCGCGCAATCAACATCGCACGGCGGAGGTTCTCCTCCATGAGTGGGCCGAGCACGAAGGCGAGGACTAAGGGTGCGGGCTCGAAGTCGTGCTTATTCAGCCAATAGCCGAACAAACCGAAGACCGCAGCAATGACGACGTCGGTCGGTGAGTTATTGATGGAGTAGATGCCGATGCAACAGAAGACGATGATCGAGGGATAGAGCAACCGATATGGCACGCGCAGCAGGGTAACCCACACACCGACGAGCGGCAGATTGATGACGACGAGCATCAAATTGCCGAGCCACATCGACGCGATCATGCCCCAGAATAATTCCGGCTGCTTGGTCATGACTTGCGGACCCGGCACGATACCGTGGATTGTCATGGCGCCAACCATCAGCGCCATTACCGCGTTGGGCGGAATGCCCAGCGTCAGCAGCGGAATGAATGATGTCTGCGCCGCTGCATTGTTGGCGCTTTCGGGTGCCGCCACGCCTTCGATGGCGCCGCGACCGAAACGCTCGGGATGCTTCGAAATGCGCTTTTCGAACGTGTAGGCCGCAAACGAAGCTACGACAGCACCACCACCAGGCAGAATCCCCAGGAGCGAGCCAAGGATAGTGCCGCGCGCAATCGCGCCGGACGAATCGATCAGGTCCTGCCGCGTCGGCATTAAGCCCTTGATCTTGCCCTTCACGATGTCACGGCTTTCCTGCGACATTTCAAGGTTACGAATGATCTCAGCAAACCCGAACAAGCCCATCGCAACGTTGGTGAACCCGATGCCGTCGGAGAGCTCGGCGATATCGAAGGTCATTCGACCCGCACCCGTTTCCAGATCGGAGCCAACCATTGATAGCAACAGGCCAGTGACGACCATGGCGATCGACTTGAGCACCGAGCCTTTCGCCAGTACCACCGCGAAGATCAAACCCAACAACATCAGCGAGAAATATTCCGCCGGGCCGAATAGCAGCGCGATCGACGTGAGCGGCACGCCAAGTGCGGCGACCAGCACGGTCGAGACGCAGCCGGCGAAAAACGAGCCGATGGCTGCGATTGAAAGCGCCGCACCGGCGCGGCCCTGGCGCGCCATCTGGTGGCCGTCGAGACACGTGATAACGGAAGTAGCCTCGCCCGGAATGTTGACCAGGACGGAGGTCGTCGAGCCGCCGTATTGGGCGCCGTAGTAGATACCGGCGAGCATGATCAGTGCGCCGACCGGAGGCAGGCCGAATGTGATCGGCAGCAGCATGGCAACTGTCGCTACCGTGCCGATGCCAGGCAACACCCCGACCAGCGTGCCAACCAACGCGCCAAGGAGACAAAAACCGATATTGTAAGGATTCGCCGCGACAGAGAAGCCGAGCGCGAGGTTTGCAAGAAGTTCACTCATGGTCGCTTCCTGCTCAGATCCAGGGCCACAGCTGGAACGGAAGCTGCAGCAGATAAACGAATAGAGCGACGCAGAATGCCGTCATCACCACAGCAGCGATCAGGCTTTCCAGCCAACGCATTTCGGTGGAACCAAAGATAGAGATCATGAAGGCGGCGAAGGTCGACGGCACGAGCCCAAGAGGCGGAATAGTCACGGGTCCCAAACTGACGCCGCGGATCATGCCAGCAAAGGCGAGGATCGCCAGAAGCACCCACGCGGGGCCGCGGATCGCGTAGCTTTCGAGCGGTGGACCGTCGACTAGAAGACCGGAGAGCGCCACCAGTGCACCGACAGCCGCGAGCAGTCCTGCGAACAGACGAGGCGCGGTGCCGGGCCCGAAAGCAAAGCCGTGCGTGCCCGGAAGATCGCCCGAGGTCCAGATAGCAACAATCGCCAGTGCGATAAGGGCCAGTCCGCCATAGAAATCGCGCGGACCACGCACCTTAAAACGAAACCCACCCCCGTTCGGGGGGGTCCTGACCCCCTCGGACATCCGTCTTCCTCCCTATTCTTTATTCTTGGTTCTTTATTGTACGTTTTTAGTCGAACCCCTCGAATGATCCCTAGCACACGAAATGCCCGGGCCGGAAGCACAGATGTTGGGCGGTGCTCCATTACAGCCCGCCGGTCAGGCCCAGCAAACCACTGAGAGCGAAAATCCACAGCGGATTGATCCGGGTGGCAAAGCCAACCAGCGCGGTCAGGGCAGTAATTATGGCGGCATAGATACTGTGATCGGCGCTGCGCGCCAAAACAAAGGCACTGGCCCCGATCAATCCAAGCGACACCGGAACAAGGCCGGCCTGAATAGCGATGCGCCAGCGTGCTTCCTTGAAACGATCCCAGGTGCGCGCGACCAGAAACGCCACAATACAGCTCGGGCCACACATTGCGATCGTCGCCACCGCGGCACCCGGCAGGCCGGCGACGTGATATCCGATAAGCGTCACGATGATGATGTTCGGTCCCGGAGAAACCTGCGCAATCGCGAAGCTGTCGGCAAATTGGCGGTCGCTCATCCAGTGCATCACTTCAACCGCAATGCGATGCATTTCCGGAATCGCTGCATTGGCGCCGCCAACCGCAAACAGTGACAGCAGCGCAAAATAACCGAACAGCGAAAACAGTTGGTTGTCTTTCATCGCGTCACCCACGCGCACGCAATACTGATGGGTGCAAGCACCACGAAAACCAGCGGCAACGGCCATTGCATGATGGCAACGCCGACGAAAGCAGCGATCGCTATCAGTGGTGCCCAATCCCAACGTGCGCGGAACAAGGGTGCCGCCATTTTGGCAACGACGGCGATCAGCAGGCCAACGGCGGCGGCAGTGATGCCAATCAAAATGCGACCGAGCATCTCCAGATCGCCGAATCGCGCATAGAGCATTGCCAGTATGGTGACAATGATAAGAGGCGGCCCCATCAGGCCGGCGAGCGCAACGGCGGCGCCCGCAACGCCGCCAAAGCGCGAGCCAAACACAACCGAGAAGTTCACGACGTTGGGTCCGGGCAGGAATTGCGAAAGCGCGAAGGCCTCGTTGAACTCTTCCGCGGTCATCCAGCGATTTTGCTCGACAATTTTACGCCGCGCCCAGGGCAAAGCGCCCCCGAAGCCGGAGACCGAGACGACGGCGAACGCGCGGAACAGTTCAGAGAGCGTAGGACGGATAACCGTAGGTGACGGCGATGGCGCAGCGGCGGACATGCGCTCTAGAACTACAACGCCGCAAAGACGGCGACTAGCCGACGACGTGCAAACCACCCTTGCGCTGCAACCGCAGACCGCCAATGATCGATCGCAAATACGGCTGACCGGACATGCACTATGCGGCGGCGAGACTTCATCATGCTATTGGGCGGGGCGGTGGCGTGGCCGCAATGCGCGCATGCGCAATTCTCGCCGTCCGGTTATCCTGACCGCCCCATCACGCTGATCGTCCCCTACGCGCCCGGCGGCGGCAACGACGTCCTGGCCCGCGCCGTTGCCGAACCCATGGGGAAATCCCTTGGCCAGCCGGTGGTGATCGAAAACCGCGGCGGAGCTGGCGGCTCGGTCGGCACCCGCCAGGTCGCCAAGGCCGCACCCGATGGCTATACGCTGGGGCTCGGCGGCACCGGCACGCTCGCCATCGATCCGACCCTCTATCCCAATGTCGGCTACGACCCGCGCAAGGACTTCGCACCGGTCGGCCTGATCGCCACAAGCCCTCTCATTATCTTGGTGAACCAGTCGCTGACCGCGCGCAACGTGCGGGAGCTGATCGCGCTCGCCAAAGCGCAGCCAGGCAAACTCAATTATGCCTCGGCCGGCCCCGGCAGCGGCATTCATCTCGGCACCGTGCTGTTCGCCGACACGGCCGGTATCGATCTCACCCATATTCCATACAAGGGCACCGGGCCGGCGCTGACCGACCTGCTCGGCGGCCATGTGCAGATCTATTTCTCGTCATTGCCGCCGGCAATCGGCCTTGTGAAGGAAGGCAAGCTGCGCGCGCTCGGCGTCACGGGCCTTAAGCGCTCCGCGTCATTTCCCGATGTGCCGACGGTGGCCGAGCAAGGACTGCCCGGCTTCGAGGCCGTGCTCCACTACGGGATCATCGCGCCGGCCGGCACGCCACGCCCCATTGTCGACAAGCTCAACGCGGCGCTGCGCGCGGCGCTGGATGATCCCAAGGTTCACGGCCACATCGCGACCGAAGGCGCCGAGCCGCTGTCCATGAGCCCGGATGAATATGCCGCCGACATCGATCGCGAAGAAGCAAAGTGGTCGGCGCTCGTCAGAAAGTCTGGGGCAGTTGAGAAGTAGCGCAGCCTGCTAATCTCCACGTACCTCGAGTTCGCGGAAAATTTCCGCATTGTGCTGGCCGAGTTCAGGCGGCGGCGTGTCGATACGCGGACCGTCGTGCGCAAACGTAAAGGCCGCAAGCGGCACGCCGAAGGCGCCATCAACGCCGTTGCCGGCCGCGTGACGATGAATAATACCGCGTGACTGGAGTTGCGGATCGGCGACTGCCTCCGCCATCGTGCGCACCCGTGCAGCCGGCACGTGGTGGGCTTGCAGGAAAACTTCCCACTCGTGCGCGGTGCGCGTGCGCATGATCTCGCTTAATACCGCTGCCTCGCGCTCCCGGTCAGCTTCGCGCTCCTCATTGTTTTTTTTGATCATGTCGGGGCGCTCGAGCAACGTCCAAAGCCGGCGTTGCTGGCGCAAATTGCTCGCGCCAAGCATGACCAGTCCGTCCTTGGCCTGGTATGCGCTGTTGGTTGCGTGCGGATTGCGATTGCCGTTCGGCTTGGGATGCGCGCGGTTCCGCAAATAGCCCGTGAGATGCGAGCTCATGAGGATGAGAGCAACGTCAAGCATGGCCATGTCGATATACTGACCCTTGCCGGTGCGCTCACGCTGCAACAAGGCTGCCGACAAGGCGAACGCACCGGTCATCCCGGTGGCATAGTCGACCGCCGGCGAGCCGAACTTGACCGGATTGACCTCCGGCGTTCCGGTCATGGCCATGATGCCGGACGTCGCCTGGATCACGTGGTCGTAGGCGGTCTGCCCGCCGCGCAGGCCTTTTTGTCCGAACGCCGAAAACGAAGCGTAGATCAGGCGCGGATTGATCGCGGCGAGCGCTTCGTAATCCAGGCCGAGCGTTTCGAACGCGCCCGGGCGATAGTTCTCGACAAACACGTCGGCCGTCCCGACCAGTTTCTTCAGGATCTCGCGATCTTTCTCCTGTTTGAGGTCGAGCGTGAGCGAACGCTTGTTGGATGCCTGCGTCAGGAAGGCCGTGCCCATGTTGCGGCGATTGAGTTCCTTGTCGGTGCCGCTCACTCGGCTCTGGTCGGGATCGTCCGGGTGCTCGACCTTGATGACGTCGGCGCCAAGCACGGCCAATTGATAGGTTGCGAACGGGCCCGCCAGAACGTGAGTGGCATCGATAACCCGAATCCCTTCGAACGGCCGCATGTTATCCTCCCGCGCCACCAAGATCGCGCCAGAGAGCATACGCCATTCAACGCGGGACCGACTCAAGTCCTTTCGTTTTGAAAACCGCAGCCGCGGCCGGCGTTGTCAGTGAATCAATGAAGGCAATTGCGGTATCCCTGGCCTTGCACGCGGCGCCGATACCCGCGGAAAACACCGTATAAAGCTGGAGCTCATCCGGCAGTGGTCCGGCGAAATCCGCACCCGTAACGGGCAGGAGTTCCGGGATTTGCTGCACGGCCAAATCCGCTTGCCCGCTTACGACCAATTCCGCGATGCGCCCGCTTCCGCCCAGAACGATTTTGGCGCGCATGGCTTCAGCGATGCCGAGACGGATAAGCAGTGTTTCAAAATACAAACCGCTGGTACCTTCCTTTGAACGAGCGACCGACCTGACGGCGAGCAACGCGTTCTTGAATGCATCGACTGTCGAAACATCAGGGGGAGGCTCGCCCTTGCGCACCGCGACACCGAGCCCGGATCGACCGATGTCGGTGCAGGTCTCGGGACGGATTTTGCCCTGCCTCGATAGTGCGTCGATCACCGGCCGCGTCACAATCGCTATATCGAAAGCTGTCCCTTCTTCGATCCTGCGCTTGAGCGCATTGGCGGGATCGTAATCGATCGCGAGACTCGCCCCGCTCGCGCGCTCAAATGCGGGCCCAAGCTCGTGCAACACGTCTTCGATAGCGTGGGTGCTCAGAATCTTGAGATCTGCCATTCGCGCCCTTCTTAGGTAGCGGCTAGGGGCCGCTACTCATAAATCCAACTTGTTGAGCGCGATAGGCCGAATATCCGCTTCTCCTCCAACAGCAACCATTCTATTACTATGGCATGGCATAACCGCGCGCGGTTAAGCCGAAATTGGAGGCCGCCCTTTGGCCGCGCGCCCTGTTCTGATCGCTCAAATCTCGGACTTACACATAACGCCGGCCGGCGCACTCGCCTATGGCCGGGTCGATACTGCGGCCGCACTCACGCGCGCGATAGACACGATAAATCGAATGTCGCCGCGGCCGGACCTCGTGGTCATTTCGGGCGACATCGCCAATTCGGCGCTGCCGGAAGAATATGAGCGTGCGTCAAGCCTGCTTGGTGATTTGCAAATGCCGTTCGCAGCAATCCCCGGTAATCACGACCGGCGGATACCGATGCGTCGCGCCCTGCCCGATCCGTCCTATGGCGCGGCGGAAAGCGCTCTTAATGCGATGCGCTCCATCGGCGAGGTCGATGTTCTGCTGATTGATTCCACAGTACCGGGCGCGGCGCACGGCGAACTCGATGCAGCAACCCTGGCGTGGCTCGACAGCGCGCTGGCGGCGTCGGCAACGCGGCCGGCATTATTGTTTTTGCATCATCCGCCGTTCGACACCGGCATCGTTTACACGGATGCAATCCGGCTGCGCAACGCGGATGCGCTGGCAGCGCTGCTCAAGCGGCATCCGCGAACGTTGTTGGTGGCGGCAGGACACGTTCATCGCGCCGCGCAAACGGTTTTCGCGGGCATCTCGGCCACCATTTGCCCGGCCGGCGAACAGGCGGTGTTGCTCGAGTTCGCGCCCCGCTGGCCGGAAGTCTACAAGATCGAACCCCCGGCTCTGCATCTGCACGCGTGGCTACCCGGTGAGGGGTTCGGCAGCGTGGTCACCCATGTCGTACCGATCGGGGAGTTTCCCGGCCCTTATTCGTATGGCTACTCCGATACGACGCCGCCTCAGCTCTGATTAAGCGCCTGTTTTCGCCGACAATTGACCCGCTCTTTCTTCGGTAACCTTCAACGCTTATATTCCTCGTGCCGGGGCAACCCGGCTATGGCGATAAACGGCCGTCGTAATAAACCCATCGGACCCGGGGGCAGTACCCGGCGCCTCCACCAAAGCCCGGCGAGCACAGGTTTCGGCGGGGGCGAAATAGGATCGACGAGGGCGTAAAGGGCGGACTTTTGCTCGGCATGGTTCCGCCGTTATCGGGCCATTTCATAGTTGCAAACGACAACTATGCTCCGGTTGCTCAGGCCGCGTAAGCGGTTTGAAAGACCGATCTAAAGCCCTGACGGGTTAAGCTCCGTCAGGCGGGGTCCGGAGGCACCTGGCAACAGAAGCCTCCACTTCCTCTTGCGTGCCAGGGCACCCAATTATGACAGCAGCCTGTGCATGGCCCGCGCGGGGATAGCGCGGACCGCGTGCGTCGCGGTACCATTGCGCGATTCACCAAAGACCCGACAGATCATGGCCGACCAGATTCGCTACGACCTTCTGACCCAACAGGCACTACGCGGAGTGGTGCGCAATGTGCTGGTGGATACCGCCAAGAAGGGCCTGCCGGGCGATCATCATTTTTATATTTCGTTCGACACGCATGCCGAGGGTGTTCAGTTGTCGGACCGCTTGCGCGCGCAGTATCCCGAAGAAATGACGATCATCCTGCAGCACCAGTTTTGGGATCTGAAAGTCGGCGAAGAGCAGTTTGAAGTCGGCCTGTCGTTCGGCGGCGTTCCGGAAACGCTCACGGTGCCGTTTGAGGCTATCAACGGCTTCTTCGATCCTTCGGTGCAATTTGGCTTGCAATTCGAAGAGGTCACCGAAGGTGAGGAGCGGCCGGCGCCGGCCAACGTGCAGGAGCCCGTCGCACCCAACAGGAAGAAGCGGCTGCCACCGACTCCAGCGGCCACTGCCGTCACTGAGCCTGCGGCACCAACCCGGCCACCCGCTCCCGCAGCCAAGCGTGAGAAACCGGAGAAGCCTGCGGAAGGCGGCGGCGAGGTGGTGCGACTTGATCGTTTTCGCAAGAAATAATTCTGCCCCTGCCCGGTCGCGACCGGGCTTGTCTCTGATGTCGCTCAGCGTAGCCTTGATCTGAAACCAGCCGGTTTTGGCGGCGTGTGAAAAATTCCATGTCCAAGGCGCGCAAAAAATCCGCAAAGACACGCGTCGAAAGCGACGCCTTTGGGCCGTTGGCGATTCCTGCCGACAAGCTTTGGGGGGCTCAAACTCAGCGCTCGTTGCAAAATTTCCGTATCGGGACAGAGCGCATGCCGATCGCGATCGTGCGGGCGCTCGGGTTGATCAAGCGTGCGTCCGCTGAGGTCAATCGAGCGCTTGGCTCGCTCGATCGCAAACGTGCCGCGGCCATTGTGGCTGTTGCCCAAGACATCGCCGACGGGAAACTCGACGGACATTTTCCGCTGCTCGTGTGGCAGACCGGGTCCGGCACACAGACCAACATGAACGTCAATGAAGTCATTGCGAATGCCGCCAATCTGAAACTCGGCGGCGAGCTTGGCGCGAAGTCGCCCGTGCACCCGAACGATCACGTCAATATGAGTCAGTCGTCCAATGACTCGATTCCGACTGCGATGCACATTGCCGCGGCAACCGAGATCGAGCGGCATCTGAAACCTGCGCTGCTGCACCTTCACAAGGCTCTCGACAGGAAGGCAAAGAAATTTGCCAAGATCATCAAGATCGGCCGCACCCACACGATGGATGCAACTCCGATTACGCTGGGACAGGAATTTTCCGGTTATGCGGCACAAGTGAAATCTGCGGCCGCACGGCTCGCATTGGCGCAACGCGAGCTCTATCCACTCGCGCAGGGCGGCACCGCCGTCGGCACCGGGATCAATTCCAAACCGCAATTTGCGGCCGCCGTTGCTCGCCGCATTGCGCGGTTGACGAAACTGCCATTCGTGAGCGCGCCCAACAAATTCGAACACATGGCCGGCCACGATGCCTATGTGTTCGTTCATGGCGCCGTCAATTCCGCCGCGACCGCGCTATTTAAAATCGCGAACGATATCCGTCTGCTGGGTTCGGGCCCGCGCTCGGGCCTTGGCGAGCTGATCCTGCCCAGCAATGAGCTCGGCTCCTCGATCATGCCGGGTAAGACCAATCCGACCCAGAGCGAGGCCTTGACCATGGTCTGCTGCCTGGTATTCGGCAACCAAACGACCATGACGATCGCCGGCAGCCAGGGTCATTTTGAGCTCAACGTTTACAAGCCGCTCCTCGCCTATTGCATGTTGCAGTCGATCCGGCTGCTGGGCGATGCCGTAAATTCGTTCGCCGATAATTGCGTCGATGGCATCCGGGCCAACGAACCGCGCATTCGCGAATTGATGCAGCGTTCACTCATGTTGGTGACCGCGCTTGCGCCCAAAATTGGCTACGATAAAGCCGCACAAGTAGCGAAGGCGGCGCATGCGAACGGCACGACACTCCGCGAAGAAGCGATCCGGCTTGGATTTGTCAGCGAACAAGAATTCGATCGATTAGTTCGACCCGAAAAAATGATTCGCCCGCGATAATCGCGCCGCCTTCACGGACATACCCGGTATCGAGGTACGTCGTTGCCGGCGAAAAATCGGCGCGACGGGGCGACCTTACGCAACAAAAATCGGTATCGGACGTGGCTGTCCTTCGACAAGCGCAATGTATTGGCGAGAAAGATATGTACGTATCCGGCTACTATTCTACGGAAGTCGGATGTCAAATTTCTTAACTCTAAAAACTTTCCGTAGAGTTTCACGAGAGGTGGTTTCATGTCTTCGACAGTATAGAACATTCAATGTTTAAATATACATTTGTAAGTTCCATGGTACCTCGCCAATTACATTCCTCGTTTCTACTCATATTCGACAACGATCATTTATTCGACTTTTGTAATCAACCAACCGTGTATTGAATTACGCCGCCAATCAGCGACAGAGTATCAGCAGTGATGTTGTGAACTCCGTCGGAAAGGCACCTTTCCGCCAACGTGTCGGCGCATTTGGCGGCGATGCTTACGTCTACGTGAGCGCCGAGCTGAAACGTAACCCGTTACCATCGAGGGGCGACGGAATGGCTGAAGTGATCAATCTTCGGACCGTTCGAAAGCGGGAGAAACGGCAGCGGCACGATCAAAGTGCCCAAGCTAATCGCCTTGCCTTCGGTCAGCCCAAACAAGTCCGAAAGATTGAAGCCGCACGCCAGGCCAAAGCCGGCCGCGACCTCGATCGGCATCGGGTCGAAATAGGGGACCAGCGATGAAATCTCCGGTAGTCAAACGTTCGATCGTGATTGCAGGCCATAAGACAAGCGTCAGTCTCGAAGATGCATTCTGGAGAGGGTTGAAGGAAATAGCGAACGGCAGGGAAATGACCCTGTCGGATTTGGTGGCATCTATCGATACCGACCGCCGTCACGGCAACTTGTCATCTGCGATACGCCTTTTTGTTCTCGACCACTATCGTGTCCAGAACGGCGAGGAACGCACTGCACACGATGACCCTCGCGAAATACAAAGCCCGCGCGTCGTACACTCAGTTCTGCGAGCGGACTGACGCAGGCGATCCCGCGCTTCGAGGCGCGGGCGCCGGCCTGATATCAATGGGTGCCGGCAATGCCGGCGCCTGCTTGGTGTTGGGGATCGCCCGCCCACGAGGTTGCGACGGTACATTTTCGATTGACCGCAGCCTCTTGGTCTGACTATCGACCGCGCGCAACGTGAGCCACCCGGTGAGCGCTGCGACGTCAATGCTGCGCGTGGGCGCGGTCAATGGTCCCCTCAACGCCACGAATATTTTTGGCTGCGCGCCGGCAGAAACTGTCGCGCCCGACAATGCGAGTCGCGCACCGATGGATCCGTCGGTCAGGTCGAGCGTGCCGGCGACGGACAGCGTTGCCTCTTTGCTCTCAACCGAGACATCCCCGAGACGGAGCTGGCCAGAGCCGATGTTGATGACCGATTCCGCCCGTTTTATGGGTAGCCGACCGCCAGCGAGCGATTTGCCTACCAGATCGGAAATACGATTGGGCTCGATGACCAGGCCCTGATCAACCGCGCGCGTAACAGCATCGAAGACATGTGGATCGAGGCCGGCAATCTGGCCATCGGCAAGCATGATTTTTCCGCTGCCTTTGAGCGAGCCGATGAGCGCGACAGGACTAAGCCCGGTACCATCCACCTCGGCCGTTAAACCGAGTGATCCACTGATGGGTATTCGCGCCGCCGAAGGCCACAGCCCCGTCGCATCGACGCGGGTGAGTGACATCTTGGCACGCGCGGTCAAACCGTCGTGCGCGCTACGAAAAGTCATTCCGCCGGCAATCCGTCCACCGGCGAGACCGCCGCTGGCATCGTCCAAAGCCAATTCATCCGTCCCGAAACGCAGCGTGGCGTTGAGCTGACGCGCGGTCAGCTGCGGCAGCAAGTCGGCACGGTCGACTTTGAGTGCGATCTTGCCTGTCAGTTTGCCCAGCAGGCCCGCGCCGAATGGCTCGCTGGACCAATTCCACGCAGGCCCCGTCGCGGACGCTTGCGGCGGCAAGCCGACCCCAAGGGCAATCAATGCCGGAATATCGGCGGCATCGATTTCAAGCGCGCCGTCGATTTGATGCGGCGAAGCATCGCCGATCGCAAGACGCCCGCGAATACGGGATCCGGAGAGCGTCGCGTCGACATCATCGAATGTCGTGGTCCCGCCCGCGACTGCGACGCGCGCTGCCACCCGCGCCGGCAAGGGACCGGCACCCGCTACGGGCCGCAATGGTCGTAGATCGGCTTCGGTAATCTGCACCGTCCCCGTGGCTTCGACATCTTGTTCCGCTAAAAACCGCCCGCGTCCGCTCGCTTGCGCCGACAGGCCATCTGCGGCCAAGCGCACATCGAATGTCATGTCGCCATCGACCGGTCCAGCCAACTGTACCTTCAGCTGGCCCGGATCATTTCGGGGCGCCATGATCCCCTCAAGCCCAATAAATTTGACCAAAGCCGGGCTCTGCGGCGCATCAAGCGTCACATCGATCTGAACGTCGGTCGCGGAAAACTTGATCCAATCGCCCTGCAGTCGTGCGCGCGCATCGATGCGCAGAACATCGATATCGCCGGCGATGGCTAATTGCGCCGTGCTGATCGGCGATCGGTCATCCCCGCTGACATTGAGCGTGGCGTGCAGCTTTGCTCGCCCGACGCGATCGAGCATGCTCAGCACGGAGCGGCCTTTTTTCGGAGCGAACTTCGCGCTTATAGCCGCGATCGCGGCCTCGTTCCCCTCGAAATCAAGAGAGAGCGTTCCGCGTGGCGCGTGACCGCCGGTTTCAACGCGCCCGCTCGCGGCAAAACGGCCGCCAGCAAGATCGCTGACCGACAGACGATCGATCTGCAAACCATTGGCGTCGACACGAATGCGCGCTTGCACGTCACGCGTTTCGATGCCGGTGAACGTGGCGCGACCGATGTCGGCCACAAGACTCATTTCGCGCGGACGCTCCAGCACGGAGCCGGCAAGCAGCGCCTTGCCAAATTCGCGCGCGGCATCGAAGTCGATCTGGGGCGCCTTGATTTCGGCATCGAGCCGGGCCGGCTGCTGGCCGGACGGAAGGAAATATGCAAACCGGCCGGTGAGTGGCTTGCGGTCGAACTCCGCGCCGAGGCTTTCCACGGCAATTTTGTCGCCTGCGAGTGTCAGGACGCCGCGCATGCTCATAGGCCGCAACTCGTCTTGTGCTGTCTCGCTGCGTCCCTCCAGCCAAGCCGCCAATAACTTCGGATTCGACGCATCGATCTCGGCGGGCCCGGTAAAGCTGACCCCGTCTGCCTTGATGTCGAGATGGCCGCTCAGGCGCACTTGCGTCATTCCGGGCAAGCGAGCCTCAAGCCGGTCGAGATCCCATCCGTCACCGTTGCTGCTGATATCTCCGCGCAAATTCTGAACGCTGTTTCCACCAAGCGTCATTTGGTCGATGCCAATGCCGACCTGAATGGGCAGCACCGGTCGAAACGCGGCAGCCCCCAATTCGATGAGCTTGCGAATTGCGGTGGCTGGTGCCTGTCGTCCCGCATCGGTGCCGGCGACGGCACGATCCAGATCAATTTGCCGTCCGGATAACACGCCATTCAGGCGCGGCCGCGCTCCGAATTTGAAATCGGCGATCCCGGTAAGTTTGAGACCTTGCTCCTCCGAGCCATACTGGAATTCGGCGTTCTCCATCAGCGCCGATTGTCCGGTCGCCTTGATCTTCCCGCTGACGCGCCACGGCTGGCTCAAATCCTGAGCAGGCTGCTGAGTTGCACCGCGCGGTCCGATACTCACCGGGCGCGACAGATTTATCACTCCATCAAAACGCGGTTCACTTGCAACCAAAGTCAATGCACCGTCGGCTTCAATACTCAGCGGGCGATCTACGGGATCGACATTGACGTGCAGCTTGAGCAAGCCCTCATCGCTCAGACGGCCGAGCGCGACACGATAAGGATAAATCTGCCCGGCGACGGTGGCTGCTCCCTCCCCTTTCACGGGACCGACGAGTGAACGGGCCTCGCCGTTGAACCTCACGCGTTCGAGCGTGACGCTCGCACCATTGGCTTCGTTGGTGAGTACGATCGAGCCATCCTCGATGCTCAGCCGGTCCACGGACAATTCATCGGGCTTGAAAGCGATCGCGAGATTTGGAGCGCGAACGTGGCCGGTGGCATCCAATCCGAGGCCGATCTGGGGGCCTACGAGATGCATGTCGGCAGCCCGCCATTCGCCGCGCATCAACGAACCGAGGGCGAATTCAACGCCGAGCAGGCGGGCGCGGATCGCATCGCGGCCATCACCGATTGCTATGTCGTGCAGCATGAGACGCGGTGACGGCAACAGGCGTACGTCGATAGCGCCGGCCACACGCACATTGACCCCGATGAGACGACTGGCCTCCGCTTCGAATAATGCGCGGTGACTGTCCCAATCAATCAGAAGCGGACCCACCAGCGCTGTGACGAGCGCCAGGATGACTGCAATCGCCAATCCAAGCAGGGTGGTTTGCAACGGCAACTCCGGCACCGGACCTGCATCCGGGCCGCCTCAGCCAGGCATTGTGAAATCTAGGCTATTTTTGCGACTTATGGCGGCGAATCTATGTCGCGTTGGCTTCATTTGGGCGGCGTCTGTCATCAGCTCAGCACGACGATCTTGCCCGGATTCATGATGTCTTGTGGATCAAGTGCCCGCTTGATCGAAGCCATTGCGGCAAGTGCCGCGGCCCCATATTCCGCCACCAGATATTTCATTTTGCCCTGCCCCACGCCGTGCTCGCCAGTGCAGGTGCCGTCCATGGCAAGCGCGCGCTCCACGAGTCGCTCCGAGAGCGCTTTTGCGCGCTCGACCTCGTCAGCATCATCCATGTCGACCAACAATGTCAGATGGAAATTACCATCACCGACGTGGCCGACAATCGGCGCCAATATACGGCTTTCAGCAATATCGCGCTGCGTCTCCGTAACGCATTCGGCGAGCCGCGAGATCGGCACGCACACGTCGGTGGGGATCATCGCTGCGCCCGGCCGCAGCGCAAAATTCGACAGCGCGGCATGGTGCCGCGCCTCCCAGAGGCGCGTACGCTCTTCCGGACGGGTGGTCCACGTGAAGGGCCCGCCGCGGAATTCTGCGGCAATCTCGCCAAAACGCTTCGATTGTTCGGCGACCGAGGCCTCGGTGCCGTGGAATTCCACAAATAGCATTGGCGTCTCCGGAAGACCCAAACCGGAATGCAGGTTGCACGCCCGCACCTGCAGCGCGTCGAGCAATTCGATGCGCGCCACCGGAATTCCCGACTGGATCGTCTGGATGGCGGTATTGCAGCACGCCTCCACCGAGGGGAACGGACAGGTACCCCCGGAAATCGCTTCCGGAATGCCGGACAGCCGCAACGTCAATTGCGTGATAATGCCAAGCGTGCCTTCCGCCCCCACCATGAGCCGGGTGAGGTCGTAGCCAGCGGAAGTCTTCTTGGCCCGCCGGGCGGTGTCGATAACCTCTCCGTTCGCCATCACCACCTTCAGCGCAATCACGTTGTCCTTCATGGTGCCGTAGCGCACGGCATTGGTTCCGGAACAGCGCGTCGCCGCCATGCCGCCGAGCGAGGCGTCGGCGCCGGGATCGATCGGAAAAAACAGACCGCTGTCGCGTAATTGCTCGTTCAGCGCCTTGCGAGTGATGCCGGGCTCGACAATGCAGTCGAGATCTTCGGCGTGCACAGCGAGAACCTTGTTCATGTCGCGAAAATCGACCGACACGCCGCCGGCCGGCGCATTGACGTGCCCTTCCAGCGATGTTCCGACGCCGAATGGAATGATGGCGACGCCATGCGCTGCGCAAATCCGTACGATCTGCTGCACTTCTTCCGTGTTTAGCGGATAGACGACTGCGTCGGGCGGCTGATTGGCAATCCAGGTTACGGTATTGCCGTGCTGCTCGCGCACGGCCTGCGACGTCACGACCCGATTGCCAAAGGCGGCGGTGAGCTCGGTCACCGCCTTCCTGATCGCCGCCGGGTTCCGGCTGGTCTTCCCGGCAGCGATATGCGCCACGGCCATAAAAATAGTCCCCTGCTATTCCGCGAGCGGACGTTAGCAGAGGACTGACGTGGAATGAAACGAGGCCGGCGATGACGGGGTTGCGGGGACAACCGCCGTAATTGGCTTTACCGCCACGCGCCGGCCGCGCCTCACCTAAGACGCCTCACCTAAGACCTGCCAACAAAGGGCACGATCATCGCCACGCGCTGCCGGTAGCGGCGATATTCATCGCCGAACACCGCGATCAGGTCGCGCTCCTCGAGCGCGATGCCGACAAAGATGTAGGCCGTCGTGACCGCGGCAAACAGCAGATGACCGGCTGTCATTAGCGGGGTTGACCAGAAGGCGACGAGGAACCCGAGATAAATCGGATGCCGGACCAGGTTGTAGAGCAGCGGGGTCCTGAAGTGCATGGCCGGCATCGGCTTGCCCGCAAGATTGTTGGCAACCTGATGCAAGCCGAACAATTCGAAGTGGTTGATCAGGAACGTGCTGGTGAAAACCACGACCCAGCCAATCAACCCCAGCGTCAAAAGCGCGCCGGCGATTTGTTGATTGCTCACCTGCCACAACACGGCCGGCATTGGCCGCCATTGCCAGAACAACAGAAGCAGCGCGAGACTTGCAAACAGCACGTAAGTGCTGCGCTCGATCGGCTGCGGTACGATTTGCGTCCACCATTTCTTGAATTGCGGCCGCGCCATGACGCTGTGCTGCACGGCGAACAGCGACATCAGCAGCAGATTGACGATAATTGATTCAATCGGTTCTCCAGCAATTCCATTATCAAGCGTCTTCGGCACTGCAAGGCCCGTGACGAATCCGATGGCGTAGAGAATGGTGACGAAAAAAACGAGATAGGCCACGAGACCGTAAAGAAATCCGATGAGTCTGCCCATGATACTCTCCATTGAGTTCAATGTGATTCAAGCGGATCAGCCGCTTTTCTGTAAAACGCGTAGTCGGCCGAATATGGCGCACTGAGGAACGTGCCGGCCGAATTGCACGTGGTGCGAACGACGCCACCATGTGTGTTCAGTCTCTGAATGGTCGTGATTTTGCTGAGTTGCCCCATGCCGCGCCACGACACCGCATCGAGCTTGAGCTGCGGAATGTCGTCTGCGCTGGCGCCCGGGGCCTGGGCGGCAACCTTTCCGCTCACCGCACTGGCATCGGACATTTCCCAGCCCGGGCCCGCAAAGTGACGGCCCACCGTCTTCCCGCCGATGAACAACGTTGCAATCGGTTCGCGGAATTGCCAGACCAGATTGCCGGAGGAATCCGGTTTGCACTCATAGATTTGTGCGCCGACTGCGTGAACCGTGGTAACCAGGACTTCGCCGCGGGCGGCAATCGCCTCGGGCACCTCGGCTGCCGCCGGCCCCGCCAAAAACAGGTGCAGGGCGGAGAAGTAAACAGCGATGATTGCCATGACGCCGATGAGCGGCTGGATGGCGCGGCCTGCAGTTTTGAAGAATTCCGTTCGGGTCTGCTCACGCAACATACGCGCTTCTTGGCGGTAGCTGTCGATGTCGATGGTTCCGTTGCTTCGCCGCCGGGCGGGTTCGATCTGCATTGCATACTCCATGCGATTTTCAGCCGCATGGATGCGCCTTGCCAGCGTCAAAGGCTTTGAGCCACGCTTGATTTGTCCTTGAGGAAACCTTGATTTCGCTTTAGACGGCTTGCCCGTTACCATGGCTGCCGATAGTTGCGGGGCAACTAACGTGCTGTTTTTATTCGGGGATTTCGCGCTCGATAATGAGCGCCGCGAATTGCGCACGGGTGGCTCGATGGTTGCAATCGAGCCGCAGGTCTTCGACCTGTTGCTCTATCTCATCGAAAACCGGGATCGCGTCGTCAGCAAGGATGACCTTATTGCATCGGTCTGGCAGGGCCGGATCGTGTCGGATTCGACGCTGGATAGCCGCATCAACGCCGCGCGCAGAGCGGTCGGCGACAGTGGCAAAAATCAAAGCCTGATAAGAACGTCAGCGCGCAAGGGCATCCGATTTGTCGGCGAGGTGCAAGAGAAACCGCGCACCGAACCCGCTGAAACGCGGGCGTTGAACAATGCGCATAGTCTCGAGCCACTTCCCCCGCTTGTCGCCGATCGACCGTCCATAGCCGTCTTGCCCTTCGACAATCTGTCGGATGACCGCGCGCTTGAGCTGATCGCCACCGGGCTCGCCGAGGACATCATCGCGCAGCTCGCGCGTGTTCCGGGATTTTTCGTGATCGCCCGCGCGTCCTCGTTCGTTTACTCACAGCGAGCAACCGAAATCCGGCAGATCGGCGCAGAGTTGGGCGTTCGTTATGTGGTCACCGGCAGCGCGCGCAATTCGGCGGAACGGGTGCGCGTCACGGTGCAACTCGTCGAAGCCGAAAGTGGCAACCAGCTGTGGGCGGGCCGTTACGACGTCGAGCGCGGCGACACGCTTGAGCTTCAGGATGAGATCGCCCGCCGGATCATGGGCGAACTGGAGCCGGCTTTGACCAAGGCAGACCTCTCGATCATTCAACGGCAGAGAATCGACAATGTCGACGCCTGGTCGCATTTTCGTCGGGCCGCGGGCGCCATTGCCGTGCGTGGCTGGAGCGAGGATTCGGTCACCGAGGCATTCACCGGGCTGCGTCAGGCGATCGCAATCGACTCAAATTTTGCCCTGGCGCGCGCGCTGCTGGCGCTGCTCAGCGCCTTTGGCGCCAATCTTTCGCTGGTACAGGACGTTACGGCAACCATGAATCAGGCGCGTGAAGAGGCCGAGCGCGCGGTCGCCATGGATCCGAATGCCTCTGACGTTCTCGGCTTCGCCGGCTGCGCTTTCGCAGATATCGGTGACCACGAACGCGGCGTGGATTTGCTGCGTCGTGCTCTTGAGCTCGACCCAAGCAACGCACAGGCCCACGTCGCGCTTGGTGCTGCGCTCGTTCGATCCGGCCACTTTGACGAAGGTATTCGCAGCCTGCAATTCGGTATGCGATCGAGCCCCAAGGACTTTCGGTTGACGTTCTGGAGCATGATTCTCGCTTACGCGCTCGGCCGCGCCGGCCGCTATGAGGATGCGCTGGCGGAAGCATCGGTGGCTGCAAGGCGCGATGGCCGTTTGTACACGGCACGTATTGTCGTCGCATGGGTCCTCACCAAGCTCGACCGCAAGGGAGAGGCGCGCGTTGCCTTGGCCGAGGCTCGCCGTATCCGGCCGGCTATCAACCTTGACGAAGTCCAGAGATTTTTTGGCAAGAAAACTGCGGCGGAACTTAAGCCCGTTTGGAATTAACCGGCAACGACATTGCAGATCGCCTTCGACGACTACGTGTTCGACACCGACCTGCGCGAACTGCGCCAGGGTCAGAAAGTTATTGCGGCGGAGCCGCAAGTCTTCGATCTGTTGCTCTATCTCATCGAGAACCGGGATCGCGTCGTCAGCAAGGATGACCTTATTGCGTCGGTCTGGCGCGGCCGGATCGTGTCGGATTCGACGCTGGATAGCCGCATCAATGCCGCACGCAGGGCTATCGGCGACAGCGGTCAAGCGCAGCGGCTTATCCGCACATTCGCACGCAAGGGTTTTCGTTTTGTCGGCGAAGTCAAGCAGGGGCATGCAACGCAGGAGGCAACCGGCCGCCTGCCCGGGTTTGCCTACAAACAGGAGATTTCATTCTGCCGATCCGCCGACAAGATCAACATCGCCTACGCCGAAGTCGGAAACGGCCCGCCGCTCGTCAAGGCCGCCAATTGGCTCACTCATCTTGAACACGACTGGGAAAGTCCGGTCTGGTCGCCGCTGCTTCAGCGCCTCGCGGAGAAAAACCGTCTCATTCGCTACGACAGCCGCGGCAATGGCCTGTCGGACCGCGTCGCACCGGAAATCTCGTTCGACGGTTTCGTACAGGATTTTGAAGCGGTCGTCGAAGCGGTCAAGGTTCCGCGTTTTGCAATTCTCGGCATTTCGCAGGGTGCCGCCATCGCGATCGCCTTTGCGGTTCGCCATCCCGAGCGGGTGACAAAACTGGTCCTGTATGGCGGCTATGCCCAGGGCCGCAACAGGCGCGGTTCGACCGCGGAGGCGGACAAGGCACGGGTCTTCCTGTCACTGTTGCATCACGGCTGGGGTGATGAGCAATCGGCGTTCATGCGGGCTTTCAGTTCAGTGTTCCTTCCCAATGGATCACCCGAACAGATCAAATGGTTTGCCGACCTGCAAAGAATAACCACGACGGCGGAAAATGCCGCGCGCATTCGCAATGCGTGCGATGAGATCGACGTACTTCACCTGTTGCCCAAGGTCAAAGTACCGACGTTGGTATTGCACGCGCGCCACGACAATGTTGTTCCGCTGGAGCAGGGCCGATCGCTGGCCGCGTCAATTCCGGACGCCCGCTTCGTCACATTGGAGAGCGACAATCACGTGCTGCTGGCAGGCGAGCCGGCCTGGGAAAAATTCTTTCTGGAAGTCGAAGCTTTTCTTGCGGAGTAAGTCCGCACTGACACGCGCACGGAAGCCGGCGTTGTCAGGTATGCATGTATAGGATTTGCGGAGTTGATTGCGGCTCGGCCGGGACTTCCTTGCCGAGCGAAACGACCCAGGCGACGACCATCGCCGTGAGAACGACCACGTACGTCCCTCGCGCTATTCTGCCAAGCATCGCCACGCCTCCATATTTTTTTGTCAGGATAATGGAAGGAAGCGGCGGCGGGCGGACGTCCTTAATTTTTAGTTAATTGCCCTAACCCATTGAAATCGCGGGTGGCCGTCGGCTTATCTAATGGACGTGCAGGCGCCGCTGTCGTAGTTTTCGCGGCGTTTTCAAATCATGCGGAGTGCGAAATGGCCGGCCCTGTGATTGCTGTGACCGATAGCGTTTTTCCCTCGCTCGATCCAGCCAAGGAGGCATTGGCGCGCCTTAACCCGACCTACCGAATGTCGAAGAGCGTCAACGCCGACGATATCGTGGCGGTCGCCAGGGATGCCGACGCCGTTCTTGTGACCTACGCAAAGCTCACGCGCGAGGTGCTCACGCAATTCACGCGGTGCAAGGCGATCGGCCGCTTCGGTCTCGGCGTCGATAACATTGACCTGGTCACGGCCAAGGAAAAAGGCATCGCGGTCAACTACGTGCCGGACTACTGCATTCGCGAAGTCTCCGACCACGCCATGGCGCTTCTGCTTGCGCTGATCAGGAAGATTCCGCTCTCCAACAAGCTGGTGCAGAACGGCCGCTGGGAAATGCCTGCGGTGGTGCCGATCCGCCGCATCGAAGGCACGGTGCTCGGTCTCGTTGGCTTCGGCCATATTCCGCGGCTAGTCGCACCCAAGGCGCAGGCGTTCGGTATCAAGGTCATCGCCTACGATCCTTACGCCAAGCCGGAAATCTTCCGGGCGGCCGGAGTCGAAGGTGTCGACTTCGATACGCTGCTCAAGACATCGGATTATGTGTCCATGCACGCACCGTTGTTGCCGGCGACGCGCGGCATGATGAACGCCGCCGCCTTCGCCAAAATGAAAAAGGGCGCCTACATCGTGAACACCGCGCGCGGGCCGCTGATCGACGAGCCGGCGCTGATCGCGGCGCTTGATTCCGGCCAGGTCGGCGGCGCCGGGCTCGACGTGGTTACAGCCGAACCGTTGGCGAAGAATTCGCCGTTGCTTGGCCGTGACAACGTCATCATCTCTCCGCACACGGCATTCTATTCGATCGAAGCGCTCAACGAGTTGCAGGTTAAATGCGCGAGCGACGTGGCGCGCGTCTTGAACGGCGAAAAGGCGGTTTATCCGATCAGCGCATGAGCCCGCACGCCATTGATCCGCCCGTCCCGGTAGTCGATCTGACGAAATTGGGTGTCCCGGATGCGGTGCAGCGCGAAAGCGTGACGTTGGAATGGTCCCGGGTCTGCAGCGCATCACAACGCAAGTCGGATGTTTCCGACTTGCGCCACGTCATTTACTGGCGCAAGTCGCGTATACGCGACTTGCGCTGTGCTGCGCTGCGCCCGGGACACAGCCATCGTCCCAGCACGGCTGCACCTTGACATGCTCGATCGCACCGATCTCGAACCGGTCTTCTTCGCGCCTTTCGTATCGTCGCTGATGCGGGTAGAGCCGCAATGGATCGACTACAACGGCCATCTCAACATGGCCTATTACAATGTGCTGTTCGACCGAGCTGTGGACGAGGTCTACGAGCTCCTCGGCGTCGGTGCCGACTATCTGAAAAACCACAAGCATTCGACGTTCACCGCCGAAGTCCATGTGCGCTACGTGCGCGAGCTCAAGGAAGGCGATCCGGTGCGAGTGACGTTCCAGTTGCTCGGCTACGATGCAAAGCGGGTCCATTATTTCGAGCAGCTTTTCCATGCCACCGAGGGCTGGGTGTCCGCGACGTCTGAAAACATGACGTTGCACGTCGACATGACAACGAAGAAGGTCGCGCCGTTCCCGGCCTCCATCATGCGCACCCTCGCGCGCATGATGGCCGCGCATGCGCAATTACCGCGGCCGGAAGCCGCGGGCCGCCGCATCGCAATGCCGGGGCAGAATTAGCGAAGCCGTTTCCCCCAGCCACCTCCGCTCATTCCCGCGCGAGCGGGAATCCAGAGTGACAATTGCAGAGTCAGAGACTTGGCGCACCTGAATCCCGCCTTTCGCGGGGGATGAGCGAGGGCTTAGCGCTGCACCGCGTCCGGGACACGCGATTTCTGCGAAGCTTTTCGCTACTTCCCGGCGATTTTGGCCGCGTCGGCGCGCACGCTGGTGTCGATCAGCGACGCCGTCGGTGCCGCCTTCGGAATGACGCCGGCTTTGACGAACAGCTCCTGCATCCAGTCGATGCGCTCGGCCGGTATCGCCAGCGTCGGGTCGATCTGTTTGTTGCGGATCGCCTGATCAGAGATGAACTCGGCCCGCTTGTCGTCGGGCTTGGCGTTGGTCATTTCATGCGCGACCTTGAC